>ENA-OQAB01000424-OQAB01000424.1-human-gut-metagenome-genome-assembly--contig:-NODE-424-length-23727-cov-2.314873_pt1 | contig 23727 bp, 25 predicted proteins | sample MGYA00242490_ERZ504517 | MGnify/ENA primary metagenome ERZ504517 (study PRJEB26092, sample SAMD00036298) | human gut metagenome | host: Homo sapiens | study: EMG produced TPA metagenomics assembly of...
CTGTAGTTCCCCCAGCTGACGTTTGCCCATCAGCCGCATGGCAAACAGGACGCAGAGATAGATCAGGATGGTACGGAAGATCAAGAGTTTCAAACCGGAACACCTCCCAGCGTATAACCACCGCCCCGGCGGACAAGCTACCAGAAAGGGGGCGGCAAAATGGAACAGCTTTCCAGCCATCTGGCGGCAAATCTTACGGAGCTCAACGCTAGGTTTGGTCGATCGGCAGATTTTTATGCGAAGGAGCTTGAGCTTTACCACTGCAAAGGAGCCATCGTTCTGTTTGATGGAATGGCCAGCCTGAAAGGGCTGTGGCAGCTGCTGCTGGATGCCGCCAGCCGCCGCACACCGCCCGGCCCGGCAGAACAGCTGACCGGGGAACAGGTGTTTGCACTGTTGTTTGAGCACTCCGCACTGCCCGCAGAGCCTGCCCCTGTGGAGAACTGGGATGCCCTGATCCGGCGGCTGACGGCGGGCATGGCAGTGCTTTTGCTGGACGGATGCGCAAAAGGTATCGCCTTTTCAGTGCAGAGCCTGAACACCCGCTCGGTGGATGAACCGGCAGGGGAGGGAAATCTCCGCGGCTCCCGGGAAGGCTTTGCGGATCTGCTCCGGGTGAATACCAGTCTGCTGCGGCGGTGCTTCCGCAATGATGCTCTGGTCATTGAGATCGGTCAAACCGATTGTGAGATGAAAACGGAGTATGCTCTCTGTTACTGCCGGGATACGGCAGACCCAAAAGCAGTGCAAAAGGTGCGGCAGACCTTGCAGCGGGCCAGGCCGCAGCTGCTTTTGGATTCCAGCTACTTTGTGCCATGGCTCTTTCCCTGTAAGATCCGCACATTTGCTCCTGTGCGCTATACCGAACGGCCTATTGTGGCAGCGGCAAAGCCTGCGGGAGGGGAAATTCGTCATTCTGGTCAATGGCAGACCCCTCAGCGCTGATCCTGCCCACCCTGTTCTGCGAAAACTTTGAATGCCTGGATGACTATGCAGGAACGGCCTATTTTGCATCCTTTCTGCGGGTGCTGAAATATATCTCGTTCTACCTGAGCATCTTCCTGCCGGGCGTGTTCGTCTGCTGGGCAGTCTACCTGCCGGAACTTCTGCCGCCCCAGCTGCTGTTCAAAATCGAGGCCGCCGAGCAGGCAACGCCGCTGCCGTTGTTCGGGGAAATGCTGCTGGTGATCCTGATGTTGGAGATCATCCGGGAGGCTGGCCTGCGGATGCCCCAGACCCTGGGGCACTCCGTCAGCCTGATCGCTGCCCTCATCATTGGGGATGCCGCCATTGCCGCCGGACTGATGAGCACACCGGTCATCCTGACCGCCGCTGCCGCGTCCATTGCGGTGTTTGTCACGCCCTCGCTTTACGAGGTGGCGACTGTTCTGCGGCTGGTGGTGCTGCTGGCAGCAGGGGTGGCTGGCCCGGTGGGACTTGCCGCCTGCGCACTGGGCGTGTTATTTGGGCTGACCCGGGTCTCGGCGCTGGGTGTGCCCTACCTGCGGGATGCCGTATTTCCCGAGGTGCCGCTCTCGCCGGACGGTGTGACCCGGCGCAGCTACCCAAAACTTTCCCGGCGGCCCTTTACCATTTGGCAAAAAAGAGGTGGTTGAAGTTGGAACGATCCTGTTTCTCTGAAAAAACACTGATTTTGAGTGTGCTCACTGCGGAGTTCGCCCGGTGCGTGTTACAGACGGGTGCGCCTGTAACAGCCCGCAGTTTTCTGCTTCGCGGCCTGCCCATGACACTGGCGCTGGTTCTGATCACCGCCCTGACAGCCGGGGCAGAGCAGCGTGCAGGCAGCTTTTTGGGTACAGACTTGCGTTCCCGGGTAGTCTGCGGCGGGCTGGGACTCTGGTTTGTCTGGGAGGCTGTGGAGACCTTCCGTCAGGCGCAGGAGCTTTGCTGGGGGAATTTTTCTTCTATGGCTATGTTGGGGCTTCTCCCGCTGTTGCTCTGGGCAGGATGGAAGTCAGAACCTGCCGTACTGGTCCGTTGTGCGCCGATCCTGTGCTGGGCGGCGGCGCTGGCGGGCCTGCTCGGCCTACTGGGACTAAATGGCCAGTTCCACTGGGAAAAGCTGATGCTGCCCACCGAACCTTTAACGCCCACTCTGCCCCTGTATCCGGAATACTTTGCCCTGCCGCTGTTCTGCCCGGCAAAGCAGGTGCGGTGCGCTGTCTGGCTTCCGGTGAAAGCTTTTATACTGGCTGGCAGCTTTGCGCTCTGCACGGAACTGGTGTTTGGGGCGGGGAATGCCCTGCCCGGCATCGAGCTTTTGCGGGCGGGCAGGCTGGGCAGCATCTCTCGGTTTGATGCCCTTGTGCTGCTGGTCTGGTTGGCAGCGGCAATGTTCCGGTTCTGCGTGCTGGTGCAGGTGGTGCGTCAATTGGCCGGCCGGCTGTGGGGCAGGGCTGCGCCTGCGGAGGAAAACGCATGACGGGCCAACAGCGTGCCCTCCGGTGGCTGGCGGCAGGGGTACTGGCGCTCTGGTGTGGGGTGTTTTTGCGGGCAGAGAATACCGAGAAAAGCATGGTGCGTGCCTTGATTCTTACCCCGCCCACGGTGGCGGTGCAGAGTTGGATGGTGAGCCTGCTCTACCAGTTTCCGGAAGCCGCTGCCGATGCTTCTGATGCCGCCGCAAAGGTACAGCTCTGCACGGGGCGGGGAAACACCCTGCAAACGGCTCTGACGGAAGCCGAGCGTGGCCTGCCCCGTAAAGCAAGCTACCGGCTGTGCGAGTATCTGCTTTTGAATGCCGAAACAACTTTAAAAACCATTCGACAGGCGGAGACTGTGTTGAAAGAGGAGCCGGTGCAGGGCTTGTCTGCCCGGGTCCTCTGCATGGATCTTTCCGGAGAAGAACTGGCCGCAGCAGACGGAGAAAACGAACTGTTCCCGGAACAGCTTTTGCAGGCCGTGAAGGAAGCCGCACCGCAGGCTCCGCACCTATACGAGAGCCGCCGGAACGCTCTTTTGGCTCCGGTGCTTATCCTGACGGATGGTGCCATTGAGAATGCGGAGGAAATGCTTCTGCTCACCGAAACAGGAAACACCCGGCTCACCCCGGCAGAGAGCCAGATGGCACAATTGCTGCTGGGTCAGAGCGGAGAACACACTTTTCCGCTGGGTAGTGGGCAGGTAACTTTCCGGCGTTGTGTGGTATCGGTGGAAGCTGTAGAAGATGGCTTTGCCGTGACCCTGACCGGCCAGCGCAGGGCGGGCACAGTTCTGCCCACAGCAGCACAGTGTGCGGCGCTGGAGCAACTCTGCGTGCAGACCGTTCAGCGCTGCTGGGAAAACGGGTATGATCTGCTCTCTCTGGGAGCAGTCCGGGCGCTGAAGCAGGGAACAGGGCGAGAAGCGCTGACAACAAAAAACGCCTGCCCGCAGGTGCAGGCAGACGTGAGCTTTTTGCAGTTTTAGTGGGCGGTCTCAAAAACGACGGTGATGGTGGTGCCAACGTTCACTTCGCTTTCCAACTTGATGCGGGCGTTGTGGATGCGGGCAATGTGCTTGACAATAGCCAGCCCCAGACCGGTGCCGCCGGTGGCCTTGCTCCGGCTCTTATCCACCCGGTAGAAGCGTTCGAACACGCTGGACTGCGCGTCTTTCGGGATACCGATGCCGTTATCCTTGACGGTCAGGGTACAATGGCCGTCCCGGGTGCAGGAGGTGATGAGCTGGACCTTGCCGCCGGGTCGATTGTAGCGGATGGCGTTGTCGCACAGGTTCTGGCACAGCTCATCCAGCTGATCCCGGTTGCCAAGCACTCTGGCACTCTCGCCCAGATAGGTCAGGGAGATGAAGGAGCGCTGCGCGTTCAGTTTCTGACGTTCCACACAATCCTTGGCCACGTCCAGCAGATCGACCGCTTCCATGTCGGGCTGTGCATGGGTCTCGCTGACGCTGTCCAGGTGCGACAGCTGCAGGATATCGTTCACCAGCTGGATCATCCGGCTGGCTTCTACATGGATTTTCCGGCCAAACTCGGGCACATCGGCGGGTTTGGCAATGCCGGTCTCAATGAGCTCCGCATAGCCGGAAATACTGGTCAGAGGAGTTTTCAGCTCGTGGCTGACGTTTGCCGTGAAATCCTGCCGCATTTTCTCGTTGTTTTCCCGCAGCAGCCGATCAGAGTGGATGCTCTCAGCAAAGGGGATGAGTTCCCGGTAGGGAACGTTTTCCTGAATGTGCTCAAGGTCATCCGTCATTTTCAGAATGGGCTGGACAAGACTGCGGGTCAGCAGCCCGGCGATCAGCGCTGCGGCACCCATCATCAGGATGCAGCTCAGGATGATGGCGGGCAGGGCCGCGTCGTAGATCGACCAGATGGTCTCGGAATCCTGGGCCACACGCAGGATATCGCCGCCGGGCAGCAGCATGGCGTAATAGTAGGTCTCGTACCCCATGGTCTGGGAATCACGGCAGTCACGGCCTACACCCTCCCGCATGGCCTGCTGGATCTCCGGGCGGGACAGATGGTTTTCCATCTGCTGGTCAGTGGCGGATTCGAACACCACACTGCCATCTGCTGCAATCAGGGTAATGCGCAGGTCTCCGTTGACGAACACGGAGAGCTGATCCGGAGAGGAAAGCTGTTTGTATCCGGCGGAAACCAGATCGGCCTGATGCTCCAGCGAGGTCCACGCCTGTTCCCGGAACGCTTTGTGAAAGACGAAGAGACAGAGCACGGCGGTGCAGACCAGACCGACGAAGCCCATGAAAAACAGCCGGTAACTGATTTTTTCTTCCATGCTCTGCGGTTTCATTCTTCCTCGCCCTCCTCATTGTCGGCCAGCTTGTAGCCGACCTTGCGCACGGTGCAGATATATCTGCCCGCATCCCCCAGTTTTTTGCGCAGGGTGCGGATGTGCATATCCACGGTGCGGCTTTCAACAGAAATATCGGTGCCCCATACCACCTGCAGAATGGTCTCGCGGGTCACGACAAGGTTCGTGTTCTCCAGCAGCAGGCGCAGCAGACTGTATTCCTTGTAAGTCAGGTCAATATGGGTGCCGTTCACAGTCACGCTGTGGCGGGCGTTGTCCAGCAGGATCTCATGGAAGGCATAAACATTCTGCTTTTCCTCGGGGGCAGAGCGGCGCAGGGCGGCCCGCACCCGGCTCAGAAATTCCATGATGCCAAAGGGCTTGGTGATGTAATCATCTGCACCGCAGTCCAGCCCGCGCACGGTATCCAGCTCGCTGGATTTTGCTGTGACCATGATGATGGGCAGGCGGCGCAGAGCAGGGGTATTGCGGAGCTTTTTCAGGATGGAGAAACCATCCTCACCGGGCAGCATCACATCCAGAATGACCAGCTCAGGCTCCGCGGCGCGCATGGCCTGCCAGAAAGGCTCAGAGGTTTCAAAGCTCTGTACCTCGTATCCGCTGGATTGCAGTGCATATTGCTCCAGCTCGCGGATGGCGGCATCGTCTTCTACAATGTAGATCATTTGTTGGGTTCCTCCTTTGCGGCTGCGGGTGCAGTGTCGCTGTCAGGGAAGAGATAGCGCTCACGGTAACGATCCAGACGGCGCTGGAACTGTTCGCTTTCCTTGGTCTCGTTGCCATAGCGTAGGTCGTTCAGATAAGCGTGGGTATCAAAGCTGTCCTGTGCCACCTCGATCTGGGCAACAGCCACATTGCTGCAGTGGTCGCAGACACGCTCGTAGTTGGTCAGCAGATCTTCCAGAACAAAACCATACTCAATGGAACAGCTGCCGGTCTGCAGGCGGGCCACATGGCGGGCCTTGATGGCACGCACCAGTTCATCCACAACGGTCTCCAGCGGCTCGACCTTGCCGGCCATGTGCAGATCGCCTTTGCGGAATGCGTCGGTGGTGCGGCTCAGCACATCCTGCACGGCCCCCTCCAGCACCTGCAGCTCCTCCTGTGCATCCTTGGAAAACTCAATGCTCTTGGCGTGGATCTCTTCGGCGGAGCTCAGAACATTTACAGAGTGATCGCTGATGCGCTCAAAATCGCTGATGGTGTGGAGCAAGGTGTTCACACTCTGGCTGTCGGCGTGGCTCATTTCACGGCTGGACAGCTTGACGAGATAGGTGCCCAGTGCATCCTCATATTTGTCCACCTTTTCCTCTTCCTCCCGCACCTTCTGGGCAAGGGAATCATCCCACTTGTGGGTCAGGCTCATGGCCTGCACCACACCCACACGGGCCAGCTCGGCCATGTCTGCAGTGGCGGCGCGGGCACGCTCCACAGCCACGGCGGGAGTGTTCAGCAGGCGCTCATCCAGCAGAGCAAAGCTCTCTTTTTCGGCATCGTCCGGAATGGTGAGGATGGCCAGCTTTTCCAGCCCATTTGCAAAGGGCAGCAGAACAGCGGTGGCCGTCAGGTTGAAGATGGAGTGGACCACGGCAATGCCCCAGGCAGTGACTGTCTCGTTGACAAAGGCAAAGTCAAGCAGCAGGTTTGCACCATAGAAAACAGCCAGGAACAGGGTGACACCGATGATGTTGAAGTACAGGTGCACCATGGCGGCGCGGCGGGCATTCTTGTTGGCACCCACAGAGGAGATCAGCGCGGTGACGCAGGTGCCGATGTTCTGGCCCATGATGATGGGGATGGCACTGCCGTAGGTGATGACACCGGTGGCGCTCAGTGCCTGCAGAATACCAACGCTGGCACTGGAGCTCTGGATGATGCCGGTGACAACGGCCCCCACCAAAACGCCCAGCAGAGGATTGGAGAAGCGGATAAACAAGCTGGTGAACCATGCCTCATTCTGCAGGGGCAGCACAGCATTGGACATGGCGGTCATACCGGTCATCAGCACAGCAAAGCCAATGAGGATGGTGCCGATGCCCTTGCGCTTCTCGCTTTTGCCCATGTACAGAAGGATGCCGATAAAGGCCAGCACCGGGCTGAAGGAGGTGGGCTTGAGCATATTGATCAGGAAGCTGTCGCCCTGCAGGCCGGAAAGGCTCAGGATCCAGCTGGTGACCGTGGTGCCCACATTGCTGCCCATGATAACGCCGATGGCCTGATGCAGCTCCATGATGCCGCTGTTGACAAAGCCGACCACCATAACGGTGGTGGCGCTGGAGCTCTGGATCACGGCGGTGACGCACAGACCCAGGAAAAAGCCCTTGAGCGGGTTGTCATCAGTTTGCTCAGGATCTTTTGCAGCTGGCCGCCGGCCTGCTTTTCCAGCGCCTTGCCCATGATGTCCATACCGAACAGGAACAAGGCCAGGCCGCCCAGCAGGGAAAATACATTAAAAACAGTCATTTGAAGTTCCTCGCTTTGTTTGACACGTTTATTTGACGGAATGTTCTCCTATTTATGAGTATAGAGCCTGAATGTAAAATCGGAAATCCAGAGAATGTAAAATGCGTGTAAAGTGAATGACTGTTTCCCAGTGCAGAGATGCACCATCTCTATTATAAATGGATATGAGGGAGGATGCAACGGGATGCAGGCTCCGGAATGAAGATTTTCCGGCAGAATCATTGTAATCCGAAACCATCTCGTTTATAATAAGGGAAAGAAAAAGCGTGCCCCGCACCCGGTGTGCTGCCGGGCAGGGAGAGGAAACATTTGTGCAGGAGGAAGAACGATGGCGAATTTCAATGTTTCGCTGAAGAAGCTGACGGAAAAGGTCAGTCTGGATGTGGTCTACACCCCGAAAGGGCTGGAAGAGATCAATGTCGAGATTGCGGAGGTCAACCGCCCGGGCCTGTTCCTTGCCGGATACTATGATTACTTTGATAAGCTCCGGCTGCAGATCCTGGGTCTGGCCGAGATGAACTTCCTTTCTGGTCTTTCTGCCGAGAAGCGGTACGAGCGGCTGGACCAGCTGTTCGGCCAGCAGCCTCCGGCTGTCATCGTCTGCCGCAGTGAGGAACTGGAACCATTTCCCGAGATGCTGGAACTGGCTCAGAAGCACGGGGTGGCCCTGCTCCGCTCCAACGAGATGACCTGGCACCCTGATGGGCAGTCTGATCAGCGTGCTGAATCTGGAGCTGGCACCCCGCATCACCCGCCACGGCGTGCTGGTGGAGGTGTATGGTGAAGGGATCCTGATCTTGGGCGACAGCGGCATCGGCAAGAGTGAGCTGGCCATTGAGCTGGTCAAGCGCGGCCACCGTCTGGTGGCGGACGATGCGGTGGAGCTGCGCAAGGTCTCCAACCGCCAGATCATGGGCACAGCTCCGGAGAACATCCGCCATTTTATCGAGCTGCGCGGCATCGGCATCGTCAATGTGGCCCGTGTGTTCGGCGTGGGTGCGGTCAAGGAGAGCGAGAGCCTGGATCTTGTGGTCCAGCTGGAAGCATGGGACCCCACCAAGAACTATCAGCGCACCGGACTGGAGAGCGAATATTACGAGATTTTAGGTGTGAATATCCCCAGCACCAGCATCCCGGTCTCCCCGGGACGCAATCTGGCCGTTGTGCTGGAAACCGCCGCCATCAACAACCGCCAGAAGCGGATGGGCTATAATGCCGCCAAGGAGCTGCTGATCCGTCTGGGTCTGGACGGCACCGTTGAATGAAGATTACAGATAAAGGAATCCTGTTTTATGGAACGATTGAAACAACAGCTGCAGGCGGAGAAAATCCGCTTTGTCGAAAACGAATCCCTTGCTGCCCACTGCACCTTTAAAATCGGCGGCCCGGCGGATGTGTTTGATCCACGCCGGAGACGGAGGAACAGCTCTGCCGCGTGATCGCACTGTGCAAAGCGTGCGGTGTGAAATATTACCTGCTGGGCAACGGCAGCAACATCCTGTTTGAGGATGCGGGCTACCGGGGCGTAGTCGTGGATACCACGGCTCTGAAAATGGGAATCGGTTTTCTGGAAAACGTCAGCCATCCGGGTGCAGAGCCGGGAGCGGTCTACGATGCAGTCATCGCTGGCGCGGGCTTGAAGCTTTCTGCTCTGTGTAAGGCGGCGCTGGACAGCAGCCTGACTGGCCTGGAATTTGCTTATGGCATCCCCGGCACAGTGGGTGGTGCAGTTTATATGAATGCCGGTGCCTACGGCGGAGAGATGAAGGATGTGCTGGTCTCTGTGACGTATCTGACCAGAGAAGGCGAGGTCGTGACAGAGGATGCCGCAAACCTCGCCCTCTCCTACCGGCACAGCATCTTTGAGGAAAACGGCGGCTGCATCCTGAGCGCAAAGTTCCACCTGAAGCGTGGAGATTCGGCAGCCATCAAGGCCCGGATGGATGAGCTGATGCAGAAGCGCGTCGATAAGCAGCCGCTGGATAAGCCCAGCGCCGGCAGCACCTTCAAGCGGCCGGTGGGAGCGTTTGCGGCTGCCCTCATCGACCAGTGCGGCCTGCGGGGCTATCGCCACGGCGGTGCTGCGGTCAGCGAGAAGCACTGCGGCTTTGTGGTGAATCTGGGCGGCGCGACCTGCGCCGATGTGCTGGCCTTGTGCGATGAGGTGCGGGCAGTCGTAAAGGAAAAGACCGGGTACGACCTGGAAAAGGAAATTCGAGTGGTCAAGGCATAAGAGGGAAAATGGTATGGATCTTCTGATCGTCAGCGGGCTTTCCGGTGCGGGAAAATCGGTTGCGATGAACGCACTGGAGGATATCGGCTTTTTTTGTATCGACAATGTTCCGGCAGAGCTTCTGCCCAGCATCACAGCGTTCTCCAAGGCAGGTGATAACCAGCTCAAGCGGGTGGCGCTCTCCATGGATGTGCGCGGCTGCCACACCAGCGAGCAGATCGAACAGGCGCTGCACCAGCTGGATGAGCAGGGCATCGAGTACGAGATCTTATTCATTGATGCCCCGGACGATGTGCTGATGCGCCGTTACAGTGAGACCCGCCGCCGCCATCCCATCAGCATTGCCGAGGGAATCTCCACCCGGGAGGCGCTGGCAAAGGAACGGCAGATCCTGCAGCCCTTCCGGGAGCGGGCAGACTACACCATCAACACGGAGTTTCTCTCCACGGCCCAGAACAAGGAGCGCATTTGTAATTTGTTTGCGCCAGATGGCGGGGCAAAGGCAGCAATGCGGCTCACCGTGATGTCCTTCGGCTTCAAGTTCGGCATCCCAGAGGATGCGAACCTGGTGCTGGATGTCCGCTGCCTGCCCAACCCTTTCTATATCCCGGAGCTTAAGCATAAAACGGGGCTGGATGAGGAAGTGGTGGATTTTGTCATGGGCCACCCGGAGGCAAAGGAACTGCTGCGCCGGTACGAAAGCTTTCTGGAGTATGCGCTGCCCCTCTATGTCAAGGAGGGGAAAAGCCAGCTGACCATTGCAGTGGGCTGCACGGGCGGCAAGCACCGCTCCATCACCTTTGCGCGGAAGATCGCGGAATATTGCAAACAACTGGGCTATCAGACCGGCATTCAGCACCGTGATGCGGCGCGCTGATCCGGCAGAGCCCGTGAGAACAGAAATGAGAGTGACATGAGTTTTGCATCCCAGGCACGGGAAGAGATCGCACAGCGCAGTTTGCAACTGCAAAAGGATTGCTGTGTGCGGGCGGCAGCCTATGGCATCGCCTGCTTTGCCAAATATTTTGATGCACGAGGCCTTGTGCTGCAGACCGAGCAGGAATTGACCGCCCGTGTGGCCGAACAGCTGTTTGCCCGCTGCGGCGTGCAGGGTACGGTGCTGGAAAAGCCCCGCCCCAGCGGTGTGGTGTATGAGTTCGGCATCCGGGAGTCGGAGCAGGTGCGCCGGATGCACGAGCTGTTCGGCACCACGGGCAGCGAGACAAGCTTGCAGATCGACCCGGGGCTCATTCGGTGTCAGACCTGCGTGAGTGCCTATATCAGCACGGCGTTCCTGTGCGGCGGCACTGTGACAGACCCACAGAAGGAGTATAATCTGGAATTTCTGACTGGACGCACCAACCTTGCAAAGGATTTTGAGGCCCTGCTTGCTGAGCATGAATTTGCGCCCCCACCGTACCCGCCGCAACGGCGTAAACCTGATTTACGTCAAAAGCAGCGCCAGCGTGGAGCGCATCCTTGCGTTTATGGGAGCGGCAGAAGCTTCGGCCCGGATGAATGCCCAGAAGGCAGTCAAGCAGCTGCGCAACCAGATCAACCGTCAGACCAATTGTGATACCGCAAATCTGGGCAAAACGGCCCGGGCCAATGCCCAGACCACCCGTGCGATCCGTTTTTGCAGGAGCAGGGTGCGCTGGAAACACTTCCCGAGGTCTTGCAGCAGGCCGCGGCCATGCGAATGGAAAATCCGGACTTGTCCCTGACAGCTCTGTGTGGCTGCTTTGACCCGCCCGTGAGCAAATCGGGGCTTTCGCACCGGATGAAGAAGCTGGAAGCGCTGGCAGAGGATCTGCGCAGAAGATTGGAAGAAAACGCGGAAAAGGAGGAAACGAAATGATCGAACCCAGTGAGGGCAATAAGCAGGGAAGAGACTTCGTCCACCTCCATATCCATACAGAATACAGTCTGCTGGACGGTGCCTGCCGCATTGACCAGCTGATGGATCGGGTGAAGGAGTGCGGTCAGACTGCCATTGCCTGCACCGACCACGGTGTGATGTACGGCTGTGTGCAGTTTTACAAGGCGGCCAAAAAGGCAGGTATCAAGCCCATCATCGGCTGTGAGGTCTATGTGGCCACCCGCACCCGTTTTGATAAGGTGAACAAGATCGATGGAAACAATCATCTGATCCTGCTGTGCAAGAACGAGACGGGCTATAAAAACCTTGCCAAGCTGGTCTCTGCCGCCTTTATCGAGGGCTTCTACTCCAAGCCGCGTGTGGATAAGCAGCTGCTGGAGCAATACCACGAAGGCCTCATCTGCCTCTCTGCCTGCCTGGCGGGTGAGATCCCGCAGGCGATCCTGTCCGGCGATTACGAGCGCGCTAAGGCTTCTGCCCTGTGGTATCGCGACCTCTTTGGTGAGGGCAATTACTACATTGAATTGCAGGATCACGGGCTGGAAGAGGATAATATTGTGCTGCCCCAGCTCATCAAGCTGGCACGGGAGACCGGCATCCCCATGGCAGCCACCAACGACTCCCACTACCTGCGCAAGGAGGATGCCAAGATGCAGGCGATCCTGCTCTGCATTCAGACCGGAAAAACCATGCAGGATGCCGACCGTATGGAGTTCCAGACCGACGAATTCTACGTTAAAACAACGGATGAGATGTACGATCTGTTTGCCATGGTGCCGGATGCCTGTGCCAACACACAGATCATTGCCGACCAGTGCAATTTTGATTTTGAGTTTGGCAACACCAAAAATTCCGTATTATAAGGCCCCCGGCGGCATGGACAACCAGGCGTTCTTTGAAAAGCTCTGCTGGAGGGTCTGGAGCGCCGCTACGGTTCCAATGTGCCGCAGGCCAACAAAGACCGCCTGAACTACGAGATCAGTGTCATCAAGACGATGGGCTATACCAACTATTACCTCATCGTCTGGGATTACGTCAACTATGCCAAGAGCCAGGGGATCCCGGTGGGCCCGGGCCGTGGCTCCGGTGCGGGCAGTATCGCAGCATACAGCGTGGGCATCACTGACATTGACCCCATCCGCTATAACCTGATCTTTGAGCGCTTCCTGAACCCGGAACGTGTCAGTATGCCCGATTTCGACGTGGACTTCTGCTACGAGCGCCGCCAGGAAGTGATCGACTATGTCAACCGCAAGTACGGCGCTGACCATGTAGCTCAGATCGTTACCTTTGGCACCATGGCTGCCCGCAATGCGATTCGCGATGTGGGCCGTGTGATGGGAATGCCGTATCAGGAAGTGGATGTAGTGGCAAAGCAGGTCCCGGCGGAGCTCAAAATGACCATCAAACATGCGTTGGAGGTCTCACCGGAGCTCAGGCGGATGTATGAAACGGACCCGAAGGTGACGGAACTGCTCGACACTGCCATGAAGGTGGAGGGAATGCCCCGCCACGCTTCTACCCATGCGGCAGGCGTTGTAATTACCCCGGAACCAACGGATTACTATCTGCCCCTTGCCACCAACGATGGCTTGCCCGTGACCCAGTTCAACATGACGGAGATCGAGGAGCTGGGTCTGCTGAAGATGGACTTCCTCGGTCTGCGCACCCTGACGGTCATCCGGGATGCGGAACTGGCCATCCGGAAAAAAGAACCGGATTTCTCCATCGCCAAGCTGGATTATGATGATCCCGAAACCTACAAAATGCTCTCCCGGGGTGAGACCGAAGGCGTGTTCCAGCTTGAATCCTCGGGTATGAAGCAGGTGCTGGTGGGCCTGCAGCCGCAGAATTTGGAAGATGTCATCGCTCTGATCAGCCTGTACCGCCCCGGCCCGATGGATTCCATTCCGACCTACCTGCGCAACCGCCATGAACCGGACAAAATCAGCTATAAGACCCCGCAGCTGGCCCATATTCTGGATGTAGACCAATGGCTGCATCGTCTATCAGGAACAGGTCATGCAGATCTTCCGGGAGCTGGCAGGCTTTTCGTTCGGGCAGGCAGATAATGTCCGCCGTGCCATGAGCAAGAAAAAGCATGCTGTGATGGAGGCGGAGCGGGAACATTTTGTCCACGGCTGCACAGACCCGGCAATGAGTGCCCGGGCTGTGTGGCAAACGGCATCTCGGAAAAGGTCGCAAATGAAATTTACGATGAGATGTCCAGCTTTGCATCCTATGCCTTCAACAAGAGCCATGCCGCCTGCTATGCCTATGTGGCATTCCAGACAGCCTACCTCAAGTGCCATTACCCCAGTGAGTTTATGGCTGCTCTGCTGACCAGTGTGCTGGACAACACCGGCAAGGTCATCGAGTATTCCGGCGAATGCGCCCGGCTGGGGATCAAGGTTCTGCCGCCGGATATCAATATCTCGGGCAGCGGCTTTACTGCAGAGGACAGCGGCCGGATCCGTTTTGGCCTGAATGCTGTGAAAAATGTCGGCACCCGGCTGATCGAGCGCTCCGTAGAGGAGCGGCAGGAAAAGCCTTATACCAGCCTGTATGATTTCTGCAAACGGATGCATGGCGCCGAGCTGAACCGCCGCACTGTGGAAAGCCTCATCAAGGCCGGTGCCTTTGATAATCTCGGCTCCAACCGCCGCAGTCTGGTCGAAGCAACTGAGGGTGTGCTCAAGAGCATCGAGAGTGACAGCCGGAAGAATCTGGATGGTCAGATCGACCTCTTCTCGATGATGAGCGGCACGGACGATACGTCTGCCGCCGACAGCTATGAGATCAAGCCCTGCCCTGAGTATACCCACGCCGAGCTGCTCCAACAGGAGAAAGAGGTCAGCGGCCTGTACCTTTCTGGTCATCCGCTGGATGCCTACCGGGAGCAGTCGGCTCAGTTTGCTACCCACACCATCAAAGCTCTGACCGGCGAGGATGCCAATGTGCCTGACAATAGCCATGTCCGCATCGTCTGCACCATTGTCAAAAGCAAAATGGTGACGACCAAGACCAACAGCATGATGGCCTATACCAGCGTAGAGGATCTGACCGGCACCATGGAGGTCATCGTGTTCCCGCGTACACTGGAAACATTCCGGGACGTGCTGCACGATAACGCGGTCGTGGTCATTGAGGGCCGCCTGTCTATCCGGGAGGATGAACCTGCCCGTCTGGTCGCCGAGAGCATTTCGCCCATTGAAGGCTATAACCCCGTCAGGCCGCAGGCCAACCGCCCCAATCAGATGCGGGATGCAGCCCGGCGGCTCTACGTCCGGCTGCCCTCCCGCACCAGCCCGGAGTACGCCAAGGTGGTCAATTTGCTGGAGATTTTTGACGGTGATATGCCGGTGATCTTCTATCTGGAGGACACAAAACAGAAGCTGGCGGCTCCCCGCAGGCTGTATACGTCAGGTCATCCGCTTTTCTTTGAGGAACTGCAGCGCATCGTGGGTGAAAAGAATATTGCAACAAAATGACATGCACAGGAACGATTCAAACCGGGTGCACGTGTGCCAAAAACAACACCAAGACGTACGCCTGTGAATTTTAATAAACTTTTAACGAAGTGCCAAAAAGGTATTGGATTCAAGCGGGAACTGTGTTATAATGTCTAAAGGCAAGTTTTGATCTGAGCAAGGCGATGGAGCCGGTGCCCAAAGAGAGAGGGTAAGTGCTCCATAGGTAAATGACGAAACAATTGGAGGGAATCTTTCCATGGAAAAGCAAATCAAAACGATTGGTGTGCTGACCAGCGGCGGCGACGCTCCGGGTATGAATGCTGCAGTTCGCGCCGTTGTCCGTGCAGGCCTGCATAAGGGCTTCCGTATGATCGGCATTCAGCGCGGCTACAATGGCCTGCTGGATGGCGAGTGCTTTGAAATGAACCTGCGCAGCGTTTCCAATATCATCTCTGCCGGTGGCACCATCCTGTATACGGCCCGCTGCCTGGAGTTCAAGACCAAGGAGGGTCAGGACAAGGGCGCTGCAAAGTGCCGTGAGCTGGGCATTGACGCGCTGGTGGTCATCGGCGGCGACGGCTCCTACCGCGGTGCCCGTGAGCTGGCACACCGCGGCATTCCGATGATCGGTCTGCCCGGCACCATCGATAATGATATCGCCTGCACCGATTACACCATCGGCTACGATACTGCAATGAACACCGCCCTGGAAATGATCGACAAGCTGCGCGATACCACCCAGAGCCATGACCGCTGCAGCGTGGTCGAGGTCATGGGCCGCAATGCGGGTTACATCGCTCTGAACGTTGCCATTGCCTCCGGTGCCATGGCTGTGCTGCTGCCCGAGAAGGAATTCGATATGCAGCACGACATTCTGGATAAGATCACCGAGACGCAGCGTACCGGTAAGCGCCACTTCATTGTCATCGTTGCCGAGGGCATCGGCCACTCTCAGGAGATTGCCAACGAGATCCAGGCCCGTACCGGCATCGATACCCGCGCCACCATTCTGGGCCATGTCCAGCGCGGTGGCTCTCCCACTCTGCGTGACCGCGTGAACGCTTCCGCAATGGGCTATCACGCTGTCTGCCTGCTGGAGCAGGGTAAGTATAACCGCATCGTCGGTATGAAGGGTGAGCACCTTGTGGATTACCCCGTGGATGAGGCGCTTGAGATGACCAAGACGCTGGACCCCGTGCTCATTGATGTGTGCAACACCATTTCTATTTGATTATTTAGATTGAAATTTGAAGAGCTATTCTTCTGGAAACACCAGGAGAATGGCTCTTTTTTGCGTTAATAGGTAAGAAAAAAGAAGCTGCACGATGATTTGGACCGAGGGCTTCTGATTTTTGTGGGAGCGAAAAGTGCATAATAAAAAATGGATAAATATGAAATGAAATCGACAAAACCTGAAGAAATTCGAGCGATTCATACAGTACTCATACAATTTTGTCTATCTCTTGGACAAGCCAGTCAACACTGCGCTTTGTATAAACACGCTCAGTTAGGTCCTTAATTGCGTGACCTACGATTCGCTTAATGGCATATTCATCCAGGTTATATTTCTTTGCGACTGTAACAAAATGTACACGTCCGTCATGTCCTCTATGCTCAGGGTTGATCCCCAGTGCAGGGAAAGTTTCCATAAACAAATTAGAGAAATAATCGTAGGTATAATGCGTCCACCGGTCAGGCCAGCGTTCGTATGGATGGTTGAAAAGATACTCGCTTCCAAGTTCCTGTGCTTGCTCATACCGACGTTTTATAAGAGGCAGGATCTTCTTATGAATTGGGACCTGCCGATGCTTACCGCTCTTTGTCTTGATTCCGCCCTCGATCCAGCGTTCTTCGAGGTGCACATCCGCGACTTTTAATTTGCAGAGTTCCTGTGATCGCCATCCGGAATAGCACTGAATCAAAAGCAGGTCCGCGGCTTCGCACACACCAACATTGTTCCAAAGCAGATTGAGCTCTTCCTCCGTATAGGGAAAATGCTCGTGCTGAACGATAATCTCGGAATCGATGGAGAACATTCTGGATATATTTTGAGGTACATATTCATTTTGAACAGCATAATCGAAAAGCTGATTGTATAGAAACTTGAGCTTTACCCGAGATATTACACTGATTTTAATGGGCTGACCATAACGGATTGCTGTGCCGTTCATAAAAATGTTATTTTGGTGAGGCCGCCCTGATTTACTTGACTATGGGCAGAGCACATGATATCCTTGATACATGACGAATAGGAGGTGCTTTTATGGCACGGACGGTAAAATGCCCTGGCTGTGGTGCGGATCTTACGGTGAAAGATGACAACCGAGATTTCATGTTCTGTGAGTTCTGCGGGACGAAGGTTCGGCTCGATGACTATCAGGAGACGCATCGGTTTGTGGATGAAGCACGGATCCAAGAGTCCAAGGATGCGAAAGAACTTGAGCTTAAGAAGATGGAGCAGGAGAGATGGCGAACCGAAGACGCTAACAAAACTGCTGCTACTTATTTCAAGTGGCTTGGAATCGTCATTGTGATTTTGGTCATAGCGTATATAATTTGCATGGGCTTAGGCATCGCTTGATGCCCACTTCTGCCCATTTTATTTTTCGTAATTTTTGGGATTTTTCGAGAAAACGTCAAAAAAGTGCCATTTTTGTGGCCAAAAACCCACTTTGTGGCCAAAAATTTTTATAAAAATGGCCGCAAAATTTAACGCAAATACGTTAAAAATATGCAGTTTGGCCAAAAACCCACTTTTTTCTTTAACTTACTTAAAAAAATGAAAAAATATATATAGTAATAGAGGATAAAAAACGGGTTTTGGCCACAGCGAGTTTTTACCCATTTCCATCTTGCAAAAGAGCGCCAAATTAGTGTATTCTTAAAGCACCGTGTACGAACGTAGCACTCCTAACATATATGAGGTGAAAAGTTATGGATAAGTACGGTATTGAACATTGGATTACAACTGACCAATATGGAAATGAAGTTGAATGCTTTGCAAATAAATTTGCAGAGGTTCATACGAAACGTCCGATTTGTGTTTGTGGTGAGCCGATGGTGGGAAACTCGTGAACTCGAATGGGACTGCCCTAAATGTGGGGCACACCTCGAAGCGGAAGATGTTTCCAGAAGTATCAATCCGGATGATTATATGACCTGTAACCTTGAGCCGGATGAAGACTACGGAGAGTACAAATATATGGAAGATGACGATGGTAGTCGAGCTTTCCTTGCTGGTGCACCGGGATACGAGATTGATTTCTTTCACCTAATTTAATATAGCCACGGCATTGCCTCTGCACGAAAAATGCAGAGGCTTTTTCTTTTTCTCTGAAAATTCCTAAAATTCAACACTTTTTTCCTAAAAACTCACGCGAGAAAAACATCCCCTTTTATGGGGGATAGAATGCGTCTTAGGATGCACTATTCCTCTTATTTTGGAGGTTGCATCATGCTCGAAAACAAATTCAAGACAGGATTGATACGTTGACTCGGAAGGGCTGACCAACGTGGGGCTTGTATACGAGGCGTACCACGAACTGAAGGGCAACGGCACCGGCACGAACCTATACGAGCGGATGAAGGCACTGCCGCTGCGGGAAGATCACACAGCCTGAACAGGAGGACTTCAAAATGGAGAAATACTCGAACGCGAGTGCTGCGACCTGGGCGAGAACCATCTGCCTGATCGTGGCACTGCTGAACAGTCTGCTGGCTTCGTTCAAAAAGAGCCCGCTGCCCATCGACAACGAGCAGCTCCAGCAACTGGTCAGCACCCTTATCACCGTTGTGGTGGCTATTATCAGCTGGTGGAAGAACAACTCCTTCACCAAGGAGGCCATCGAGGCAGACGAACTGTTTGCACGGCTGAGGGCGGAAAACAACGCCAGGAAGTAATCAAAATGGAGCCTGAAGTTGAGTTCTTGTTGGGATGATATTCTGGCGGATGACGTAGGGCTCATGGGAGAATACCCTGTAGGCTGCCTTCGGGCGGTTTTTACAGGGTATTTTCTTTTTTGCGTGCGAATAGTCCATGGGAGCGATGGGCTGAGGATGAAAGATTCAAAATGTAGTTTTGATGTGGCTGTTATTGGCCGATTGACAGATGTATATTACGACAGACTTTATAAAGCGCGATGGGGCGTACAAAAGTTATATACCAGACGTACAGATGTGTGAAAAAACAGCGATGATAAGATGAAATTTTGATGGCGGAAAGTCTGACCAAGACGCTAGACCCGGTGCTCATTGATGTGTGCAACACGATTTCTATCTGAGGATAACAGACGTATCTATGCTTTATAATGCGTAAAATCAGCCCCCGGAGAATCTTGAAAAGTTCTCCGGGGGCTTTTGTGTCCCGCTTTAAAGCACTTTGGCACCGTTTGCGGTCAATTTGAAGGTTGCGCCCAGCATATCTGCTGCCCTGCGGCACATCAGCATCCGCTGCAATCTAATTCCTGTAAAAGCTATGTGCAAAAATAGCTTCGCATTTTCATTTCGCTTTCCAGTAAGTCGAATTCGTGCTACAATAGAATCGGACAAATTCAAAGAGGGGGAACATAACATGAAAATACAATCTGTTGCAATTTTGGGCGCTGGAGCGGTGGGTTCTTACATCATCTGGGGGCTTTCTAAAAAGGCTAATATCCGTCTGGGTGTGATAGCGGAAGGCGACCGTGCCCGGCGGCTGAAAGAAAGCGGCTGCGCCATCAATGGAGCAGTTTACCGCCCGGAGGTCTGGACCCCGCAGGAAGCGCATGGCGTAGACCTGTTGGTCGTTGCACTGAAATATGGCTCACTGCCCGGAGCTCTGGAAAGCATCAAGACCGCTGTCGGCAGCAATACCGTTGTGATGAGTCTGATGAACGGTGTGGACAGCGAGGAGCTGATCGCCGCACAGGTAGGTGCAGAGCATCTGCTGTATTCCTTCATTAAGGTTGCATCTCACAAGGAAGCGGATGGTTACCATTTTGACCCGGATGCAACACTGGGCGTGATCTATGGCGAGCGATTTGCACCGTTTGAGAGTGAACGTGTCAAGGCAGTGCGGGAACTGTTCACGGATTCCGGGGTCAACTTCCGGGTCACGGAGCACATTCAGGAAGAGATGTGGAGCAAGTTCCGGCTGAACGTCTGCAACAATCTGCCGCAGGCGATTCTTGGAGCCGGTGTGGGCTGCTACCGGGACAGCGTCCACATGAAAGCCATCAGCGATGGCCTGCGCCGGGAACTGGAAGCCATTGCAACTGCACGGGGCATTGATCTGCGCATTGCAGATGCCGTCAGCCACGGATGCGCTGTTCCTGCCACGGCCCGTTATTCCACTCTGCAGGATCTGGATGCCGGACGGCATACAGAGATCGATATGTTCTCGGGAGCGCTGATGCGGATGGGAAAGGAGCTTGGGATTCCAACGCCGTATAACGAATACACCTACCACATGATCAAGGCCATGGAAGAGAAAAATGACGGCCTGTTCGATTATGATGGCACGGAGGAACCCACCTGGGCAAAATAAAGCGACTGTCTTGTTAGGATTCGACACGTTCACTCCCGGGTCACCGGGGGGCACTTTTGTGGCTGTATTTGTTTTGAAATATGGTATAATTACTGTATTGGCATTGGGAAAAGGAGAGTAAACGAACGTGGAACTGGAACAGGCACGCAAACGCGCGGAAGAGCTGCGCGTGATCATTGAAAGGAACAACCGTTTATACTATGATCATGATGCCCCGGAGCTGGAGGACTTTGAATATGACGCTTTGACCCGGGAACTGAAAGCACTGGAGGCAGAATTCCCGCAGCTGGTCACTGCGAATTCTCCGACCCAGAAAGTGGGCGGCACCCCCAGCGGGCGCTTTGCAAAGGTGACACATGCTGTGAAGATGGAAAGCCTTCTTGATGCGTTTCCTTCGATGAACTGCGCGATTTGACCGCAGGGTACGGGAAGCCGGGATCGAGCCAGAATATGTCGTCGAGATCAAGATCGACGGCCTTTCCTGCAGCTTGGAATATGAAAACGGCGTACTTGTGCGTGCGTCCACCCGCGGCGACGGTGTGGTGGGTGAAGATGTGACAGCCAATGTCAAGGCCATCAAGCGCATTCCAAAGACTTTGAAAAATGCCCCGGAATATCTGGAAGTGCGCGGCGAGGTCTACATGCCGCACGATGCCTTCCAGCACCTCTGTGCGGAACAGGAATTACAGGGTGCGGCACCCTTCAAAAATCCGCGCAATGCTGCCGCAGGGTCTCTGCGTCAGAAGGATTCTAAGATCACCGGCAGCCGTGGGTTGTCCATCTTCGTATTCAACGTCCAGCAGGTGCGGGGCAAGGAACTGACCAGCCATGCCGAAAGCCTAGACTACCTCAAGAGTCTGGGCCTGCCAGTCTCCCCGCGTTATCATATCGTGCACGATATCGAGGATGCCATTGCAGAGATCGAGCAGATCGGCCAGAACCGTGCCGCACTGGATTTTGATATGGACGGTGCTGTGATCAAGGTGAACAACTTTGCACAGCGGGAACTGCTGGGATCCACCAACAAATTCCCGCGCTGGGCCATTGCGTTCAAGTATCCGCCCGAGGTCAAGGAGACCACATTGCGCAGTATTGAAGTCGGCGTGGGACGCACCGGCGTTCTGACTCCCACCGCCTGTTTTGACCCGGTGTTTCTGGCAGGTACCACGGTTTCCCGTGCCACCCTTCATAATGAAGATTTTATCCGTCAACTGGGTCTGTGTATCGGAGATACCATTCAGGTGCGCAAGGCGGGTGATATCATTCCGGAGGTCATCGGTGTGACCCGCCACGAACCGGACGCTCAGCCTTACCAGATGCCGGAATTTTGCCCTTCCTGCGGTGCCCCGGCAGTGCACCTGGAAGATGAAGCCGCTTTGCGCTGTGTCAACCCGGAATGCCCTGCGCAGGCACTCCGCAATATCATCCACTTCGCATCCCGGGATGCAATGGACATCGACGGTCTGGGCACCATGGTCGCCACGCAGCTGGTGGATAAAGGGCTGGTACACTCTGCGGCAGATCTCTATGACTTGACAATAGAGCAGCTGCTCACACTGGAAAAGTTCAAGGAAAAGAGCGCAAACAATCTTTTGCTGGCGATCGAAGCTTCCAAGCAGAACAATCTGGATAAGCTGATGTTTGCGTTTGGAATCCGCAACATCGGCGATAAGGCCGCTGCATTGCTGGCAGAGCATTTTGGTTCGCTGCAGGCCATCCGGGAAGCAACCGAGGAGCAGATCGGCGAGATCGATGGCTTTGGCGGCGTGATGGCCCAGAGCGTGACTGAATTCTTTGCCAAGGATGGCACTACCGATCTGGTGCACCGTCTGGCCGATGCCGGTGTGAACATGCAGTGGAAGGGGGAGCCCAAGGGCGATAAGCTCACCGGGAAAACGCTGGTCGTGACCGGAACACTGGAAACACTCTCCCGCAGTGAAGCTGAGGCGCTCATCGTAAAGAATGGCGGCAAAGCAAGCGGTTCTGTTTCCCAAAAAACAGCGTATGTGGTGGCTGGTGCTGCCGCAGGTTCCAAGCTGACCAAGGCACAGGCACTGGGTGTGCCTGTGCTGACCGAAGCAGAGTTCCTTGCTATGATCGCAGAGGATAAGTCCCAGCAATAATCAGAAAACCTGTTCTAAAAAGCCCGTACAGTTTGGATGCTGTGCGGGCTTTTCTGTGCCCTGTGGGTTCTAACCTCCGGGCCGGTGCATACATTGATGGCAAAGGACACGGAAGGAGAACAGAAGATGGACGAGTATTATCAGGTGGTGCAGGCTTTGCCCCAATGGCTGGCAAGGCCGCTGGGGCAGCTCCCATCAGAAGACGCAGAGACTGTACATGAGCTGCGGCTCCGGCTGGGCTGTGCTCCACAGTTTACGGTGCAGGGGTGCGGCTGCACACCGACACAGCTGGCACCTGAACTGAACGCACTGCAAACGCTGCAGCTGACCCCGTTGCAGATGGAAGAGATCCTGTTCACCCTCTGCGGCGGTTCAGTCCATACCCATCAGACAGAGATCGCACAGGGCTATGTTACACTGGAAAATGGCTGTCGGGCAGGGCTTGGCGGGCGTTTTTTGCAAAACCCGGAACAGGGCACGGTTCTGCAGGAGCTTACCTCTGTCAACCTGCGCATTGCCCGGGAAAAGACCGTTCCGCTTCCCCTGAACTGACTACCGCGCTGCAAGGGCATTTCATCGGGATGCTTCTTGTTGGAGAGCCGGGCAGCGGCAAGACCACATTGCTGCGCAGTATTGCCCGGGAGCTCGTCCGGCAGCAGAAGATCCTTTCGGTCATTGATGAACGGCGGGAGCTCTTGCCGGGAATACACACGGCGAGGCGCTGGATGTTCTTGCCGGGCTGCCCCAAGGGACAAGCAGTGCAGATGGCATTGCGCACCCTTTCGCCACAGGTGATCCTGCTGGATGAGCTGGGAGGGTCTGGGATGAGGTCACAGCGCTGGAGCAGGGACTGTTCAGCGGGGTGGAGTTTTATCGCCACCCTTCATGGCTGCTACACCTGAAGAGGCGACCATGCGCCCACAGGTGAAATATCTGATGGAGCGCGGCGCGGTGCGGGTGCTCGTCTGGCTGACCGGCAGACAAGCACCCGGCTGCATCGGGGAGGTGCGGTTTCTATGAGCCCTCTGCGCTGGTTGAGTGTCTGCTGTTTTGTCGTCTGCGGCTGGTGCGCAGGCGACAGCTTTCATCAGCAGGCGCAGGCGCATCTGGAAGCCCTGCACAAAACGCTGGATCTGTTGGAAACGCTGCATCAGGAAATCAGCTTCCGCCGCAGTGACCTGAATCTTCTCTGCCGGAAGCTGATACAGGATGGGCAGCTTCCACCAGAAACGGGTT
>ENA-OQAB01000426-OQAB01000426.1-human-gut-metagenome-genome-assembly--contig:-NODE-426-length-23616-cov-3.609732_pt1 | contig 23616 bp, 20 predicted proteins | sample MGYA00242490_ERZ504517 | MGnify/ENA primary metagenome ERZ504517 (study PRJEB26092, sample SAMD00036298) | human gut metagenome | host: Homo sapiens | study: EMG produced TPA metagenomics assembly of...
AAGGTCGGCGCGGCCTCGGTGCTCTCGGGCAATGAACGCTATGAGATGGCAGATAATGTGCAGGTCTACCTGTGGTACAAGGGCCAGTATTACCCCACAAAGCTGGCTCAGGTGGATGCGGATGGCTACCATCTGACCGGCTGGTACGATAATTTCGGCTGCGCTGCCGGAAAAAAGGTCCGCGTCATCATTGCGGTCAAGAACGACTGATGCTTTATTACAGCGGCCTGAGCCGCACACTGCGGCAGCTGCGCTGGGTGCTTTACCCGCGCCGCTGCCCTTTTTGTGACCGGGTGCTGGGGAACCAACCTGCCTGCCCGGACTGTGCCGATGGGCTGGCAGAGCTGCGCCGTGCACCCTCCATGCGGCTGCGCGGCTCCGAGCACTACCTGGGACGGCTGGATGGGGCAGCCGCGCCCTACCGATACACCGGCCTTGTCCGCCGCGCGGTGCTGCGGGCAAAATATCAGGGCGCGCCCTGGGCGGCTGTGGAGCTGGGCGTGGAGATGGCCCGCCTGCTCTTTGGCAGCGAGATCAGAATGTGCGGCTCTGAGCCCCTGCCCGAACCGGTGCCGGGCCTTGACCGGGGTTACGACTGCATCCTTCCGGTACCGGCCTCCAGCAAAAAGCGCGGCTACAATGTGCCGGAGCGGATGGCACAGCCCCTTGCCCGGGCGGTGGGCGTGCCGGTGGTCACGGACGCGCTGACCCGTGCCCGCTCCACCCGGCGGCAGGAGGGACTTTCCCTTGACGAGCGGCTGGCCAATGTGGCGGGTGCCTTCCGGGTGGCCCGGCCGGAGGCTGTGGAGGGAAAGCGCATCCTTCTGGTGGACGATGTTCTGACCACCGGAGCCACGGCCTCGGCCTGCGCGCAGGCTCTGCTGGATGCCGGTGCGCAGAGCGTGTTCGCTGTGGCGCTGGCTACGGTGGAGTTTCCGCAGCCGGTGGGCAGCACAACGGCCATTGCCGAAAATGAAGAAGAAATTTGAAAATAGTGCTTGACAAAACACCATTCTTCGGGTATACTGATTGAGCTGTGAGCGACAAGCTCGATCAGATGTCCGGGTGTAGCGCAGTTTTGGTAGCGCGCTTGAATGGGGTTCAAGAGGCCGTGAGTTCGATTCTCGCCACTCGGACCAAACAAAAATAATCCGAACTTGTTTCCGATAGGAGACGGGTTCGGATTATTTGTTTTCTTCGGAAAGTTCAATGCAGGTGTCCGTGGAAGATGAAAATTAAGGATAATGAACTATTAATCGCAAATAATCTGTGCTATAATACTAAAAGGAGGTGTCATAATGCAGATTAACGTGAAGTTGTCTCCAGATGTGCTAGACTGGGTTATGGCACATATTCAACAAGAAAATGTTCCGCGGGATGTTGTAAAGTATTTAACAATATGGAAAAGTGGTGAAAAATTGCCCACTTTTAATCAGATCGAAAAAGTTAGTAAAGCATCTGGAATCCCATTTGGGTATTTTTTCCTCCAAGAACCTCCCAAAGAAGAATTTCCGTTATTAGAGTACAGAACCATAGATAGCACATCGGCAATGAATCCGAGCAGAAATATTATTGATGTTATGCATGATATGGAACAAGTTCAGGATTGGGCTAGAAATCATGCTATAGAGGAAGAACAGCAGGCTCCAGAATTTATTGGAAGCCAAAAAAACAATGTGGATACTGAAGACTTTGCCGAATATGTCCGAACAGTTTTAGAGTTAGAAATTAAATGGTATGAAAACAGCAAATCGGCTGTAGAGTCTTTTAAAACACTGAGAGATAAAATTAGTCAAGCAGGCGTTATTGTTATGATGAGTGGTATTGTTGGAAATAATACGCATCGACCGCTCGACATAAATGAATTTCGTGCTTTTGCGATGGTAGATGATCTTGTACCATTAATTTTTATCAATTCAAACTGATTCGGTTAGCGGGAAAACTTATTTTCTTTTGCTAACACGAATTTTGCTCATATATGTATAGGAAATAATAGTTTATACAATGACAGATATAGCTCTGGAACAAGGGTTAGTAAGGCGGAAAGTGTATCTAATGCAGTGGCTGCGGAAATTTTAGTTCCACAGGTCATGTTTGAGAAAAAGTGGAAAGAAATCAATAAATTTGATGATCCAATTAAAACGATTGATGCGCTTACAAAGTATTTTAGCTGTGGGACGACAGTTATAGCAAGGAAAGCATTAGATAACGGATATATTGATTATTCTGTATATAGGAAGCTGTCACAAATTGCGGTTAATCGTTACAATGAAAAACGAAAAAAGGAAAAAGAGCAAGGCGGTGGCGGAGACTATTATAGAACTGCGGCAAGCCGAATTGATACACGGTTTTTCAAGAGCTTGGTCTCAAGCGTTCACGAAGGAAAAACTTTATACACGGACGCTTTTAGACTTACTAATACCAATAGATCTACCTTTGAAAATTTGGTTAACAAAATGGGGGGGTGGGTCGAAGTGAATCAAGAAGTTTTTCTAATAGATACAAATGCTTTGCTGACACCGCATCTTATGTATTATCCGTTTGACCTCGCACCTAGCTTTTGGGAACAGCTAGAAGAAAAACTTAAAGATGGTTCAGTTGTTCTCTTAGATATGGTGAAAAATGAAATAACAGAGGGTCATGATGAACTTTCAAATTGGATGAAGTCATTACAGGGGATAAACATCATTGACCATAGAACTCCCGAAATCATAGAAAAATATAGTAGAGTTTTAGGTGCAGTTCAAAGCAATACATGCTATAAGCAAAGTGCGCTTGCAGAGTGGTCAAGAGAAAGTGTTGCAGATCCATGGCTAATTGCAACTGCGGCAGTAAGAAAATTAACAATAGTAACATTTGAAAAAAAGAATGGTGGTCTGTCACCCAAAAATCCGAGTAAAAATGCTAAAATACCAGATGTGGCGATTGAGTTTGGAGTAAGCGTTTGTGATCTATATTATATGATGAGAAGTTTATCATTTCGTCTTTAATAGAATCTAAATTGCATTATGTGATATAACAAAAACAGGGTGCGCCCGCCAGCAGAGTTCCCATAAAACAGTATTTGCAAAAGCTCCCGAAATGGGGAAGATTTGGCGTGACTTCGGTCACGCCTTTTCTTTTGCTTCCAGTTCATCCAGAGGGATGTACCCCAGCCCATCGTACTTGATATGGATGTGCTGCACCCGCTTTCCGCTGGACTTATCCGGGGCATCCACATAGATGGCCGACACCAGTTCACGGAGAGCATAAGGGGTGAGTTCTTCAATATGAACGTACTTGTGCGCTTTCTGGACGAACTTTTCAATATTCTCGATCTGCTGTTCCTGTACTTCAATTTCCTGCTGGATGGAGAGAACTTCCTCTTCCAGCTGCTTCTGTTCGGCATCGTAGCTCTGACTCATCATGTCGAAGCGGTCATCGCTAAGCTTTCCGTTAACATTGTCCTCGTAAATCTTCATGAACAGCCGTTTGAGGTCTGCGATCCGCTTCTCATTCCGGGCAAGCTGCTTCTTCAGGACAGTCAGCTTTTCGGTGCTTTCCACCCGAAGCTGCTCCTCCATGACCTTGCGGAAGTAGTCCTCATGACAGAGGATGTAGTCCGTCACCCGCTGAACATGGCTTAGCACACGGCCCTCCAAAACCTTTACCCGGATGAAGTGTCCCTTGCACTTGCTCCCGTTCTTCTTGTGCAGAGAGCAATCAAAGAAGTCTTGACTGAAGTCCCTGTGATTGGACGAACCATATTGCATCTTGGAACCGCAGTCAGCGCAGTAGACCATACCGGAGAAAATGCTGCTCTTGCCTGTCCGGGTCATGCGGTGACGCTGATTACGAATCTTCTGAACCTTTTCAAACACATCATCGTCGATAATGCGCTCATGTGTATCCGAGAAGATAGCCTGATTTTTCACAGGATTCAGATGTTTCTTTTTATCCCAGATAGAGTTAGTATAGGTCTTGAAGTTGACTGTGCAGCCAGTGTACTCCAGGCGTTCCAGAATCGAACTTACTGCTCTTTTATCCCAGCGATAAGGGTCTTCCGGGGCAGGTGCGTTTGTACTCCGGCCATGGCTCAACTTGTAGGCGGTAGGAGTCAGAACTTTGTCCACCCACAGTTGGTTTGCAATTTGGGTCGGGCCACGGCCTTCCATGCACATGGAGAAGATGCGCTTCACGACCGCAGCCGCTTCCGGATCAACAAGCCAATGTTTCGGGTTCTCCGGGTCTTTCACATAGCCGTACGGCACATTGACCGTCAGCGGTACTCCACGCTCTCCCTTGGCCTTCTGAACGGCCCGAATCTTGCGGCTGGTATCGCGGGCGTAAAACTCGTTGAACCAGTTCTTAATGCCTGCAAAATCGTTGTTTATGCTGTTCGGGTCAATGGTGTCATAGTTGTCGTTAATGGCAATGTAGCGAACGCCATACTGGGGAAAGGTAAAGTTGGTGTACAGACCAGTCAAGGCGGAATTGCGCCCCAGTCGGGACAAATCCTTTGTGATAACGATTCCTATATGTCCCGCTTCAATCTCGGTCAGCATACTCTGGAAGCCGGGACGGTCATAGTTCGTGCCGGAGTAGCCATCATCCACAAAGAACACCGGGTTCGGAAAGTGATTCTTCTTAGCGTATTCCAGAAGAATAGCCTTCTGGTTCTCAATGGACAGGCTTTCGCCGAGCCGTGCGTCCTCTTGCGACAGTCGGCAGTAAAGTGCGGTGATTTTATTCGTTGCTCCAGACATTGTTGTGTCCTCCTTACTCTGTGGAGCAACTGTCGGTACAGGATTGGTTACCGGGTCAAGTATAGCAGAATTGGACGCAGTTGTCATTCGTCTGCACCCTCATCTTCAAATTTTTGCTGGGCGTTCTTGGCAACAATGCGCTCCAGCTTCTTCAAAAAGGACTCCTTGCCCTCATAGCTGCCGGTCACGGTGTAGGTGGTGTGACCGACTTTCTCCGTGGTGGTCAGTTCTGGAATCCAGAAAGCGGACAGGTTCTTGACATGGAGGTTGCCGTTCTCGTCCACATAAGAGCTGTGTTTCTTCTGCTCTTCGGTCAAGGGCTTCCGCTTGAAATAGATTTCATTTTCGGAGATGTTCACAGTCTCGCTGGTCTGCTCTTTCGGGGCATCATCATACAGCTGTGCGAAAAATGCCAGTGCATCTTCGGGTGGTTCTTCCTCCATGAGCTGCTCGAAAACTCGCTGTTCCTCTGCCGAGAGGTTATTCCATGCGGCTTCCAACTCCTGCTCGTTGGCTGCGTTGACGAAGGCTTCGATCTCTTTTTTCATGGTGCATCCTCCTTTGGCTGCGAAAAGCGGATTTTCAAAAAGTATGGGTTTTCGTGAGAGCAAGAATCGTCCCGTGGCCACAAATTTTCAATTCTTGAAAATTCTTGCCCTTTTGGGACAGCTTCTTGTTGGGGCGTGCCTGCCCCAAACCCTGCTTAGGAGTGAGTGCGATATACTAGGAATTTATTTATTGCTTGCATCGGTTTTGTCGTTTCCCTTTTTCTTACGAGACAAACCTAAACAAAGATGCGTCGAGCCAAGGCAAAGAAATGATGAACCAAGACACAACCATACAACAGCCATAGAATTATCATTTCCACTTATGAAGCTAATAAGTGAAGCCATATATAACAGAGCAGAAGCTGCATAGAATAAGATAGATTTCTTGGTTTCTTTTTTCATAAATAATCGCCTCCACAAATCGATTTGTTGAGTCAATTATACCACGTTCTTTATCGAAATTACACCCTCTACATGGGAGAACTTGGCCGATTTACTGCGTACGTGCGTACCCATCTTCCGTATACACGTATGCGGCGATTTGCCCGAAACGCACTCTATACAGCCGTTCCCCCTCGGAGAGCCCACTACACTTTGCAGACCACAGGGATGAAAGTGTCATAGTGGGTTATTACACTTCCGCAGAAGTGCCTTCTCCTCGCCGCAGACAGCCGGGTGTGCCTTTTGTGAGAGCTTTCTGTGCGGCGAATCTACATCGCCCACAGGCGATGTAAGCAGGGATTCCAAAGGGGCGCAGCACCCTTGGCACACGACTTTGGTACAAAGTCTAGTGTGTTACACCTTTCCAGAGGTGTATACGTTCCTGAAATGCAAAAAGTCCCATATCCAATACCTTGACGGTGCGGACATGGGACTTGATGCTTCCTCGGCCTAGCCGGGTACTCGTAACCAATCCTGACAGGCAGTTGCCGTGTCATTTTTCGAAAACTGTTTTACGAATACCCAGCACCCGGACGCACCCTGCCAAAAGCCACAGACAATAACGATATGTACAGCAGGAAGTTCCCCAACGGAACTTCCTGTTTTTCTTTTCCTGCAAGATGAGCCTGTTCTGTCTGCCATGCGGCAAACTCCCTCTGGCCTTCCTCGCTGTTCCAGCAGGCAAGGATGGCCGGGTAGAATGCCCGCGCCAGACGGTCAATGACTTCATCGGGATAGGGGAAAGTATTTGTGGACTTTTTTCTTTTTGGTTCAAACGCACACTCCTTTGACTGTCCCACCGTGGCAAAGCCGGGCAAGAAAATCAAAGTTCCAATTTCATGTCAGGCGCAAGGGCGCGGATGCTTTCCGCCCTGTACTTGCGGCTGGTGGCTCATTGATGGCTTACAAGTGCCTGCCGTTATGCCGTTTTAGAGGATTCACTGCTGGATTCTGCAAGAACTTCGTCCAGCGTTTTCAAAAATTCAAGATGAGGTTTCAAGGCAAAGCGAAGAACTTTGACCTGTTCCGGATGCGTAAGAAGTTTCGGGTTCAAGTCGAACGTAACCTCCCAACTCTTTCGCATGAGAGATTCAGCATTGTGGAGCCGGTAGTACAGTTCGAGAACTTTGGGGAACATCATAGTTTTCATCAATGGTGTTGCTGGCGGCTTTCTCTGCCTGCTTCACCGTTACCTTGTTAGGCTTGACCTTCTTCGGCTTCGGCACATAATTCTTGATTTCCTCAAAAATTTTCAGCCTGTTCTTCGGGCTTGGCCTTTGCCGAGATTTTCGAGAAGATAATCGGGAATGTGCAGTTCCTCGCGGAAGAACCGATCACGGAAACCGGGAGACAATTCATCCGCAACGTCAACACCGTGCGCATAGTATTCTGCACGGCGGACAGAACTTGCACTGCTGTGATTTTCCTGTGCGATGCGCTCACAGGTTTTCATAGGCTTCTGGTTGTGTTCAGACTGAACACTGCCAGATTTCTTTGCAGTATGCTGATTGCCGCGAAATGCCTCGGTACGCTTTTCAGAGGAATACTGCTTGCCCATCAGAAACTTCTTTTGCTCCGGGGTTAGATTGCGCCGCCCCAACTGGTTCTTACAAATCCAAGCGAGGACTTCTTCTCTGCTTTCAAACGGGAGCGGCATGGTGGAGAAAGAGATTTCGGGATGCTCCTGAACGATCTCATAACGATTGTGGCCATCAACAAGGGTGTTACCCCAAACGATCAAAGGAGAGATCAGCTTGCCCTCTTTGAGGATGTTTTCTTCAAGCTGCTTAAATTCATCATCGGTCAGAGGAGGAATCTGGGACTGGAACTCCGGGTCAATTTTCAGATTGATCATACGCACACTCCTTTATCTCTCCTGTTGCGCCTGTTCTTCCTCCCGGAAAAAGGACGCAACATTCTGCTTTGCGGTTTTCAGTTTGAGCAGTTCCTCTTTAGCTTCCTTGTACTGCTCATAAAACTTTGCCTTTTCGGATGCCATTGCATTGTACTCAGCTTCCAACTTTTTCGGACTGGGCAGCTTCGTGATGTTGTTTGCCTTGAAATAGGCTGCTGCCGTCCGGTATGCTGTCAGTTCTGCACGGTGCTGCTCCTCAAAGGCTGCGGTGTGTTTGGCAGTCTTTAACTGCTGTGCGATTGTCTTGGTGCTGGCATAGGCTGCGACGTGATAGCGCAGCTCTTTGTTGGTTTTCATGCGACCTTCGAGATCTTTCACCACCGCCAGTGCGTCGTGATACTTGGTTTCCAGTTCAGCGATGCGCTGGTTCAGGGCGTCCTCGTCGGTCAAGCCCTTTTCTTCTAAGAGGATCAAGGTCTGTGCCATGGCTTTGAGGTTGTGCTTCTTCGCCCAACGCTCGTAGCCGATGCCCTTGCCCTCGGTCATCCTCGACTGGATGTCGATCAGTTTCCCGATGGCATCCTGCTTGAACTGCGCCTTGGGCTTGCGTTCGGCGTTTGCCTGCAACATGGCAAGCACTGCCACCTTATCGAACTTGTCACCGAGATGTTTCGCTCGGATGAACTTTGTTCTTCCAGCAGGCAGATAACTTAGGCATCCGCGACTTTCCTTGACGGCAATGCCGTACTGCTGCATGAGCTTCGCCGAAAAATCTTCAAAGCTGGTAGCACGGTACAATACAGACGAAATCTGTCTCCGTAAAGTATCCTTCACAGTTTCAAACTTCTTCTGCTGGGGCTGCTGTCCGGCTACGGTAAGGGCTGCGTTCTCGCGGTCAAGTTTCATCTGACCGCGCCTGCGCGCCCAATACTCCGCTTCGCTTACGCGCTCTTTCGAGCCGTTAAGCAGGTCGATCTGGTACAGTCCGGCACCTTCGCACAACTCCATGACCTCGACACGCAGGTGCCGCATGGTCTGGGTAGTGCTGGAGTGCTTCATGCCCTCTAGCCAGTCACGGGGCTTCTGCATATAGGGCTTGCGTTCCACTTCCCGTGTTCGGATGCTGCCAATCACGATGTGGACGTGGATATTTCCCGAATGGTTATGCCCATCCGGGTGGGTGCAGACGATGGCAGGATGACCGGGAAAGTTTTCAGAACAAAACCTCAGGCCAAGAGCCTGTGCCTTATCCATAGTCAGCCCGTTATCGGCTGCATCCCGTGGGTCAAAGCTGATGATATACTGGTGGCTTTTGATATCACCATGCTGGTTGTTCTTGCCGTACTTTCGGTTTGCCAGCAGACAGGCAGTTGCAAACGAAAAATCGCCACACTCAAGAGTATCCAGAATGTACGATTCCCGCAGCATGGGTCTGCCATGGTCGTCCAGAAGTTGCTTTCCGGTGAACGTATCGTGCTGGTAGATCAGGTACGCTTCAATGGCGGTGTAGTCCGAGTTTTTAGAGCTTATATGCTTGAGCGTTGCCATACAGTTCACCCAGAACTTTCTCGGCGTGCAGCCGAAATGCAGTCAGGTCTGCAAGTTCGTCAAGGAGTTTCGCCCGGATCTGCTCGGTGTCCGCACCGCCGGAGTTGAAGTGCCTTGCGAGTTGGTTCAGATTGCCGCCCACCCTGCTGCACTGAGCAAGCAGGGTGGAAACAGCGGTCAGGGTTTCTTCGCCACCACCGGCAACGATGACCGTTTTCTCGATCTTGACGTTGTGGATGGCACGGCGGATAAAAGTGGAGAGGGAGAGATTCAGGAGTTTGCAAGTGAGTTCCAGTGACGCTTTTTCCTCCGCTGTCACACGGAACTTGATGACGTGCGTTTTGTTGTTCGGCGTGTCGTGGTGCTGGGGAATGCTAGGGGTCAGTTGAACATTCGTTTGGGTCATTGTACCTCCTGTCTGTTCGATAACTCCTCGGTGAAGTTATGTAAGCACGACACGCCGTTGCTGTTCGCACCATCAGGTGCGAACCATGAGCAGGGTTTGGGGCAGGCACGCCCCAACAAGATCACTTTGAAAACTTGCAAGAGTTTGAGAAGTGAAGTCCCGGATGGACAGGAAATTTTCAAGAATTGAAAATTTGTGGCCACGGGACGGTTCTTGCCCTCTACCGCTGCGCTCAAGACGCATTTTCGACAAATGTTTCCGAATTGTTAAGGCGTAAAAATAAGTAGAGGTTGTGCTGCTCATGTATGTGGGTCACCGTTTGCTCCGAACGAAGTTCCTGCCCCTATTTTGCAGCGGCGTTGACGAAAAGTCGGTATCACGTCCGGTCGGCTTATGAAATTTTCAAGGTACGTTTCCCATAAAGAAAAATACCGCCCAAGCAGCGCAGCGATGGATTTTGTCGGGGTGAATCGGCGGCAAAATGAATCGGGTGTGTTGCGGGGCGGTTAATCTTTCAGGGATGATCCACGGCGAGACAGTGTTCAAAATGAACACGACCACATCTTGTGGATGGTTTCAAACCAATCCACAAAATCGGTGGGATTTGTGACAGAGAATATCATGGTTTGCAGGGCGCGTCAAGATGGTTTTGTAAAATTTATTGTGCTAAAGCAGTGATAGTAGGACTTATCTACTGGAAATTGAAGCATCTAGCAAAGAATTTATGCGCACAAATTGGAAAATAGGCACATCTGTGCTATACTCAGAGCAGAATTTGTTGAGCTAAAACGGAGGTATTGAACCATGGCAGAGAAAAACACCGCCGACATTGGATTTGAAAAACAGATTTGGAACGCTGCCTGCGTGCTTCGGGGCAATATGGATGCTTCGGAGTATAAGGGTGTCGTCCTTGGTCTTATTTTCTTGAAATATATTTCGGATCGTTTTGAAGATAAGTATAATCAGCTGGTTGCAGACGGTGATGGCTTTGAGGAAGATCGTGACGAGTACACATCGGAAGGAATCTTCTTTGTGCCTGCTGGTGCGCGTTGGAGCGATGTTTCTGCAAAGGCACATGACCCGGAAATCGGTCAGGTAATTGACGATGCAATGCGCGCTATCGAAAAAGAAAACGCGCGCCTAAAAGATATTCTGCCGAAGAATTTTGCGCGTCCAGAACTGGATAAACGTCGGTTGGGCGAAGTCGTTGACCTGTTTACGAACATCAAAATGATTGAACACGGCAGCGAAAAGGACATTCTGGGGCGCACTTATGAATACTGTCTGTCCATGTTTGCAGAACAGGAAGGCAAGCGTGGCGGCGAGTTCTTTACGCCGTCCTGTGTTGTGCGGACGCTGGTGGAAGTGCTGCAACCGTTTAAGGGACGAGTGTACGACCCTTGCTGCGGCAGTGGTGGTATGTTTGTTCAGTCTGCAAAATTTGTAGAGAACCATAGCGGAAATATCAACGATATCTCGATTTATGGACAGGATTCCAACCCGACCACATGGAAGCTGGCACAGATGAACCTTGCTATCCGTGGCATTGAACCCGACCTTGGTAAGTATGCAGCAGATACATTCCTTGATGACCAGCACCCGACCATGCGGGCAGACTATATTATGGCGAATCCCCCTTTCAACCTGTCGAATTGGGGCGCAGAGCAGCTCAAAGATGATGTACGCTGGCAGTATGGTATGCCGCCTGCAAGCAACGCGAACTTTGCATGGCTTCAGCACATGATTTATCATCTTGCACCGGGCGGCCGCATGGGTATGGTGCTTGCAAATGGTTCTCTTTCCTCTCAGTCTGGCGGTGAAGGTGACATCCGCAAAAATATTGTGAATGCTGACCTTGTGGACTGCATCATTGCCATGCCGACACAGCTTTTCTATACGACCCAGATTCCGGTGTCGCTCTGGTTCATCTCCAAACGCAAAAAGCAACCTGGCAAAACTCTGTTCATTGACGCTCGGAAGATGGGCGTTATGGTAAGCCGCAAGTTGCGTGAATTGACCGATGAGGATATCAAAAAGATTTCCGATACCTACAATGCCTATGTTGAGGGCACACTGGAAGATGTAAAAGGATTCTGCGCAGTTGTTGATACAGAGAAAATTGCAGAGCAGGACTATATCTTGACACCGGGTCGTTATGTTGGTGTTGAGGAACAGGAAGATGATGGTGAACCGTTTGAAGAAAAAATGGCTCGGCTGACTTCTGAACTTTCGGATTTATTCAAGCAGTCACATAAGCTGGAAGCAGAAATTAAGGAGAAGTTGGGGGCGATTGGGTATGAAATCTGAATGGACATATCGCCCACTTGGTGAGCTTGTATCTTTTGCATCAGGAGGAACACCAAGTAAAAAAAGAGATGATTATTGGGGTGGAACTATTCCTTGGATTAGTGCAAAGACATTGAAAACGGAGAATATCGACACATCTGATTTGTTTATAACAGAAGAAGGGCTAAAAGCTGGAAGCAAGATTGCGCCGAAGGGAAGCATCTTACTTCTTACACGAGGAAGCGGTCTTTTTAATGGAATACCAATTGCTAGAGTTGAAAAAGATGTGGCTTTCAATCAAGATATAAAGTGTCTGGATTCATATGGAGAAGTGGAAAACGAGTTTATATTTTATTGGTTGTTGTCACAAAAAGATTATTTGATGGCAAAGGTTGGAGTTACAGGAATTGGAGCGGGAAAATTTGATTTAGATTTTTTACAAAAGCTAATGATTCCGATTCCGAGTGAGCGAGAAAGAAAAAGTATCGTTGGATTCGCAAGTAGCATCAGCGAAAAAATTAGATGTAATGCAAAGGTAAACGATAATTTAGCGGCTTAAAGTTGGACGTTAGCAACGTCAATCACACCGGACATAAGCTTTGGAAGAAGCGTATCTCTGAGATTTGCAAGTTTTTGATTTTCTTCTTGATTTGAAATAATAGTAGAAGTCATCGGGGCGATTATGGAATTAAATCGACTCAAGCTGCTATCATCAGGTAGAAGTAATTTCAGCATTTTCACTCGATCTCTGGGTAATTCTGTCTGCCCTGTACTGCCTGTGTGAAGCGATTCGATCTCCTTCTCGTGTAAAATTCCCCAAAGTCCGATATAGAAAATCAGTTCTTCTCGCGCTGGCCGGACAATAGTCACATGAGAATCAACAGTAAGGGCTTTAGGGGCGAACCAGACTTGTGCAACTCGCCCTAAAGTGCCATCACCAGTAGAATTAATCAATAAATCACCAAATTTGAGCCATTTTTCATTGATAGCTTTCGGTGTATGGGTTCGAGCAAGAGAAAGATCGATTGTATGATTACGAATACATTTTTGATTGACAACTGTTTGATCAGAATTATCAGAATATTTAGGTGCGATTCCACGCGTTATCAGTGTCGTGATATTTTCCAGTGTGGTATCGTCCCAATTTTCAGGAACAGTACCCCCGAACAAGCTAAAATCTACAAACCAAGACTTGAAAAGAGCAACTGCTTGCTGCTCTAAATTATCGTTTACTTAAATTTCAATAACTCTCACCAGTGGCGGGAGATTCTACGGAGAAACTGCCACTGCTGCCGTTCTCTGAAATCGTAATAAGGAGATACGGCGATGAAAAAACAAATTATCAACGAGATACAGCGAAAAATGCTGCCGTATCTCAATAACGAACAGTTGCTACATTTGAAAGCAGTGCTGGAAGCGTCATTTCAAGGTGTCATAATTGAAATGGGTGAAGAGCAGCCAAAGGTTGATGAACAAGATTCGGTAGCAGCGTTCATTACGGCAAAGCGGATAGAAGGCTGTTCCGAGAAAACACTGACCTATTATTCAAAAACTATTGCAGCGATGCTGAATGGCGTTGGAAAATCACCGCAGCAAATTACAACGGACGATTTGCGAAAATATCTGACGGATTATCAGGCACAGCGGCACTCAAGCAAAGTTACGATTGACAATATCCGGCGTATTCTTTCCAGTTTCTTCTCGTGGCTGGAAGATGAAGATTTCATTGTGAAAAGCCCTGTCCGCAGGATTCACAAAGTGAAAACCGCCAAAATCATCAAGGAAACGTACACCGATGAAGCACTGGAACTGATGCGTGACAACTGTTCAACAGTACGAGATTTGGCGATTATTGATTTGCTGGCATCTTCTGGAATGCGTGTCGGGGAATTGGTGACACTTAATCGGGAGGATATCAATTTCAACGAGCGCGAATGTGTTGTATTTGGTAAGGGCAACAAGGAACGATTGGTATACTTTGACGCACGGACGAAGATCCACCTTCAAAATTATCTGGATGAACGGTCAGATAGCGATCCAGCACTCTTTGTGACGCTGAAAGAGCCGCACGAGCGATTGATGATCGGTGGCGTGGAAACGATGCTCCGTGAATTGGGGCGGCGATTAAAGATAAATAAAGTGCATCCACACAAATTCCGGCGAACATTGGCAACTTCAGCCATTGACAAGGGAATGCCGATTGAACAAGTGCAGCAGCTTTTAGGACACCAGAAAATCGACACAACGATGCACTATGCAATGGTAAAACAACAAAATGTAAAATTGGCACATAGGAAATATATAGGATAAAGGTGATGATATTATGGGTGAGTGGAAAAATGTTCGGGTAGGCGAACTTGGAAAAATTATAACGGGAAAAACGCCAAAAACCTCGATAAGTGATAACTATGGAGGTCGTATACCATTTCTTACCCCCTCAGATAATATGTCTGTGAAATATGTTGGAAAGACATCAAAAACTCTAACGGAAAAAGGACTGTTAGAAGTAAAAAATGCGATTCTTCCAGAAAATTCTGTTTGTGTTAGTTGCATTGGCTCTGATTTAGGAAAAGCAGTCATTACTACATGTCCAACTGTGACGAATCAACAAATCAATTCTATTATAGTTGACGAAAAAAGCTTTGATGTTTCCTTTGTTTACTACGCTATGCAAATTTTGGGAAAGAAAATGAATTTCATTAGTAAAACATCAACAGCGGTTCCTATTGTAAATAAGTCTTCGTTTTCGTCCTATGAAATAAAGTGTCCTCCGCGTGAAGATCAAAAACGAATTGCAGCAGTTCTTTCTGCATTGGATTCGAAAATTGAGTGCAATAAAAAGATAAACGATAATTTACTTTGGCAGGCACAGGCTCTTTATAAGGATCGTTTCATTGATTTGAAACCCTTCAATGGCAGGATGCCTCCAGATTGGCAACTTGGCACGGTTTCGGAAATCATAGAGCTACACGATTCCAAACGCATACCCCTTTCAAGCCGTGAACGTGCCAATCTCACAAAGATTTATCCGTACTACGGTGCCACCTCAGTAATGGACTATGTGGATAGGTATCTTTTTGACGGAATCTATCTACTCCTTGGTGAAGACGGTACTGTTGTAGACGACAAGGGCTTTCCGATTTTGCAGTATGTAGAAGGAAAGTTCTGGGTGAACAATCATGCCCACATTATCACGGGTAAGAATGGCTTTACTGTCGAAACGCTTTATTTGCTGTTCAGCTTAACCAATGTCCGGTCAATTGTTACTGGAGCCGTTCAGCCCAAAATTAGCCAAGCCAATCTGAACAACGTGTCCGTTGTCATACCATCGAAAGCGGAATTGAGTACCTTCAACTCAATCGTACAACCAATTTTTTCACAGATTCGCAATCTTCGTGCTGAAAGCGATAGACTTACCGCCACTCGTGATATCCTGCTACCTCGGCTAATGTCCGGCGAAATTGATGCTGCCAATATTCAACTCTAAGCCGCTAAATTATCGTTTATAAAAGAAATGAAGGGATAATATGGAAGATTTTGATAATGCTAAGACAAGAAATCCGAAGGAATGCGTTGTTACAAACCTTAATAGCTACCTGACCTACATTTCTGATATAAAGGAAACAATAAAGAAAGAAGAAGGCGCAGAAGTAAGCACAAAACACTATTTCTTCCGTGGACAGGCCAGCAACGAATGGAATGTCATGCCGGGAGTGTTCCGTGGTGGGATGCTGCCACATGAAGCAGAATTGATAAACGCAGCTTACACACGGAATCCTGACGACTTCAGAAAGTTGACAACAGATTTTGAAAAGCTCGCAAAATTGCAACACTATGGGTTGCCAACAAGACTATTGGATGTGACGGAGAATCCGCTGGTGGCACTGTATTTTGCCTGCCAAAACAATCAAGAGAAAAAGATAACTGACGGTAAAACTGCATTATTGCCGCCGACTGATGGGAAAATCTATTATAAGCGCGATTACGGAAAAAGCTATAGCGACATAGAGATCAAAGTGCTGGCATATTTAGCGAGCCATGAGATTTCGGGCGATTATACATTAGAAAAGCTGCTTTCGGATTTGAACAAGTATGGAATTTATACAGATAAAGAAGCAGAAGAGTGCAGGGTAAGTGAGTATAAAAGCTTGCTTTCGATTATTCAAAGAAATTATTTTGTGATTTCCAATTTGAATAATGAAAGATTGGTGCGGCAAAGCGGTTTTTTTTAATCTGCGGAAAATATAATGTTCAGCTTAAAGAAAAAATCGGACAGAGCATTGTTAAACGGGCATATAGCGATGTTCAAGACGAGTTTGAACTACAAAGTCTTAGAATACCAGCGGGAAGAAAAGACGCGATTTTAGAGGAACTGAGTTTTTACAATATCAACGAAGGAACGCTGTTCCCGGAACTTGAGCACCAGATGGCATATATTAAAAGCAATTATGCGAACACGCAAAAGCCTATGGTTGATCGGTTTGTGAAAACAGAAGTTCCGATAACAAGTATTAAAGAAGTGCGCAATTTAGATGTTTCAGACGATAAAGTGGACGAGATTATTCGAGAAGCATTGCATAATGCTGTGCATCCAGAAATTTTTGATGATTGTTACGTTGCAATTCAAAAGAATTTGATGCCGGATTGGTATCGTAAGGAAATTGGACTCAGTAAAGTTCGATTGGCAATAACGGATACATTGGATAATGGTACGCCGATGGGACGCGCGGTGGCAAAAAGAGCGGCGCATTCTATCGTTACAAAGATTGTGAATGCCATTGAGCAAGAATCGAATACAGCAACTTCGGATAATAGTTGAGGAGAAAAATCATGCTTTCATTTACCGAAGATACCTTTGAGCAAGCAGTCATAGAGTTATTTGAAAATATGGGTTACACCCACATTTACGCTCCTGATATGAACCGGGCTGATTACAGCCGCCCGCTGCTGGACGATGTTTTGCGGGATTGTCTGGTGCGGATGAATCGCAGCCTTCCGGCTATGGCGATTGATGAGGCAATCCTGAAATTGAATGATTTTGATTCAGGAAGCCTGTTGCAGAAAAACATTGTCTTTATGGACTATCTGCAAAACGGTATCACGGTCAAATACGCAGTCAAGGGTGAAGAACGGTCTTCGGTAGTAAAGCTGATTGATTATGCAGATGCAGACAAAAATGATTTCTATGTGGTAAACCAGTATACCTTCGTGGAAAATGAAAACAACCGCCGCCCGGATATTATTTTGTTTATCAATGGTTTGCCGTTGGTTTTGATGGAACTGAAAAGTCCTTCCAAGGACGAAGTAGGCGCAGAAAACGCATACAATCAGATTCGGAACTATATGAAGGATATTCCTTCAATGTTCTACTATAATGCAATTTGCGTAATCAGTGATCTTTCGACCAATAAGGCAGGAACGATCACTTCTGGACTTGACCGTTTTATGGAGTGGAAAACGAAAGATGGCGATTACGAAAACACTGCGTATGCGCAGTTTGATACCTTCTATGAGGGAATGTTCCAGAAAGCACGGCTACTGGACATTCTGAAAAACTTTATCCTGTTTTCCGGTGATGGGCAGAAGCCGATTAAAATTTTGGCTGGGTACCACCAGTATTTTGCAGTGCGAAAAGCTATCGAAAAGGCCAAGATTGCTACTAAAACGGATGGCAAGGGTGGTGTGTTCTGGCATACGCAGGGCAGCGGGAAATCGCTGTCGATGGTATTCTATGCCCATTTGCTGCAAGAAGCTTTGGATAGCCCCACCATCGTTGTGATGACGGACCGCATTGACCTTGACGATCAGCTCTACACGCAGTTCGCCAGGTGCGCGCCGTTTTTGCGCCAGACACCTGTACAGGCAACCAGCAAGGAAAATCTGAGCAAGCTGCTGGATGGCCGAGAAGCAAACGGCATTATCTTCACCACGATGTTTAAGTTTGAGCGTGGCGAAAAGCCGCTGTCCGAACGGAGAAATATTGTGGTGATGGCTGATGAAGCCCACCGCGGACAGTATGGCTTTGATGAAAAAATAGTCATTAAAGAAAATGAACAGGGTGAAAAAGAAGCACATACGGTCATTGGTAATGCCCGTATTATCCATGATGCCCTGCCGAATGCAACTTACATAGGCTTTACGGGAACGCCGATTTCGGCAAAAGATAGAAATACGCGTGAAGTTTTTGGTGATTATATCGATGTTTACGATATGACACAGGCTGTGGAGGATGGCGCAACGCGTCCGGTTTACTACGAGAGCCGTGTTATCAAACTCCACCTCGACCAGAATACACTGGCCTTGATTGATGCGACCTACGACGCACTGGAACAGCAATCGGACGCTGCAACGATTGAAAAAAGCAAAAAGATGCTGGGGCAGATGGAGAGTGTGCTGGGGGCAGATTCTACCATTCAATCCCTGTGCGAGGATATTGTCATCCATTACGAAAAGTACCGCGCTAATCTTTTGACGGGCAAGGCGATGATCGTGGCGTATTCGCGCCCGATTGCGATGAAGATTTATCGAAAACTTCTGGAGCTGCGCCCGACATGGAACGAAAAAATCGGCGTAGTTATGACGGGTGGCAACAATGACCCGGAGGATTGGAAAGAAATCATCGGTACAAAATCTCACAAAGAAGAACTTGCCCGGAAATTCAAAGACAACGATGACCCGATGAAGATTGCCATTGTTGTGGATATGTGGCTGACAGGTTTTGATGTGCCTTCACTGGCCACGATGTATGTTTACAAGCCAATGCACGGATACAATCTGATGCAGGCCATCGCGCGTGTCAACCGCGTGTTTAAGGACAAAGAGGGCGGCTTGATTGTAGATTACGTTGGCATTGCGTCTGCCCTCAAAGCCGCTATGAAGGAGTATACCAAGCGTGACCAGTCCCGATATGGCGATATGGACATTGCCAAAGTTGCTTATCCAAAGTTTCAGGAAAAGCTTCAGGTATGCAAAGATTTGTTGCACGGCTTTGATTTCAGCGGATTTATTGGCGGTTCTCCGTTGATGATGGCAAAGCTGGTCACTGGCGGCGTAAACTTTGTTCTGGACGCAAAAGCACCCAAGCGCAAAGATCTGTTTCTGCGAGAAGCTCTGTTGCTGAAACAGTCGCATTCGCTGTGTTCCAGCATGACCACGGAGCGGGAGCGACATGAAGCGGCCTATATGGAAGCAGTCCGTTCTACGGTGGTGAAGATCACCTATGGTGGGAGTGGCGGCAAGACACTTTCTTTGAAAGAAATCAATGCTCAAATCAATGAACTGCTGAAAGCAAGTATCCAGAGTCAAGGTGTTATCAGTTTGTTTGACAGTAAGAAGGCAGATGAAAATATCAGCCTGTTTGACCCGGCGGTGTTGGATGAAATTTCAAAAATGAAAGAAAAGAACATTGCCGTAGAAATTTTGAAAAAACTTATGGCAGAGCAAGTTTCACTGTATAAACGGACAAATGTTGTGCAGTCTCAGAAGTTTTCAGAAAAGATTACACAGTTGATGAACTCTTACTACAATGGCTTGATTACAAACGAGGAGGTCATCAAGGAACTTCTGAAAACGGCACAGGAGATTACAGAACTGTATAACAACGGTAAAAAGCTGGGCTTGACGCAGGAAGAACTGGCTTTTTACGATGCTCTGACAAAGCCGGAAAACATAAAGGACTTCTATCAAAATAATGAATTGATTGACTTGACCAGAGAACTTACGGAAATGCTGCGCAAAAATCGGACGATAGACTGGCAGAAAAAAGAAACTGCCCGTGCGAGTATGCGTAAGATGGTGAAGCACTTGCTGAAAAAATATAAGTATCCACCGGAAGATTATGATACGGCAATCAGCACGGTCATTAGCCAGTGTGAGATGTGGACTGACAACATGGTAGTATGAATTGTATGAAATGTCGTTGATTTGTGCTTGACAATCGGATTCCTTTTCTGTAAAATGATTTTAGAAAATACTATTATTGAAAATAAGAAAGGCTGTTTTATGGGAAAGATGATCTTAGATGACCTCCGCAAGCGTCTGGAATGTCTGGACGAAGACGCAGACCTGATGATCGACAATAACGACCGCTATCAGATGGTGATCGTAGGCGGCAGTGCGTTTATTTTGTTGGGCAAGTTGACCCGCGCTACTCATGACATTGATGCCTTGAGTGTTCCGAAAGAACTGTACAGTTTGCTTGGCAAGTACGACATCAACACCGATGTGGAAGCCTACATCGACAATTTCCCGTATAACTTCCAAGACCGGCTTCAGCCGCTACCCTTTGGTGGTACAAAGGTGCAGTTCTATACACCCAGTTTGGAGGACTTGGTGATTGCAAAGCTGTGCTCTTTTCGGGACACTGACAAAGCAGACGTAGAGAGTGAGGCTGTGCGGAATTCGTTGGATTGGGATTTGCTGGAACACCTTGCAACGGATGAAGATGAGTTGAGAGCCAGCATCTTGAACGACTGGCGGTATCGGGATTTCTATATCCGCTATCAGGAGTATGTAGAGAGGTGGAGACCATGCGAAAGCTGACATTCGAAGGCTTTTTGAAGCAGTATGTGGCAGAGCTTTCCGGGGTTCAAACGGCAAGCGTCCATAAGCTGGCAGATCGTATGGCTGAAAATCCCCGCCTGAAAGAACCGCTGTTTCTCTATGCGCTGGCTTTTAATAAAGTAGAACTGCTGCTCCGCTACACCGCAAACAGCACGATTGCTGCGGAATATGAGCAACTTTCTAATCTCTATTCGCTGGAGCAAATGCTGGTGCTTCTGGAAAAGCAATCATCAGAACTGCCGGAAGGCTATTTGAAGGTTTGGCGAAGCTATTGCTCCGTCCGGGATGCCGCCCTTGCGGACAATGATACAAAAGAGTTGATCCATCGCCGAGTGTTGAAGCTTCAGCAGAAAAAGAAACTGACGAATTATCGTCTCTACACAGACTTGAAATTGAATCCCGGCAACGTGAATGCGTGGCTCAAGCACAACGATTCCAGCAAGATGAGCCTTGACTGCGCACGACAAATCTACAAGTATGCAAAAAGCTACCCATCTGTTCGATAAGAAAAAGGAAGTGAGTCTATGACCGCCGTAATCTACGCCCGCTATTCCAGTGACAACCAGCGTGAAGAATCCATCGAAGGGCAGATTCGGGAATGCACGGCCTATGCGGAAAAGAACGGCATCACGGTCATCAAACACTACATTGACCGTGCATTCTCTGCCAAAACGGACAATCGCCCGGAGTTCCAGCAGATGATCAAAGACAGCGGCAAGAAGCTGTTTGATGTTGTTCTCGTCTGGAAATTTGACCGCTTTGCCCGGAATCGTTTTGATAGCGCAAATTACAAGATGATCCTGAAAAAGAACGGTGTCCACCTGATCTCCGTTATGGAACCCATTGCCGAGGGCTCACAGGGCATTCTGGTGGAAACGCTGCTGGAAGGCATGGCAGAATACTATTCGGCAGAGTTGTCCGAAAAGGTGATTCGTGGTCAGACCGAGAACGCCTTGAAGGGTAAGTGTACTGGCGGTACGGGAACCATTGGCTATAAAATCGACGAGGACAAGTTTTATCATCTTGACCCGCTGACTGCTCCGCTGGTGCTGGAAGCCTTTCAGCGGTATGACAACGGCGATAAAATGGTGGAGATCGTAAACTTCCTCAACGACAAGGGTGTCCGCAATATGTTGGGCGGCAAAATGACCCACAGTAGCGTGAACACCATGCTGAAGAACCGCCGGTACATTGGCGAACTGTCTTTCCGAGATATCGTTGTGCCGGATGCAATTCCGGTTATTGTTCCGAAAGACCTGTTTGACCGGGTGCAGAAGCGTCTGGATAAGAACAAGCGTGCCCCTGCCTGTGGCAAGGCAGACGAGGAATATCTGCTGACCACCAAGCTGTTCTGCGGTAAGTGCGGTGCACTGATGTTCGGCGAAAGCGGAACCAGCGCCACCGGACGCACCTACTATTATTATAAATGCGCCAACGTCAAACGGCGCAAGGGCTGCAACAAAAAGACCGTGCAGAAGGACTGGCTGGAAGATCTGGTCGTCCGGGAAACCATGAAGCTGATTCAGGACGATGCGGTGATCGACAAGATCGTTCAATTGATCATGGATGTCCAGAATCAGGAGAATACCACGATCCCGCTGCTGGAAAAGCAACTGCGAGAGGTCAACAAAAAGCTGGACAACCTGATGAAGGCTATCGAGGACGGCTTGTACACCCGGACAACGAAAGAGCGTCTGGAAGCGCTGGAAATCCAGAAAGATGAGCTGACTGCAAAAATCGCAGATGAAAAATTGAAGAAGCCCAGCTTCAATGAGAATTTCATCCGATTCTGGCTGATGAAATTTAGAAAGTTCGATATTTCGCAGAAAAAACAGCGGAAAGCGCTGATCGAAATTTTTGTCAATGCCATTTTTCTGTACGATGACCGGATGCTGATCACGTTCAACTACAAGGATGGCACCCAAACCGTCCGTTTTGAGGACACTTTGACCGCTGATTCGGCGGAGGAAAAAAGTTCGGATTTGTCCAGCTCTGCTGGATTGGAACAAGACCGACGATTTCAAAAGAGATCGTCGGTCTTGATTTTTTATTCGGCTGTTTCTGGTGCGCTGTCCCGGAGGGGCGGGCACCGCTGCAAGGAGGGCGAGTCTATGAATGCTGCACTGCGCCGGGATGCAGATGTGATCCTTCGTTCCAGCCTGAACGCTGTTCTGCCGGATGAGGCGGTGCGCCGCGCGCTGCGGGATCTCCAGCCCGGGAAGGGCCGGGTGCTTCTGGTGGCGGCGGGCAAGGCGGCCTGGCAGATGGCGCACGCGGCGGTTGAAACGCTGGGCCGGGTGGACGGTGGTGTGGTCGTGACCAAGTACGGCCATGTGAAAGGTGAGATCCCCGGGGTGACCTGCTATGAGGCGGGCCACCCGGTGCCGGATGCAAACGGTTTTGCGGCCACCCAAAAGGCGCTGGAACTGGTGCAGGGGCTGACCGCCGGGGATACGGTGCTGTTCCTGCTTTCCGGCGGCGGCAGTGCGCTGTTCGAGCAGCCGCTCGTTCCCGGGGCAGAGCTGCAGGACATCACGAGCCAGCTGCTGGCCAGCGGGGCCGACATTGTGGAGATGAATACCATCCGCAAGCGGCTTTCCGGTGTGAAGGGCGGGCGGTTCGCGCAGCGCTGTGCCCCTGCACAGGTGTTCAGCATCGTGCTGAGCGACATTCTGGGGGATCCGCTGGATATGATCGCCAGCGGCCCGGCAGTGCCGGATACCTCCACCTGCGCCCAGGCGCTTGCCGTTGCCGAAAAGTATCATCTGGCACTCTCAGCACAGGCCCGGGCCCTGCTGGCGCAGGAAACGCCCAAAACGCTGGACAATGTGACCACCCGGATCACCGGCAGCGTGCGGGAGCTTTGCCGTGCCGCGGCCAGTGCCTGCCGGAATTTGGGATATGAACCGGTTCTCCTGACCGACCAACTCTGCTGCGAAGCACGGGAAGCAGGCAGCTTTCTTGGCTCCATTGTCCGCACCCAGGCAGGGCAGGGGAAAAAGCTGGCCTACATCGCGGGCGGCGAGACCATCGTTCACCTGACCGGAAAAGGGCTTGGCGGAAGAAATCAGGAGCTGGCCCTTGCGGCTGCGCCTGCCATTGCCGGGCTGAACGCGGCGGTGTTCTCTGTGGGCAGCGATGGCACAGACGGCCCCACCGATGCCGCCGGCGGCTATGTGGATGGGGATACCCTTGCCGCGCTGGAGGCCGGGGGCTGGAGCGGAT
>ENA-OQAB01000427-OQAB01000427.1-human-gut-metagenome-genome-assembly--contig:-NODE-427-length-23578-cov-3.544881_pt1 | contig 23578 bp, 26 predicted proteins | sample MGYA00242490_ERZ504517 | MGnify/ENA primary metagenome ERZ504517 (study PRJEB26092, sample SAMD00036298) | human gut metagenome | host: Homo sapiens | study: EMG produced TPA metagenomics assembly of...
TGAACATCGGAATATTAGCAGTTGACAGTAATTATCCTAATCTCGCGCTTATGAAGATAAGCAGCTATCATAAAGCACGTGGCGACAATGTAGAATGGTATAATCCCCTTTGTTCTTATGATAAGGTTTACATTGCAAAAGTATTTAGCTTTACGCCGGAATTACGGCTATTACATCAATGCCGATCAAGTTGCAGAAAGGCGGTACTGGGGTATGACATAAAAAAGGTTCTTTGCCAGAGATTGATAGAATGATTCCTGATTACGATCTGTATAATGTTGATAAGAATTTGGCTTATGGCTTTTTGACAAGGGGCTGTCCTAATCGTTGTAAATGGTGTGTTGTACCTGCCAAAGAAGGAAACATCACTACTTACATGGATATTGCGGATGTATCTGCTGGGCGAAAAAATGTGATTCTCATGGATAACAATATACTTGCATCCAACTACGGTTTGCAGCAGATTGAAAAGATTGTCTCCATGGGCGTACGAGTTGATTTCAATCAGGGGTTAGACGCTCGGTTAGTAACAGAGGATGTTGCAAAATTGTTGGCAAAAGTCAAATGGATAAAACGTATTCGGTTTGGGTGCGATACACCGGGGCAAATTGCAGAGTGTGAGCGTGCTACAGCGTTGATTGATAAATATGGCTATAAGGGTGAATACTTCTTCTACTGTATTTTATTGAATGACTTCAAGGAAGCATTTACCCGAGTAAATCATTGGAGAGTGAAAGGCGGTCGGTTCTTACCGCATTGCCAGCCTTATAGGGATTTGAATAATCCACGTCAAATTATTCCTCAATGGCAAAAGGATTTAGCCGGATGGGCTGATAAGAAGTGGGTGTTTAGAAGCTGTGAATTTAAAGACTTTACTCCTAGAAAGGGTTTTAAGTGTAGGGAGTATTTTCAAAAATAAGATTTAATCTTTAGGATTTTATGTTGAACCTAGGTGTGTCTTTAAACAAGATGCACCTTTAGTTTTTGTGATGATGAGAAAAATGATTGTAACCGGCAGTGAGGGATTTATTGGTAAAGCCCTTTGCCGAGAATTAGCTAAAAGGGATGTCGAAGTCATAGGACTTGATCGAAAGTCTGGTATTGAAGCCACAAAAGTATGTGAGCTCCTGAAAAATGGGGGTATTGATTGTGTGTTTCATTTAGCGGCGCAAACTAGTGTGTTTAATGGAAACCTGGAACAAATCAGGAAGGATAACATTGATACTTTCATGCGAGTAGCTGATGCATGTAACCAGTATCATGTGAAGTTAGTATACGCCAGTTCGTCAACGGCGAATCCGGAGAATACCACTTCCATGTATGGAATAAGCAAGTATTTCGATGAACAGTATGCATCTATCTATTGTAAGGCTGCGACCGGGTGCCGGCTGCATAATGTATATGGACCTAATCCGCGAAAAAGAACTCTTCTCTGGTTCCTGATGGAAAAGGAAAACGTGTCATTATACAACTGTGGTCAGAATATCCGGTGCTTCACTTACATAGATGATGTCATTGAGGGGCTTATCTATTCGGTGGGTTGTAACCGGCAACTTATCAATATTTGTAACGTCCAACCTGTGACTACTATGTATTTTGCTTCTTTAGTAAAATACTACAAACCGCTTGAAATTGAGCTAATTAATGAAAAACGGGATTTTGACAATTTGGAGCAGTCGGTGAACCGGGATATCTATTTAGTACCTTTGTCTTACACATCTGTCGAGGACGGAGTAAAGAAGATCTTTGATGAAAGGAAAGGGAAAGATATGTCGTATTGATGACTGGGATAAGCCGGAAGCGGTGAAATATAAGAGCTGGTCTCATCAGGAACGGTTATGTGATCTGAAAGAAAAGGTATCACTTCATAAAAAGGGTGATATCTATTACATCTCCCAGTTCACCCGTTCCAAGACTGGTACCAGCTTTTCAGAAATTAAACAGTCGGAGGAACTTGCATCATTCTTTGCAGAGAGAGCGTGTGAGTTTCTCCACCGCTTCATTGTAGGGGGATGTGAAGGATGGTGTATAGTCACCACACCGCGACGGAGACACTACGAGGGCTTTCATTTTGCAACCTCTATCTGCACGAAAATAGCTGGGGCGGTGAAAATACCATTCTATGAGAATGCAATTCAGTGCCTAACTAAAGATAGATTGAATCCGGAATTCTTTCTTCTTCGTCCGATAAGGGAAAAGAAGATAATAGTGTACGATGACATATTAACAACCGGCAGTACATTACTTGCCACCTATGAGCTTTTAAAAGATAGAGAGCAGCTTCTTTTTCTTATAGGAATAAACAATAATTGATATGGGAAAGCGAGAGGAACCATTAACATTTAAGCAAGAGAAATTCTGTAAATATTACGTTGATACAGAAGGTAATGCAAGTGAAGCATATAGAATGTCTTATAATACTTCCAACATGAAGCCTGAAACGATTTGGAGCGCTGCCAGTAGACTATTAGCAAATAGCAAGGTTAGTACAAGGATAAATGAGATTAAGGCGCAGAGAGCGAAAGAGTCTGAAGTAGAGAGGAAAACTGTTGAGAGGGTATTAATGGATATAGTACTTGCCAATCCCGATGATCTTCATTTTGTTGACCCTGCAACCGGGAAAACAAAAATGAGAACTCCTTCCCAACTTCCCAAACGTGCCCGTAACGCATTGAAGAAGATACAGAATAAGAGAGGAGAGGTTACCTATGAGTTCAATGGCAAAACAGAAGCGGCCCGGATTCTTGGTGCCTGGAATGGATGGGAAGCCGATAAGAATGTCAACATCAAAGGTGGAGACGGAAATAAAGTCGGTGAACTTCGTATTGGATTTGAAGATAATGAGAATTCGGAAGAATAGAACAATTTTAACTGCAAAATCCGGTATTCACCCTACGGAGAAACCTTACTTTTAGAACAATATGGTTATAAATTATAAGAAGCTAAATCCTAACGGATTTTATCTATTGAAGTACTTGAATGATGAGACTATCCGTTTCATTATCTTGTATGGTGGCTCATCTTCCGGTAAATCGTACAGTGTGGCACAAACCATACTGATACAGACATTACAGGACGGTGAGAACACTCTTGTTATGCGTAAGGTAGGAGCTTCTATTCTCAAAACCATTTATGAAGATTATAAAGTCGCTGCGGCCGGTCTTGGCATATCCCATTTGTTCAAGTTCCAACAGAATACTATTAAGTGTCTGGTTAATGGTGCGAAGATAGATTTTTCCGGTCTTGACGATCCGGAAAAGATAAAAGGTATCTCCAACTATAAGCGTGTTCAGTTAGAGGAATGGTCAGAGTTCGAGCATCCGGATTTCAAGCAGCTACGTAAGCGTTTGCGTGGTAAGAAAGGGCAGCAGATTATTTGTACCTTCAACCCGATTAGTGAAAGCCATTGGATAAAGAAAGAGTTTATTGATAAAGATAAATGGCATGATGTACCGATGACGGTTACCATTGCCGGCAAAGAGTTGCCGAAAGAACTTACCAAGGTCAAATCCGTAAAGAAGAATGCACCCAGGCAAATACTTAATCTTCGTACTAAGCAAATCGAGGAACAGGCACCTAATACAGTTATTATCCAATCTACCTATTTGAATAATTTTTGGGTGGTCGGTAGTCCTGACGGTGCGTATGGTTTCTATGATGAGCAATGTGTTGCCGACTTTGAGTATGATAGAGTTCACGATCCGGACTATTACAATGTGTACGCATTGGGAGAATGGGGTGTCATTCGTACCGGTAGTGAGTTCTTCGGTTCCTTCAATCGTGGCAAACATTCCGGTGAACATAAGTATGTTCCGGACTTACCTATTCATATCTCTGTCGATAACAACGTGCTTCCGTATATCAGTGTATCATATTGGCAGGTCGATTTCACAACTGGTACCAAGGTTTGGCAATTCCATGAAACGTGCGCTGAAAGCCCAAACAATACAGTAAAGAAAGCCTCCAAACTTGTTGCAAAGTATCTGAAATCTATCCAATATTCTGATAGGTTATATGTACATGGTGATGCATCAACGAAAGCGGCAAACAGCATTGACGATGAGAAGCGTTCCTGGATGGACTTATTCATAGATACATTGCAGAAAGAAGGATTCGAGATTGAAGATAAGGTAGGCAACAAGAATCCGAGTGTTGCCATGACCGGTGAGTTTATTAATGCCATTTTTGATTGTACTGTTCCCGGTATAGAGATATACATTGACGAATCATGTTCGGTATCTATTGAGGACTACATGAGCGTACAGAAAGATGCTAACGGTGCCATTCTTAAAACTAAGGTCAAGAATAAAACTACCTTGCAGACTTATGAGGAGCATGGGCACCTGTCTGATACGTTCCGATATGTCGTTGTGGATTTGTGTAGTGAGCAGTATATAGAGTTTAGTAACCGACGAAAAAGGAACTTGTATGCTTGTAATGGCACTATTAATTTCTTTAATCCAGATACCGAATGTAAATACACTAAGAAGATTCTATATGTGATGCCGAATGTTAATGGGAAATTTGTCCTTATACAAGCGTTTAGATGTGGGAATAAATGGCATATTGTTGATGTCGTATTTATGGATACTACTTCAACAGAAGATATACGTTCTTCTATTTTGTCCCATGAATCTGATTCATGTGTAATTGAATGTACGGATGCTTATTTCCCTTTTATCCGGGAACTCCGTTCTAGTACAAGCAAAGAGATTCGTGTAATGAAAGAGTTCCCGGATGTAGACAAGCGTATTGCTGCAACATCTGATTATGTGAAAAATAGTATTCTTTTTTCTGCATCAAAAATAGAATCTGATACGGAATATGTTGCCTTCATGAATAACCTGATGGACTATAATAAAGATAGTGAAACCAAAGAGGCCAGTGCTGTTTTGAGTGGGTTAGTACAGTTCGTTGTAAAATTAGGTTTGAATTGATTTGTGCTTTATATATTTGAAAATAAATGTGTTATACTAAAATTACTATGCTCTCGTAATTTCAAGATTTTAGGGTTTTGGAAAACGGTTTTCCTTTTTACTTAGTTTTGCTCAAAAAGGAACCCAATGAATATTTTTTTTGATAATCTATTTGGAAAGAAATCTAAGACTAAAGGTGAAGTTGAAATAGTTACTTCATCTGAGAATAAGGATATAGATACTCAAAGTGGCAAGGCTGAAAAATGGTCAGTTGCATACATTGAGGACCTTACTAGTCCTATTGTAGCGGGTAGTAACTATCTAACACTATTCAGTACGATACCTGAAGTCTTTTTCCCGATCGATTATATTGCATCGCGAATTGCAGGTGCTAATTTTCAATTAAAGAAAACTAAGGATGACAGTATAGTATGGGCGAATAAACGAATGAATGGCATACTTAGTCGTCCTAATTGTTTGATGCGTTGGAAAGAATTGATTTATCAGCACCATATTTATAAATTGTGTACAGGGAATAGCTTTATTCGTGCCGCTATGCCTGATGTCTTTTCTACAGCTGAAAAATGGAGATATTGCGATAATTATTGGGTGCTACCTTCTGATAAGACTATTGTAGAACCTGTTTATGGGAATATGCCATTGTTTGGTATTGCCCAAACAGAAGATATTATTCGTAGCTATCGTTTGGAGTATGGTTGGAATGGTAGTTTGGAAATTCCTCCATACCAAATATGGCATGATAGAGACGGAAGTGCAGAGTTCTATTCAGGGGCTATGTTCTTGAAGTCCAAAAGTCGTCTTGCTTCCCAAAATAAGCCAATGTCAAATCTAATAGCTGTATATGAAGCTAGAAATGTGATTTATGTAAAGCGGGGTGGATTGGGCTTTATTGTAAGTAAGAAAACTGATGCTACCGGTTCAATAGCGTTGACTGACGATGAAAAGGAACAGCTTTTGAAGCAAAATTTTGAGAAGTATGGTGTAAGGAAGGGCCAAGTACCTTATGGTATTTCAGATGCAGATATTGACTTTGTTCGTACTAATCTTTCTATTGCAGAGTTACAGCCGTTTGAAGAGACTTTGGCTGATGCAATAAATATTGCAGGGGCATACGGCATCCCTGCTGTTCTTGTTCCGCGAAAAGACCAGTCCACATTTAGCAATCAGGCTACTGCTGAAAAGAGCGTATATTGTTCAACTGTTATTCCTATGGCCAAACAATTCTGCAAGGATTTTACAGCTTTCCTTGGTCTTGAAGGAGGGGGATATTATTTGGATTGTGATTTCTCTGATGTTGATTGTTTGCAGGAGGGATTGAAAGAATCCGAGGACGTAAAGACAAATATAAATAAACGTTGTCGTGAACAATTCTCATGTGGGCTTATAACGCTCAATGACTGGCGTGCCCAAATAGGTGAAAGTATGATAGAAAATCCCTTGTTTGACAAATTGAAATTTGATATGTCAGATGAGGAACTGGATAAAGTAAATCGAGTTTTTAACACTAAAAGTGGAGATGAAAAAGATGGAAGAGAAAATCAAAAGCCTTCAGTACAAGACAAAGGCAAATGATGTTGATGAGAAGGGTATCGTTACCGTTGCGGTGAATGGTATCGGTGTGAAGGACTCACAAAATGACATATCTATGCCCGGGTCATTCAACAAGACATTGAAAGAAAATATTGGCCGGATGCGTTGGTTCCTGAATCATCGTACAGACCAGTTGTTAGGTGTTCCGTTGAGTGGTAAGGAAACAGAAGGTAACTTGGTTATGGTTGGTCAGTTGAATCTTGAAAAACAGATTGGACGTGACACGTTGGCTGATTATAAGCTGTTTGCAGAGAATGGAAGAACCCTTGAACATTCTATCGGAGTAAAAGCCATCAAAAGGGATTCTGTCGATCCCTGTAAGGTGCTTGAATGGCGTATGATGGAATATTCAACATTGACAAGTTGGGGGAGTAATCCACAGACTTTCCTTGTGAATATCAAGTCTGCTACTGCCGACCAGGTAAAAGAGGCTGTTGATTTCGTTCGGAAAGCGTTCTTGCAGCATGGATATAGTGATGAACGTTTAAAAGGTTACGATATGGAATTAAGTTTATTACTGAAGAGCCTCAACGGCGGTGCCGTTGTCTCATGTCCTCATTGCGGTCATCAATTTGATTATGATGCAGAAACGGAGCACACCTTTGCCCAACAGGTACTGGATTATGCTGCTGATTATCAGAGATGGATAACACAGGACATTGTAAGGGAAGAAATGGAGAAGCTCACTCCGGAGATTAGAATCCAAGTAATTTCTCTTATTGATTCTGTCAAATCAGAAAAGAAAGAATTTACTCAAAAGGGTCTGCAAGACCTTATGAATTATGTAAGATGTCCCCACTGTTGGGGAAAAGTATATCGTTCGAATGCTATTCTGCAAAACACTTCTGAAGATACCACCGGAAAAAATGAGCCGTCTGTTGACACTCAAGAAAAGAATGACGGGGAAAATGGGAACGATGAAGTAACGTCTAAAGCCGCTGATAATGGCACTTTATTCGATTTCAAAAGTTTGAATAGCTGTTTCGAGAATAAATAACTTAAAATTTAAATTTTATGCCAATTAGAAAATTTACAGTATCAGATTTTAATCTGAAAACGGACGGCTTGCCGGCAGAACAGAAGGCGTTTATGGAAAACATCGTCGGCATGATGTGTGAAGTAGTAAACAAGTCCCTTGAAGGAATTGCATCACCGGATGAGGTATCAAAACAGTTTGACGATATTAATAAATTGCTGAAATCCTATGACAATGAGAAGTTCCAGCAATTGGTTAAAGACAATGAAGAACTCGTTGCCCAAGTAAAGACCCTTGGAGAAAGTATTGAGAAAATGAAACAAAAGGGCTTGTCTATGAATGCTATCAACAAGTTCGATGAGAAGTTGAACGAGATGCTTGATTCTGAAAAATTCAGAGATTTCGCAGAAGGAAAAACACGCAAATCAGGAGAATTTGACGGTTTCTCCTTGAAAGATGTCGTTTCCATGACTGACAATTACACCGGTGATTTGTTGATTACTCAACAACAGAAACGTGTTGTGACTCAGGTTGCCAACAAAAAGTTGCATATGCGTGATGTATTAACGACGCTGACAGCTGATCCTGCATATCCTCAACTCGCCTATGCGCAAGTATATGCTTTCAACCGCAATGCCCGTTTTGTAACAGAGAACGGTCGTTTGCCTGAATCAAGCATCAAAGGTAAAAGAGATACAGACAGGAACTAAGCGCCTTGGTACTCATATCCGTATCTCAAAACGTATGTTGAAATCAAGAGTGTACATTCGTTCCTACATCTTGAACATGCTTCCTGAAGCTGTTTGGATGGCAGAAGACTGGAACATTTGTTTGGTGACGGTAATGGTGAGAATTTGCTTGGTATTATTAATAATACTGGGGTGACTTCTGTAGAGAAGATTATTAGTACAGCCATTGTTACAGGTGCCGCCGGTGCTGTAAAAGCTATTACCGGATATAACGGTGATAAGGATGTGATTGTAGAGTTTGCAGAACCACAGGATTTGATTCTTGATGGAATGAGCATCACGTTCGCTGGTGCCGCTGTTCTTACAGAACTGAACAAAACACACGCTCTTGTGAAAATGGAAGATGGTCGTATCCTTATTCCTGGCGTCGCGTTCTCCGGTGCTGAAACGGCTACGGATAAAATGACATTCAGTGTTCATGAAGCCGGCTTTAAGAACATTGAGGAACCCAACTCTGAAGATGTAGTGAAAACAGCTTTCGCCGCAATGACATATGCCCAGTATTTCCCGAATGCTATTATTCTTAATCCAATGACTGTTAACGGTATGGAATCAGAGAAAGATACGACAGGACGTAATCTTGGTATCGTTAAAATGGTTGATGGGGTGAAATATATTGCCGGTCGCCCGATTATCGAGTACGGTGGTATTCTTCCCGGTAAGTATCTTTTGGGTGACTTCAACCAAGCCGCAAATTTGGTTGATTATACCACTTTGACACTTGAATGGGCTGAAGATGTGGAGACCAAGCTTTGCAACGAGGTTGTGCTGATGGCACAAGAAGAAGTTATCTTCCCGATTTATATGCCATGGGCTTTCGCTTATGGGGATTTGGCCGCATTGAAGACTGCAATAACTAAAGCGTAGGATTATGGATTACATACTTAGAGGTAACGATAAGGATGTAACCAATGTGCTTAAAGAGCAACGCATTCGGATTAATAGAGGGATGATTCAACTCATCCCTATTTCCGAATGTGGTCTTGTTACAGAAGAAGATGCCCGAAAGACATTGGAATGTATGCTTGCAGAGAAAAATGAAGAGATTGGCAGGCTTACTGCATCCATTGCAGAGAAAGATAAGACAATTGTTGAACTGACAGAAGAGCGTGAAACAATGAAAGCTCGCATTGCAGAACTTGAAGTACAGGTGCCTTCTGATGAAAAGAATCTTCCGGTTGCCGATTCAAAAGATTTGCAAGAGGAAGATGCCAAGGAGGTAACTGTTACAGATGATAAAGCCGTTTCCGTGGAAGATGAAAAGAAAACCGGGAAAGGCAAGACTTCTAAATAACTATCGCTATGTTGATTGATGTTTCATATTTTATGTCAGGTCCCAGGCATATTGAGAATGTTTCGGTCGCTGAAATGCCTTCGCCCCAATCTCTTGCTGTGAATGAGGTGATAAATGGGTATATTAAGGCATTTCAGCCCGAATTTCTCCGGAATGTTGTTGGTGTGACTCTTTCCCAAGCTATCACAGATTATTTGGAGCTTATTGAACGGGAAAAGGAAGATTCTTCAAATGAAGTTGATATTTCAGAAGAGAAAGAAGAACCCCAGTCCGGATATGCAATATTGTGCGAGAAGTTGTGTGAACCGTTCGCTGACTATGTCTTTTATCATATTCTTCGTGACGCAAACACACAGGCTACAATAACCGGGCTTGTCCGTTTGAAATGCGCTAATGAATATGTAGCTCCTTTGAAGAGACAAGTAAGCACATGGAATAGCATGGTAGAGAAGAACAAACAGTTTGTTGAATGGGCTATGTCGAATGATTGTCCTTTTGATGTGAAAATAACCAAGAATCTTTTGACCCCAATTAATGCTTTCAATTTATGATAGATTTAGATATAACAGAACTGTTTGAGGAGATTGTAAAGGAACTTCCAGAAGGGCTTGAAATCCTCTATCCAAATGGGAAAGGGGGAACTAAAGTAGTGAAGTCCCCAAGATTGAATTACATCTTCGGTAGCAGTCAATATATCAAAGATATTTTAGATGAATACAGTAAGTCTTCTGCCCAGTCTGAAAGGAAGTTTCCATTGGTTGCACTATTCACTCCAATAAGTGAAGATAGAGGTGACGCGGATTATTTTTCAAAAGCAAAGGTTTCGTTAATTATAGCATGTTCTTCTTGTAAAGAGTGGAGCAATGAGATGCGCAGAATCACATCTTTTAAAAATATCCTTCGGCCAATCTATAAACGTTTATTGGAAGTATTATATGAAGATTCTCGGTTCGACTGCGACTATGACGAAAAAGTGAAACATAGTTATTCAGAAAACTATTCATATGGCAGATACGGAGCCTATACAGATTCCGGTGAGGCTGTGAGCGAGCCGATTGATGCCATAAATATACGCTCGATGGAAATAAAAATTAATAATCTTAATTGTAGAAGAAAATGAGAAAGATTAGAACGTGTAAGGGTTCCCGGATGAACACTGGTAGTTCTGCTTGTAGCATTGACTGGAAAAAAGTCAAAGGTGCTATCTTGACAGAACATGGCGTCAAACTCCCTGCTGATATAACAGGTGAGAAGTTGCTCGAATTGTGCCATGCAGACCGTCCCGGGCGTATTTACCCTATTTTGCCATTTCTGGAGTATGCCAAGAATGGTGGAGAGCCCCAAGTTAATGCTGTAGGGTACGGTGCAAGTGAATACAACGGGCTTAGCGCTCAAACAGACACCTTCACTTTGAAGAAATTTTGATGAGGTTTTGAATGCCCAGCTTCTGAAATGTGCCAATAAAGGATGGGACGTTTACTTTTGGAATCAGGATAATATGTTAATCGGTTATAATGATGACACTGATATCCTTGCCGGTATTCCGATGTCTACTGTTTACCCGACCGTGACACAGTACCCGACCAGTAGTGCTAAGTCTGCGATGACTGTTAGTTTTTCACATGAAGATGTGGAAGACAGCCAATTGCACTTTGACTACGTGCAGTTAGACTTCAATCCCAAGAATTTCGTTAAAGGCTTGGTTGATGTTGTGTTTCAAAAGTTGGAGGCCGAAAATACTTACAAAATAGTTGAAGTTGTTGGTGGTTATGACCGTACAGAAGAATTTGGCAGTCTTATTGCTGATGGTGCTGCTGAAGTTATGAATAACGTAACTTCTGCTACATATTCGGATGGTATCATTACCATTGTTCCTAAAGCCGGGGCGGTTCCTTCGTTGAAAGCTCCTTCTGTATTGTATGAAAAAGGAATCAGAGGTATCGAGCAGGTGTCATGAAGGTAGATAATGTTACGTTCGTCGAGGTTGCTGTGAAGGGCATGACGAAGGAAGAGTTTATTAATGCACACATTAAAGTCGTGTGGCAGGAACTGAAGGAAGCTGACCGTAAGAAGAAGCTCTCGGAAGTGTACGATGCGATAACTAAGTAACCGACGGGCTGGGGTGTGATTACAGCCCGGCCCGTTATAATTTTACTGTATGGCAGATTTTGATGAATTACATAGAGTTATTCATTCCATTGCATCCGGGTTTGAAGAGGAATGTATTAGGTGTATGGAAGAACATAAGAATGTGCTCGTTGATTGTATTCAGGAACAATTATATTCCGGCTTGGACGGTACCGAACATCTATTGAATCCTGATTATGATACTGACACCTATTTTAACGAGCCCGGTCCCTGGCAGAACCGTGCGGAACAATATAAACGATGGAAGGAGAGGATAACTCCGCCTCTTAGAAGTGAGATGCTTTATTTGCCACCGCGTCCGGTTGAGGTACCTAACCTTTTTATTACTGGTACTTTCTATGATAGCATAACTGCCGATAGAATTGATTCCGGGCTTCGATTCTCAACGAAAGGATTTACGGACGGTAGTTCTATTGAGAAGAAATACGGTGAGCAGATTTTAGGCATTGGTGATACAGCTAAAGAGTACTTTAATATTATGTATCTCCGTCCCTGGATGGAACGTTTCTTTTCAGAATGTGGATATCGGTAGAAAATGGCTTGTAGTTGCGAAATAAGAAAGATGCAGAGTGAACTGGAACGTATCAGTGATCTTGCAAAGAAAGCAGCTGTCTTGGATGGTTGCATGTATGTCGTTTATCAGAAAGAAGATGGTACCTATGCTTTTGATAAACTAGGAGTTGAGATAAAAGGAAAGATTGTTGAATATAGACATTACCTGTAATTATGGCAGATTTAAAATTAAAAGATTTCGTTGATGAGAACGATTTGCAGAAATTGGTGGAGCTTGATAATACTATTGAGCGTGTGAGGGCTGATTATGTTAATGCGGCCAAAGAATTAGCAAAAGGTTTGAAACTAAATGTAGAAGGTGTTGCTGATCTTGAAAAGTTGAGTAACCTTTATAATACTCAAGCAAAAACGGCTGGTTCTGCATCTGCTGAATTAACCGAAGCTCTTAGAAGACAGTCTGAAATAACTCAAACTGTCAGTAAGAAGATAGAGGAAAAGCTAAATGTAGAGAAATTATCTGCTGCTGAACTGAAGAAACTAACCAAAGCAAACTCGGATAATGCTGTGTCCTTGGAAAAGGCTGCTAAAGCAGAAGCTAACTTGACAAAAGCGCAGAATGCCGGTAATACTACTCGTAAGAAAGCTGTTCTATCTGAAGAAGAACGTTTAAAACTTATCAGAACTGCTATTATCTTGACTAATCAGGAAGTACATAGCCGTTCACAAGCAAAGGAAATGAATAAGCAGCTGCAAAAGGCTGTTGATGTTTTGAAAGATACGGATGAAAACTATATTCGTACACTTGCCCGTCTTAATTCTACAATCGGAATCAATACCGATTACATAAAGCGAAATTCCGATCGATATAGTCAACAGAAAATGACTATCGGTGCATACCGGGAAGAAGTAAAGGCTGCATGGGTTGAGATACAGAACGGTAATAAATCCATGCAGAATATGGGTGTTATTGCCCGGAATGCCGGTAGGATGCTTAATACAGAGCTTGCTCCTGGGTTAAGTAAAGTTGGTGCTGGTTTAAAAGGGTGGGCAGCTGGATATATTGGTGCACAAGCTGTTGTTAGTGGAGTTGTTGCTTTATTTACAAAACTGCGTGAAGGAGTAGGTGATATTGTTAAATTTGAATTAGCTAATAGTAGGCTTGCTGCAATATTAGGAACCACTTCTGATAAAGTGAAGGAGTTAACTGCGGATGCTCAACGTTTGGGTGCTACAACGAAATACACTGCATCCGAAGCTACGGATTTGCAAATAGAACTTGCTAAACTAGGTTTTACTCGAAAAGAAATATTAGATGCAACAGAGCACGTTCTAAAATTTGCACAAGCTACCGGGGCAGAATTAGCAGATGCGGCTTCATTGGCAGGTGCTTCTCTTCGTATGTTTAATGCTGATACAAGAGAAACTGAAAGATATGTGTCTGCGATGGCTGTCGCAACAACCAAAAGCGCATTGTCGTTTTCATATCTCGCTACTGCATTACCAATTGTTGGACCGGTTGCAAAAGCCTTTAATTTCAGTATTGAAGATACTTTGGCTTTGTTGGGTAAATTATCGGATGCCGGCTTTGATGCTTCAATGGCTGCTACTGCTACCCGTAATGTTTTTCTAAATTTAGCTGATAGTAATGGAAAGCTGGCAAAGGCGTTAGGTAAGCCCGTTAAAACATTGCCTGAGTTAGTTGAAGGATTGAAATCGCTAAAAGAAAAAGGGGTAGACTTGAATACTACTCTTGAATTAACTGATAAGCGTAGTGTTGCCGCTTTTAATGCCTTTCTCACCGCTGTTGATAAAATATTACCACTTAGAGAACAGATTACTGGTGTAGAACGTGAATTGGGCGATATGGCTCACACGATGGGAGATAATGTTCATGGAGCTCTTGCTAACTTATCTTCAGCATGGGAAGCGTTTATGCTTTCTTTCTCCGAGTCAACGGGACCTGCTAAGGAGTTTCTTAATTGGATGGCTGATAAAATAAGAGGTATCGCCAATGATTTGAAATCTCCTGAAGAAAAAATAGAAAAGATAGATTATAATTTTAGAACACTTGCAAAAAAAGATGCGAACAAAAAGTTATTGGAAGTAGAAAAAGATTTTCAGGCAGAATATAAGAGGCTTATTGATGCTGGTGATACAGAGGAACAAGCATACACAAAAGCTGTTATTCAAATGAAAAATAAACGTATTGAAGTAACGGCCCAAGAGAGAGAAGCTTTAAAACGGATGAAAACTCGTGCTCAATATGCAACATCAGAGTTTGAAGATATGTCTTGGATAAAGAATGGTGCTGCTAAAATGTTTGGCTATTACACGTCGGAAGCAGAAAAAGCGGATAAGGCTCAGTTGGAATTTTCTAAAAACTTATTCAAAATAGCATCTAGCGATGAGTTTAATCGTGGACTTGATGTGATTGCAGAAAAGTTCCGTCCAAAGGGTAACGACAAAAATGGTTCAGGTATAACAGTCCTTACTGATAAAGAAAAACGTGAACAGGAAAAAGCTCTCAAAGAGAAGCTGAAAATTCATGAAACTTATCAGGAGTCAGAACTAGCTCTTATGGATGAGGGACTGGAGAAAGAACTTGCTAAAATTGGTGTTGCTTACTCGAAGAAGATTGCTGCCGTCAAGGGTAATAGCAAAGAGGAAATTGCTACACGTCAGAATTTAGCTAAGGAAATGCAGGAAAGGCTAGATGAGTTTACTATTAAGTATAATTCTGATCGTGAGAAGAAGGATGTTGAGAACGCTCTTGCTGTTGTAAAAAAGGGGTCCCAGGAAGAACTTGATTTGAAATTGCACCAGTTAGAATTGCAACGTGAAGCAGAAATTGATGCAGCAGAGAAAACAGGTGAAGATGTAATATTGATAGATGAAAAATATGCTAGGAAAAAATCAAGAGATTTACGGAAAGTATGCTTCTGATCAGGTAGCATTGATTGCGGAAAATGCAGCCCATGAGCAAGAGATACGTGACGCTGCGTATGTAATGGATATGCTTGCTCTTAAAAAGAAGTTAGCATCCAAGCTAATAACAGAAGAGCAATATGCGATAGAGGAATACAATTTACAACTTGAATATGCACATAAGACTACTGAAGCAGCGATTGAAGCTTTGGAACTGGAATTAACCGTTGAGAATATTACTGCTGAAGAACGTACTAAGATTGTTACTCAGTTGTATGTTTTGAAGGCTGCTCTCGCTAAAAAGGAGGCAGAATTACAGATAAGTGCTATTCAAAATATTACTAAAGCTGAAGATAAAGCGTTAAAAGAACGCCAAAAGAATCTCAAAAAATGGTTGCAAACTGCATCACAATGCTGTAGGGACTATTGGATAAATCTTGTTTCTACACTTTATGATGCTCAAAATTGATAAGATAGAGGAAGAGCAGGATGCTAATGATGAAAAATATGATAAAGATGTTGAACGGGTTGATAAACTGGCAGAGTCAGGTGCTATTTCCGAAGAAGAAGCAGAAGCGCGTAAACGTGCTGCAAAATCTTTGACAGAAGCAAAAAATGCTGAACTAGAAAAACAAAACAAGAAATGGCACGTAAACAAGCCATTTGGGAAAAGGCGACTAGTGTCGCTCAAGCTGGAATAGCCACTGCACTGGCAATAACTGAAGCTTTACCGAATATTCCTTTATCTATTGTTATTGGTGCCATGGGAGCAATTCAGGTTGCAACTATTCTTGCAACTCCTATTCCTTCCTATGCAGACGGTACTAAAGGTAATGATAGGCATCCTGGCGGTACCGCTTTAGTTGGTGATGCTGGTAAACATGAGGTTATCATGTATTCTGGAAAAGCATGGATTACTCCTGATGCTCCAACTTTAGTTGATATTCCTAAAGGTGCACAAGTCTTTCCTGATGTTGATAAGGTAGATATCTCTAATTTTGATATGCCGGATTGGGACTTTCCTACAATTTTCACCGACATATTTTGCATCTTCTTCCGGTGACACCATTGTTTTCAATGATTATTCCCGATTAGAAAAAAGAGTTGATAGAACAAATCTCCTTTTGATGAAGAGTCTTAAAATGCAGCGTCAGGATGCGTCTAACCGTGATTTTGAACTGTATAAGTTGTCTAAACTGAAATAGCTATGATTGAAAGATTAAATCAGATAACATTGAATGATTTCATTGAGCTTTCATGTGGAAACTATGCTTGTTTGCTTTCGGGTCGCGGATCTGTGTCTGAAAGCATGCTTAAAGAGATGGCATCTAAATTAATTATCGAATACAGAAGCATTGTTAATCCTTCAGGTATGCAGGCTATGATTATGGACAAAGAGGATATGGTGAAGGAACGTGCCAAACTATTGAGCCTTCGTATATGTCAGACTCTTGTTTCTCTTGGCTTTTATGATGATGTTCGTCAGGTGTTGGGCCAACTAAATGTAGATATCCGGGATATGAGTGATGAGCAAGTTATATCGAAGCTTGATTATTTACTTCATTACTGCAATTTTTGAGCAAAAACGGAATGAGGAGAGACGCAGTGAGGAACATAAAGGAAGTAAGGCTACTCCTGAACAAATTCGTTCTTCTTTTGATGCAGAGATTGCTTTTCTAATGACATTCTTTAAAATGAGTATTGATTCCCGCGTAATTAATGCTGCTGTCTATGCGAATATCGTTCATCAAGCTGATGTTGAAATATCGATCAGAAAAAGAAGCACATGATAATATTGGTATTACATATATGCTGTAATTCGATTAATTTTTAATTAAAGCGAATTATTTCATACAGTCGTTTGTACATCTCCTTTAGAATCACAAACGACTTTTTTATGAATAGAAAAACAGCATCCATTGTATAAATAGGCATTTATACAATGTTTTATTGTCAGAATTACGTACATTAGAGACGAAGTGTAATCGGATAACGGCAGAAGTGTCCGAGGTAAAAAAATGATTGCCTTATTGCCCCCCGATATAGGCACTCTTATTAGTTCAATCGAGCGTTCTGCTAAGGAAATGCACGAACAAAGTATCATGCACCGGAAATATGTGGAAAGGTGCATTAATGGCGAACCGAAGATACACCTAATAAGGAGGGCTGACAATGGACTTTGAAAAGGAATTATCAGAAATATATCCTTGGATATTAAAGGTGGCAAGAAAATTCTGCTGTTCCATGCAAGATGCTGAAGACTTAGCCGGTGATACAGTTTATAAGCTACTTGTGAATCGTGATAAATTTGATTGTTCTAAACCACTTCAACCGTGGTGCCTTATTATAATGAGGAATACTTATATAATAAGATACAATAGAAATTCCCTTATACATTTTACAGGGCTTGATATGGTAGACGGAAGTGCCATTTCTAACTGTACAGCTCATTCAATACTGTTTGATGATTTGGTTTCCACAATACAACGGTGTGCTAAAAAATCCCGTTGTATTGATAGTGTGATGTATTATGCTAGTGGGTATTCATATGATGAGATAAGTGAAATCCTGAACATTCCTGTTGGAACTGTAAGAAGTCGTATTTCTTCTGGTCGGAAGTTTCTGCTTCATGAAATTGGATATTGATGATCGATTAAAAGTGTATGGAAATAACTTTTTTCATAAATATAGCAAAATAGTTATATTTTTATTTGGTGGTTTATAGCAAAAACGCTATATTTGTATCGTCTTAAATAAACGGTCTTTTACATTATGAAGTACAATCAGTTTTTTGCGGAACTTACCGCAGCAGGTTGTTACGTTCTTAGGCATGGGGCTAATCATGATATTTGGTACAGCCCCAAGACAGGAAACAAATTTGCCCTGTCAAGGCATGGCAAACAGGAAGTGCCTACCGGAATGGAACGTAAAGCAAGAAAGGTTCTTTTGGGGGAGTAATCCCCCTACCTTTTGCGCTTTATTATCTAAAGGACTGTAAATGTTGAGACAATGGGGTACGGTATATTGCCGTACTCCTATTTTTAAAGCAATGGATATGAAAGTAACTGTAATCATGGAAAAGGCGAGCGATGGGTATTACTCATGCTTTGTCGAGGAAGATTTACCCGGCTTTGGTTTGGCAGGGTATGGAGATACGGCGGAAGCCGCGAAAGAGGATATGATGAAAGCATATGAGGAAATAAAGGAGATGCAGGCAGAAGAAGGCAAGGAAATGCCGGAATTGGAGTTTATCTACAAATATGATATGCAGTCTTTCTTCAACTATTTCTCATTCCTGAATGTTACTAAGGTTGCAGAGTTGGCAGGTATCAATGCTTCATTGATGAGACAATATACTTCCGGTGTGACAGTAGCCGGACAAAAACAATATGATAAGATACGGGTAGCGGTGGAACGTATATCTAAAGAACTTTCCGCAGCCACTTTCTAAAGATAGTGTACCGCTGTGAAGCGAGACCGTTTTAAGACAAAGGCAGGCTCCGTTCCTTTATATATGGGTTCGGAGCTTTTTTATGAAAGTATTAATTTGTAAATTGAGAATGCAGAAAGTCATAATTATTTTATGTTTTATCTATTGCGTTGAAAAATAAATAGTTATGTCTTGCTTTTGCAAAATGCAATTTTCAAGAATTTAGCCAATCGGGAAACCGGTTGGCTTTTTCTATATATTTGCTCGTGAACGTTCAAAACGAGTTAAAATGCTTTGTAAATATGTACTTACAGTTGATAGTATTTCCTATGATATTCCCAAATCTTGTATTCAGAATTGGGATGAAATAAAGTTTTCCCGTAAACGCTCCGGACTTGAAGGAATAACTAGAACCTTTACTTCAAAATTCCAGTTTGTGGGAGAAGCCTATGATCTCATATTGGAGGAGTATTTGAGCAAATACCTGGCTTCTAATGCTAGTATCACTGTTTATACTATAACTAATTCTCATACTTATGAAGAATTCTTCAGTTGCCGACTGGATTTCGGTTCATTGACCTATGATGGAAATGCTGTTTCTATTAATTCGATAGATGATAGTGTCGCTAATATCATAAAGGCTAACAAAGGAACGCAGTACGAATATTCGGTAGATGAGATAAAAGATGTATATCAGCTTTATTATGATTCTGTAAGTATGAATTATAGTCAACCGCATACATTAGGTGGTAATACTGTAGAAAATGATGCTTCTTTGCAATATATTGTAATTGACAAAGGAATATATGTAGAAGCTATAACATATTCGCTTCCCTTATATATTTCTGGTGGTGAACTTCCGTCACGGGATTCACCTCTTGAGTTTTATGATGCACCACAAGAATCGAAAGATGATCCAAATGTATTTGTTAAAGCCTTGTCCGACATTGATATAGTATTGAATTTTAGTTTTGAATACTATATCAGTTATAGTGATGCGTATACAACTAAAGCTGAAATTGTTCTAGGTGGGCGTTACGAAGATGGTCGTTTAGTCGAGTTGAAAAGATGGGGGTATAATAAGGGGGATGTTACTCCAAGTAATCTGAATGAATCCATCAAGATTCATCTGACTAAAGGGCAGGCTTTATTTTTTGATTTGAAGGTAACATTTAACAGAGTTAATGCTTCTACTGGCAATATTTATTTTCGTAATTTCAAATTTGAGACACGCTTTACTTCTCGAGCTAACCCTATCTATGTGGATGCAATAAGACCTATTGATGTGTTAAACCGATTGCTTAAAAGCATGAATGGTGGAAATGAAGGTATCTATGGTGAAATAGCTTCAGGTGTTGATGAAAGGTTAGATAATTGCGTGATATTAGCTGCTGAAAGTATCCGTGGAATCCCCCAAGCTAAGCTATATACTTCTTATACAAAGTTTAAAAACTGGATGGAAACAGTTTTTGGCTTTGTGCCTGTGATCAATGGTGTCACTGTTTTTTTTAAACACCGGGACAAATTGTTTAGTGATAACAATGTAAAGGATTTAAATAGCAGCTTTTCTAGTTTTGAGTATAAGGTTGATTCATCAAGAATATATTCTTTGGTTAGGGTAGGATATGATAAACAGGACTATGAAAGTATGAATGGTCGTGACGAATTCCGATTTACTACTGAATATACTACTGGCATTGATATAACTGATAATGTATTAGAGTTGATTAGCCCTTACCGTGCTGATGTTTATGGAATTGAATTCTTATCGCAAAAGAGAGGCCAAGATACAACGGATAGTGAAAGTGACAATGATGTGTTTTTTGTTTGTGCCAGTACTACATTACATGATAATGGCGGAGTACAAACATATAAAGAGTATAGGCTTATAAGGAGCGGTTGGGAAATAAGTGGTGTACTTGATCCTGAAACGATGTTTAATACCATGTATTGGCAAGGAGGCATATTGCAAGCAAATGCCGGCTATATTGGTATGTTCACTAAAAAACTATCTTATTCTTCTTCTGACGGTAATAGTGATGTTGTTGTCAATGGTATAGGAATGAAAGATGATTTTAACGTTGAAAGTGGTATTATAACTTGTGGAGATGTTTCATTCACAACTTATAATGAAGATATTCCACCAACAGATGATGAAACGATTAAAATCTTAAAAGATGATCTAGTTTACGAGGGCTACATCAAAGAGGTGAGTAGTACAGTTGAGAGAAACGAGGGAGTGAAGTATGATTTATTTGTCCGTTCAATAACAAAAGCCTAGAAATATGATTATAAGCCCGTTTACCCCACTGTTTTTTTCTCCGTCTACCGATAAATTTGGAGCGAAGAGTAAATATGTGCAATTATTCGCACGTACAGACAGGATTTTTGTTGAATTGATTTTGACAGCCAAAGAGCAGGAGCCTATAGTTTACATTAATAATCTTTTAAGTAATATATCTACACCTGTATCATTAAGCTCATGGAAGATGAATGATGATAAGATTCTTTATTTCTATAACATTTCATTGCTTCCATGTGGATACTATACTGTAACAGTTAATGGGAATACGAGTGAGATTTTTAAAGTTACGGACGATGAATGTGAGTTATCAGAAACCAGCCTTATTCAGTATTCAATGAAAGATAATAAGCAGCGTCTTGATGCTGTCTGGTGGATAGATGGGATGCAATACTTTTTTGATTTTCGCGTTCCTGGTGGTTTCAAAGATAACGGATGGACGTTCGGTGTGGATAATGAGCAGTTCGTGACCTCTGATGAGGATATTGTTGAGCTATTCAGCCACGAATATACAACAGTATTATTCACGCTTGGAAATGGGATGGGATGCCCTGTGTGGTTTGCTGAATTATTGAATCGTGTCTTATGCTGTAATTACGTCTACTTTGATGGTGTTCGATATACCAGAAAGGAAAGTAATGTTCCAGAACTTAACCAGCAAATAGAGGGATTGAAGAGTTTTGTGTTCAATCAAATGTTACAGAAGGTAAGAACGATGAATCCAGTTTTGGAATGGAATAACCAGCTTGCTATGAGGTGTGTACAAAGCGGGGCTTATAGGATAGCAGATGATGAAGGAATACGTAGTATCAAGTATGGTTCAGAAAGTGAGGTTGCAGAGGTCGGAGCATATATCAATATGACTAAGGCTATTCCTAATACTGGAGTTTCTATTAATAGTGATACTATGGTTACTGTCAACAGTATTCATCACCCAGGTGTTGATGAAAATTCATATTGGGATTTGATTGCAATCAAGACGACTGACATAGATAACAAGTATATTGGTAGAAGAGGTTACGGTAAACTTACAGTTAATGGACTGGATAGACTAAAGAACGATTTGGACAACGGTTCGATAAATTTGCGTGCTGTACTATATAAAGGAGATTCGTATACTAACCTCATTGAAGGGAGTGTAATCAGTAGGGATGGTGTATGTGTCTTGAAAGGTATTAACGGTGGAGATATTGGTGCTCTGAAGGAGTTCCAACTTTATCTTGATAATGTCTATGATTGCGACATAGATAATCTTGGTATGACCATTGAGCTTGTATGGGTATATGAAAATGATTAAAAAAGAGAATTATGACAGAAACAGAAAAACAACAGATTATTAGCCTTGTGTTACAAGCGTTGAAGACAAACAGTCTTACAATAGAGCAACTGACTGATACAACAGAGCTATCCAAAGATATGTACGTTGAAGTTAGTGGCGGTCGGAAAATATCTATTGATTTACTTTCAAGTACCATTGCTAAAATGGTGAATGGGGATTTTGATGCATTAGTGGAGAATGTCAATAAGATTGCAAAAGATTTATCGGATGGAGACGCCGAGTTATTGAAACGTATAACAGGAGTGTCTGATAAATCCAATCCTTTGACTGACCCATTTAAAAGTATTGGCTCTTTTACTACTATTGGTAGCTTTAAAGATAAATTAAAAACGATGTATTCCGGGGATTCTTCTATTGGGAATTATCGGTGTATTTTGTCTGTTGATTTGTCTAAGATTCCTGTAAATATACAAATTGAACGGTTGGAGCTTGATAAGGTTTGTCAATCATTCACTTCGTGTATACAACTGGCTACCATGTCAGACAATGCCGAAGGTGTATATTTAGGTACAGTTTGTACAATCTCACGAATAGGTATTGTTTCCAATGAGAGTGTTACATGGGGCAAATGGACCTCTGTAATAAATGACTTTGAGGAAAGGATAGGAAAAGCGAACGGTATCGCTCCTTTGAACGAAGAAAGTAAAGTTCCTTCTGAATGTCTGCCTGAACCGTTGTCTCTTGGGGAAGGTGAAGAAGAAGCTTTCCCCGGCAACCGTGGAAAGTCTTTGGAAGATACAATGAAAAATATCCCTTCCGATATAATCAAACCGGGTTCTTTCTCCGTCCTGTCTGACGCTTCCTATCTCAATGTGTATTTTAAGAAAGTGTCCAAAACAACCGGTAAAGAAACGGACGACAGCTTCCGTCTGCCTTCTGCTACCCTTGAACAAGCCGGCCTTTTGTCCGCCGAGGATAAGCAAGCCCTTGAGGATATGAAGAGCGGCACGCCCGCCGACGATGTAACACACCCCATCGTCATTGTTGATGAGATCCGCCCTCTGAAAGATGGCCACTATACCCTTGAAACCGCTATTGCCGCCATTGTCTCCTATCAACAGGAATCTGGCGTCAAATATGAGCGAACGGGTCTCATCATTACTTACAAAACAGGCGAGTATGAAATGGAAACCCGGCAGTTCCAGGGTGCTGTGTCCGATTTTGCGACCCCTTCTCTTTGGAAACCCTTCGGGAATGGTGGTGGCGGTTCCGTTGTTGAAACTTCCGATGAACCGGCAGAAGGGGGAAAGGATGCCTTTTCAACTGGTGGCGCCTATGCCTATGTTCCGGCCAACCTCGACGTAAACGTGGAAACAGAAGGCATCGTAAAACTTCAGATGAAGAACGCTGCTGGTGAAACCCTTGGTGATGAAGT
>ENA-OQAB01000428-OQAB01000428.1-human-gut-metagenome-genome-assembly--contig:-NODE-428-length-23484-cov-4.203665_pt1 | contig 23484 bp, 26 predicted proteins | sample MGYA00242490_ERZ504517 | MGnify/ENA primary metagenome ERZ504517 (study PRJEB26092, sample SAMD00036298) | human gut metagenome | host: Homo sapiens | study: EMG produced TPA metagenomics assembly of...
TAGTGGCTTGGACACCTCTATTATACTGGAAAGGTGATTTTTTTGTATAACTATTGGCACTCACCCGCATAGCGGGTGGGTTATTGTTTCGCAGGCGTTGCCAGCTCAACAGGGTAAACCCCATACATAAAAAAATTGGACCCGGAATAGAATCCGAGTCCAATCTTAGGGAAGAGAAAGAGTATGATTATTTTACGTCAGTGTTGTTAATGCTTTCGACCAAAGCGTCAGCTAAGTGTTCCAGTTCTACCGCTTTATCGTCATGCATTGCCGAAGCGAGGGACAGTCGTTCATTGAGGATGGTCATATTAGACAGGTTATTGTCAATGAATTCCTGCATCAAATCACCGGATTTTACAGCCCAAGAGCCGTTTTCAATCAAGGCAATGGTACGATTCTGTACGTGGAGAGCCTTCATGTGTTCGAGGAAGTCCAGCATAACCGGATAGATGCCCAAGTTGTACGTTACCGAAGCCAGTACCAGGTGAGAGAGCTTGAAGGACTGAGAAATCAATTCCGAAACGTGAGTCGAAGAGACGTCGCAGATGCGGATATTGGTAACGCCTTTTTCACAAAGTCTCGAAGCCAGGTTCTGTGCAGCTGCTTCCGTATTGCCGTACATCGAAGAGTAGGCAATGAGGACGCCTTTTTCTTCCGGTGTATACGTACTCCAGCGCTGATATTTGTCGAGCAGATAGCCGAAGTCTTTTCTCCAGACCGGGCCATGGAGCGGGCAAATGACTTTGATTTTATCCAAGACCGTCGCAGCTTTGCCCAAGAGGTGCTGTACGTGAGGGCCGTATTTGCCGACGATGTTGGTGTAATAACGGCGGGCTTCATCGAGCCAATCGCGGTCAAAGTTGACTTCATCGGCAAACAATTTACCGTCGAGGGCGATGAAGGAACCGAAGGCGTCAGCCGAGAAGAGGATGCCGTCGGTGAGGTCGAGGGTAACCATAGCTTCCGGCCAGTGGACCATCGGAGCTTCTACATAGGTTACGGTATGTTTACCGAAAGTCGTCGTGTCGCCTTCTTTGACTTCGATCAATTCCTGGTTGTCGATTTTAAAGCCGAACTGACGCATGAGCATGAAGGATTTTTCCGTGCTGATGATTTTAACATTCGGATAGCGGAGAACAATTTCTTCCATGCTGGCGCAGTGGTCCGGTTCCATATGGTTGATGACCATGTAATCGAGGTCGCGGCCGTTGAGAACGTGTTCTACGTTTTCTAAGAACTGACGGCAAACAGCCCAGTCAACCGTGTCAAACAATACCGTCTTTTCGTCGAGCAAGAGGTAAGCATTATAAGAAACGCCCAAGGGAATGGGGTGAATATTTTCAAACAAATGTAATCTATGGTCATTGGCACCGACCCAAGAAACATCTTTCGTTACTTTGCGTACGCAATACATAATTTATCGACTCCTTTCGCCGCACTATTCTTGAATAAAATGACTCTTTTCTTCAGCGCATTCCGGGCAAACCCAATCATCAGGCAGGTCCTTGAACAAGGTTCCCGGTGCAATATCAGCTTCTTCATCACCTAATTCAGGAATATAGACATAGCCGCAGCCGTTGCAGACATATTTCGGGCCAATCGGTTCCGGTTTAGGAACGACCGGGCGTTTCATCTTAACCATCGGCGGAGCCGGCTTTTTATCTTCCAGGCCGAGTTCCTGTGCTAAGAGCGGCAGGATTTCCTGAACGTCGCCGACGATACCGTAGTCGCAGTTTTTAAAGATCGGAGCGTTGCCGTTTTTATTGATAGCTACAATTGTAGATGCATCTTTGATGCCTTTCAAATGCTGTTTCGCACCGGAAATACCGCAGGCAATGTATAAGTTGCCCGTGAACTTCTGGCCGGACATGCCGACATAGCGATTGAGCGGCACATAGCGAAGGGTTTCAGCAACCGGACGGGACGAGCCGATAGCAGCCCCGGCAGCCTTTGCCAAATCTTCGATAAGCTTCATGTTTTCTTTTTTCCCAATGCCCTTGCCAGCTGAGACAACACGTTCTGCCTCAACAATAGGCGTATCTGCTGCAATACCGACGGAGAAGTCATATCCGTCATGTCTGAGGGCATCTGCGAGGGCTTTGACTTTGTCTTTTGCGCTTCCGTCGCGAAACAACTGGTTTTTACGGATTCCCGTAACCGGAGCGGCTTTCTTCGGAGCCGAGCTGCGGCCGGCACCACCGTCAGCTTTGCCGATTTTGCCCAACAAGTGAGCCGCAATGACGACGCGCTGAATTTCATTGGTACCTTCGTAAATCGTCGTGATCTTAGCATCGCGGTAAGCACGTTCGACGTCCATGCCTTTCAAGAAGCCGGAGCCGCCGAAGATCTGAAGGGCTTCATTGGTGATTTCGATAGCCGAATCCGAAGCGTACATCTTAGCCATAGCCGCTTCCATGCTGTACGGTTCGTGTTTTTCTTTTAATTCAGCTGCCGAATAAATCAGGTAACGGGATGCACGAAGCTTCGTTGCCATATCTGCCAGTTTAAAGGAAATGCCCTGGTGAATGCCGATAGGCTGACCGAACTGGATACGTTCTTTGGCATAGTCAAGCGCACTTTCATAAGCGCCCTGAGCGATACCCAGTGCCTGAGCACCGATACCGATACGGCCGCCGTCGAGGGTTGCCATAGCAATCTTGAAGCCCTGGCCTTCTTTGCCGAGCAGGTTTTCCTTCGGAACTTTGACGTCATTGAAAATCAATTCTGCCGTCGAAGACGAGCGAATACCTAATTTATCGTAATGGTCGCCGAAGCTGAAGCCTTCCCAGCCTTTTTCTACGATGAAGGCCGAAATGCCTTTGGTGCCGATATCCGGAGTCGTAACAGCGAAGACGACGTAAATATCAGCTTTCGGAGCATTGGTGATGAAGATCTTACCACCGTTGAGCAGGTAGTAGTCCCCTTTATCGACAGCCGTCGTTTCCGTACCGCCGGCATCGGAACCTGCGTTTTCTTCAGTCAGACCGAAGGCGCCCAGTTTTTCCCCTTTTGCTAAAGGAACCAAGTATTTTTTCTTCTGTTCTTCATTCCCGAAGGCTGCGATCGGATACGTGCCCAGCGAGGTGTGAGCCGACAGGATAACGCCGACACCGCCGTCAACGCGGGAGAATTCTTCAACAGCAATGGCATAGCTCGTGACATCGAGGCCTGCACCGCCGTATTCCTTCGGATACGGGAGACCCATCCAGCCATGTTTGCCCATAGCCTTTACGATTTCATCCGGAAATTCATTGTTCTGGTCCAGCGAAAAGGCGATCGGTTTTACTTCCGCTTCCGCAAATTTGCGGATCTCTTTTCGTAAGGCTTCATGTTCGGCAGTTGTTTGAAACAGCATATCATACTCCTCCTTTATGGATACAACTTGATTAACTATTCTTTCCTATGATTTCCCACAGGCTTTTTGCACGCAGCTTTTGATTGATTTCTTCTTGAACGACGCACAAGTTCAAGTGGATTTTGCAAATCCCGTGAGTCCTGCGCCATTCACAATCATACGAACCCTGCATGCATGCCGTTACATGGGCATCACCCTCCATAATCGTAATCAGGTCATAGAGGCTGACGTTCTTTAAATCTTCGACTAAGTGGCAACCACCTCCCGGTCCTCTGGAAAGCTTAACAAGCCCAGCTTGCGATAGTTTTTTTAGGATCTTGTAAGTAAATGCCTGCGGAACCTGTTCATCTTCGGCCAGCGAACGCACACTATGCTGTTTTTCGTCCGTCAAGGCACGCAACATCCGCAACGCATAATCCGTTTGCCGATTCATAAACATAAAAAGCACTCCGTATTCGTAATTAGTATTTGTAATTCTTGCCTCTATCATATTTTTTTTGGACAAAAAAAGTCAAGAGTTATGGGTATGCTAAAAAATTAAGATGTAGCCTACATCTATGAGTATTCTTAAAAGATTGAAACTTTATCACTGATAACCATTATTATTATTTCTTAATGACACTATAGCCATCCCCTTTCCCCTAAAAGGTAAAAAAATAATTCTTTCTAAAAAAGAAAAGAATTATGCAAAAAAAGAGATCTCCTGTGACTGCGAGTCATAGGAGACCTTTACGTTATATTTTATGCCGTTTTTGCAAGTACTAATGATACCATGATTTCGACACCGATGGGCAGGCATTTTTCATCGACGGCAAAATGTGTATTGTGCAGGGGATAGACGGTCTGCCCCTGGGGCGTCGCACCGAGCCAGAAAAAGCCGCCGTCAAAGTGCTGCAGGTATCCTGAAAAATCTTCAGCCGTCATGGCCGGTTCCTGAACATCCGCCAATCCTTCGTCGCCCAGACACTGACGGACGACGCCGGCAATAAAATCGGCCTGGGCCGGCGTATTGCGGACAGCTGCATAGCCCCGTTCGTAATAAAGGGCGCTTTCCGTCCCGTACATGGCGTCCATGCCCTTCAGCGTATCCTGAAGATACGTTTCAACAGCATCTTGTGCTTCTTCATGATAGGTCCGGCAAGTCCCTTCAATTTCCACGGTGTCGGCAACGACGTTGTACCGCGTACCGCCGGTGATCTTACCGAAGGTCAAGACCGCCGGATACAATGGATTTACCCGACGGCTGACGATGGTCTGGGCCGCGGTCAGGAACTGAGCTGCCGCAACGATGGTATCTACCCCCTTATGAGGCATGGCGGCGTGACTGGTCTTGCCTTTCATGACGATGCGAATGTGATCCGATGCAGCCATCATCGGCCCCGGCAGGACGCCGACCGTACCGCTGGGCAAGGTCGGCCAGACGTGAAGGCCGTAGACGGCGTCGATGCCGTCGAGAGCCCCGGACGCAATCAACCCCTTAGCACCGCCGACAGGTGATTTTTCTTCAGACGGCTGACAAATGAAGACGACCGTCCCCGAAAGGTCGTCCTTTATCCGGCTCAGCACTTCCGCTGCCCCGAGGAGAATGCTCATGTGGCCGTCGTGGCCGCAGGCATGCATCTTGCCGGGAGACTTCGAAGCAAAGGGAAGTCCCGTTGCTTCCGCCATCGGCAGGGCGTCCATATCGGCCCGCAAAGCGATGACCGGGCCCGGCTTTCCCCCTTTTAAATAGCCCAAAACAGCCGTCGTACCGGCGACGTGTTCCTCGACCTCCACGCCGAAAGAGCGGAGTTTTTCCGCCATAAAGGCCGCCGTATTCACTTCTTCACCGGATAACTCTGGATTTTCATGAATATGACGCCGCATGGCAATGATATCCGGCGTAACTTCGTTTATTATCTTCTTTATACCCCTCTTATCCATCATCATAAATCCCCCTATTTATGAATTATTATTTATAAAATATGGTTAATAATACCACTGTTTTTATAATAATACAATAGTTTCTTTTATTTTATTCAGTAAAGAATAGTATGCATCCGGGGATAAGATTTCAATACCCGCGACAAAGTGGACTGATTTGGAGTATAATAGACAATAATTATGTTTAAAGGAGGATCACTCATGAAAGCATTTGATACTGAAAACAGTGCCTGGTCCCGCTTTTCAGCCGAACAGCGCTACCAGATGGAAACGTACAGCAACCAATACCGTCAATTTCTCGACACAGCCCGGACAGAACGCCTGGCCAATAAGGAAATACTCCGCCAAGCCAAGGAAGCCGGCTTTAAGCCCCTCAGCGACTATACCAGCCTCAAGGCCGGCGATAAAGTCTATTGGGACCAAAAGGGAAAATCGGTCATCTTAGCCGTCATCGGCTCCTCGCCCATTGCAGAAGGCCTCAAGATTGTCGGCTCCCATATTGACTGCCCCCGCCTCGACGTCAAGGCGATTCCGGTCATTGAACAGGATAAAATCGTCTACTTAAAAACCCATTATTACGGCGGCGTCCTGAAGTACCAGTGGGTCTGCATGCCCCTCTCCCTCATCGGCGTCGTCTACAAAGCCGACGGAACGAGAATCGACGTCTCCATCGGCGAAGATCCTAACGATCCCGTCCTCTTCATCAATGACCTCCTGCCCCATCTCGGCAAGGATCAGGCCGCGAAAAAAACTGAGCGAAGCCATCAGCGGTGAAATGCTCATGCCCCTCGTCGGAATCCACACGGAAGAAGAAAAGACGAAACCGGCCATCTTGACCCTCTTAAAAGAAAAATACGACATCGAAGAAGAAGACTTCACCAGTGCTGAACTGGAAATCATCCCGGCCGTCAAGAGCCGCGACGTCGGCCTCGACCGCTCGATGATCATGTCCCACGGCCACGACGACCGCGTCTGCTCCTATGCCAACCTGGCGGCTATCCTCGATGCCAAGGCCGGCGAAAAGACACAAGTCGCCCTCTTCGCCGATAAAGAAGAAATCGGCTCCGTCGGCAACACCGGCGTCCAGTCTTCGTACTTCCCGGACTTCATTGCCGAACTCCTGGCCCTTCAAAATCATCCGGAAGAAATCTGGCTGCGCCGGACGATGCGCAACAGTGAAGTCTTGTCGGCCGACGTATCGGCAGCCTTCGATCCCGTCTTTGCCGACGCTTATGAAAAACAAAACTCGGCCCAATTAGGCTACGGCATCTGCCTGTGCAAATACACCGGCGCCCGCGGTAAGGGCGGCAGCAACGATGCCAATGCCGAATTCATGGCTAAGATCCGCAGCATCTTCAACGAAAACGAAGTACCCTGGCAGGTCGGCGAACTCGGTAAAGTCGACCAGGGCGGCGGCGGAACCATCGCCTACATCATGGCTGACTGGGGCTGCGACGTCGTCGACTGCGGCGTTGCCATGCACAGCATGCACGCACCCTTAGAAATCGTGGCCAAGGCCGATGCCTACAGCGGCTACCTCGCCTATAAAGCCTTCTTTGAAAGTAAATAGGCGGCTAACGTAAGAAAAAACGATATAAAACGAACGCTCCCTACTGTCAGCGATAAAAAATCTGACGGTAGGGAGCATTTTTTTATGACCTTCAGGCCTCTCTTTCGTTACGGCCCTTATGTTATTTTTTACTCGGCAGCCTTTTATAGGCCTCATGGAGCCAGGCTAACAAATCTTGTTCACGGCGAATAGCCCGCTCTAAAATCAAGGCGTGGCCGAAATGAGTCTGTTCCGACCCCGTTTCGGAAAATAAAGCCTTCCAGCGCGACTGCAAATAATCGAGTTTTTCTTCATGTCGCAAAATTTCTTCCTGAAACAACGCCGAGAGCAGCGGATCTTCTGACGAATCCATGAAATAGACCTTCATGGCAAACTCGTCCCGTGTCGGCGGCAGCGAACTCAACGATTCCGCCAGCCATTCATTAAATAAGGCTTTCCCGGCCTCCGTAACGGTGTACTTTTTCTTAGTCAGCTTACTGCCGACAACCTCTTCATGACCGACGATGAAGCCTTCCTGTTCCATTCGGCTGAGCTCCGGATAGATTTGGCTGTGATTGGAGTACCAAAAATCACCGATTTCGCCTTCAAAAGCCTTTTTTTATGTCATAGCCCGCCATAGGCTCTTTTGACAGTAACCCTAAAATGACATATCTCAAGGTATTCTTTTGAGCCACGACAATTCACCTCTTTCAATGCGGATGATGGAAACTAGTTAAACTAAACCTTGACTTTTCCTATTACTAAGTATATCATATACAGTGTAAATAAACATGTAATTATTTACATGTTATAATTTAAGTATTTATCATATATTGCCCCCATCCTTCACAGGGGTTCAAGATACAGGAGGGTATGACCATGGAATTCAAAGAATTAGACGATTTTTTAGGCACCCATTTTATTTACACCTACGATAACGGCTGGGAGTACGAATGGTATGCAAAAAACGACCACACCGTTGATTACCGCATTCACGGCGGCATGGTTGCCGGCCGTTGGGTAACGGACCAGCCGGCCGATATCGTGAAATTGACTGACGGCGTTTTTAAAGTTACCTGGACGGAACCGACCGGCACCGACGTCGCCCTCGATTTCATGCCTAATGAAAAGAAGATGCACGGCACCATTTTCTTCCCGAAATGGGTCGAAGAACATCCGGAAATTACGGTTTGCTACCAAAATGAACATCTCGATCTCATGCATGAATCCCGTGAAAAATACGCCACCTACCCGAAATTGTTGGTACCGGAATTCGCCGTCATTACCTACATGGGCAAGGCCGGCCAAAACAACGAAGACGTAATTGCCGAAGCTCCTTACAAAGGCATGACCGATGATATCCGTAACGGCCGCTATTTCGACAGCAACTATAAGCGCATCAAAAAATAATATCCTGAATGCAAAAGAGACTGTGCATAGAATGTGGATTAAAAACCTCATTCCGGCACAGCCTCTTTTTTATGTTGTTATGTCCTTTGACGAAGACGATGGATTGTCTGATAGATACCGTACATGTAAAGTGCCACAGCCACCCAGGCAAAGCAGAAGGTCAACAGGAGCGGTTCGGTAATGACTTCGCCGGACAAGACGCCGATGACCAAGGTAATGCTCGGTGAAAAATACATTAAGATGCCGCCTGTCGTCATGGGAATGCCTTTGACGCCGGCTGAAAAGAGCATCATCGGAACGGCCGTAACGACGCCCGTCGCCGGCAGGAGCAGCCATTGCCAACCGCTGAATGTGCCTGCCGCACCGATACCATTGACTTCGCTGAAGATAATAAAAGCCAAGGCCATGGGAACCATGGAGAAGGATTCGATGAATACCGACACCTGGCTGTCGAGGACAACCTTCTTCTTAATCATACTATACGTCGCCCAAGTCAGGCAAATGATAAAGGACAGCCAAGGCACGACGCCATAGATAAAAAAGGCCAGGGCCAAACCAAGACCGGCCACAAAGATGGACAGCTTCTGGATAGGACGCAGCTTTTTCCCGAAAAATCAGGCCGCCAAAAAAGACTACGACGATGGGATTGATAAAATAGGCCAGACTTGCTTGCAGAATAAAGCCCCGCGTCGTCGCGTAAATATAAGAGCCCCAATTAAGCGTAATAAAGATGCAGGCCCCGGCAATATAAGGCCACTGCCAGCGCTCCTTAGCAACGCCTTTCAGGCCCGGCAGGAGATGTTTTTGAAGAATCAAGAAAAAACAAAAGACAGAAGCCCAAATAATACGAGATGCCAGTGTATACAGCGGCGGCAGCTGACGCAAAAGCAGCCAAAAAGCCGGAAGCACGCCCCAAATGACCTGACTCAGAATAAAGTAAACATAATAAATTTTCGTTCCCTTCATGGCACACCTTCTTCCTGACAAAATGATTACACCATCATATTGCGCTACGAGTCCCCCGTTTGTCAACCGTTTTTTCTCTCCATAAAATTGCCAGTCTGCGTCATTTGATGTAGAGCCACCTGACCGGAATGATCTATAATGCTAAAAAGACAGGGTCTCACCGGAGCAGAGAGTTATGAGGCGTTCGGCGTCGATGACGGTGATCTGTTTACGGCTGGTGGCGATGATGCCGGCCTTGCGAAGTTTGGTCAAATTCCGAGTCACGTTGATTAAACTGACGCCGAGGATGTCGGCCAAGGCCTCTTGGGTCAGATTATACAGGCGTTGCCCCTGTTCATCCGGTTCTCGCAAGAGTAGCAGATAGAGAAGGTTGCACAGTTTTACAAGAGAGCTGTTAAACTCTTGGTGGGCGCCGTCGTAAATAAAGAGGTTGACATAGGCACTGTACCATTCGATGATATGGTGCCGCAACGCTTCGTTTTCGCCAAACATAGTCTCAAACTGAGCCATGGTAAACTCCAGGGCCTCTACAGGGGTCAATGCTTGGCTTAAAAGAGATTCTTCAATCTTATAATTTTGGTAGTGAAAACCGGGAAATACTGTCCCGCCGGCATGGAAAGAAAGAATTTTCCGATAGCCCATTTCGTGCTCCAAATAATTTTGGACAACACCCGTTTTTAAATAATGGATGCGCCCATAAGGCTCGCCGGGCTTCCAAAGATAGTCGCCCTTTTCGAAGGAGACCTCCTTATGAGGGCAAGACAGAAAATAGTCTTCCAAATCGCGAAAATCCTCGGCAAAAATATATTTCGGCGTAATAGCCATGCGCTCACCTCGTTCATCAATCGATTATACTTATTGTATCAGAAAAGGAGACCTATCATGAAGCACAAGGTAAAAGTTACTGTCCTCGACAAAAAATTATACCCCGAACTCCAGCAGCAGTACTGTGCCGATCCCAATTCCGGGGCCTGTCCCTGCTATCACGTCGGCGACGAGTATATCTTCGAACGAAATGAAGAAAGGGATTCCTTCTGGCGAATGGGCGTCGATACCCTGGTCACCTCCCACGGCGACGCGGACACGACGGCCGGCGGCCCGAAGATTCCCCATTGCTCCGAAGCCTGGGATGCCATCTCCCGCTATATCTACGCCGGCCTACAAGGCGGATCGATCATGAAAGGCTGGATGAAGGAAGAAAACACGATGATCACCTGCTGCAACGACGGTACGCGGCCGGTCATCTTCAAAATAGAACGAATCGACGAAGAATAAACGATCTATATGGCGTCACAAAAAAAGGCGCCTGAACCAATTTCATTATACTCAAAAAATAACGCCCTCTAACTCGAAAAAATCGGGTCAGAGGGCGTTACTAATGCCTTAAAAGAATTTCTTTATGCCTCAAACTGTTCAATCAGCAATTTTATCATTTTATCTGCATCTGAAACGGCACCTACATCAGAATAACGGAACATTTTTGCCTGAGGATCTTTATTCACAGAAATAATGTATTTCGCCTTATTGATTCCGCATACGTGATGGGTAGCTCCGGAAACGCCAAAGCCAATATATAAATCAGGCTTAACGCTGATACCGCTGGCACCAATCATTCCACTTTCATCTTGAAGGAACCCGTTATCCAAGAAGCTGCGTGTATATCCGATGGAAGCGTTCAAGACTTTCGCTAAGCGTTGCAAATCTTGCCAAGCTTCGTCGGTCATGACGCCGCGGCCTGCGCAGACGACAATCTTCGCCTCTTCCAGAGAATCACCATTTTCTGCATTGGGTTCAAAGCTGACAAAGGTTTCCGTCGAGTTAATGTTACTCAGAATATCGGTATCAAGAGAAATGAGTTCAACATGTCCTTTGGCTGAAAGAGATTTATTGTCTAAAATCCCAGGGCGCACCGATGCCATTTGCGGTTTATGCGTAGGGGTAAGGATTTCACTTACGACTTTACCGCCAAAAGCAGGAACACTCGTGCCCAGCGTGCCATCGGCACCAATCGAAATATCGACGCCGTGAGCAGCAAGCCCGGTCTTCAGCTTGGCTGCAACGGTGGGAGCAATTTCGGCACCGCGTCCGGTCGCCCCAAAAAGGAATATATCCGGGGTATATGTTTCTGCCGCCTGGACAATCACTTCACTGTAATTCTGACAGTTATAATCTTTCAGCCGTTCATCATCCGCCGCATATATTTTATCAGCACCGGACTGCTTCAAAAGATCAATAACCGGGTTCAGGGAGTCCCCTGCAACAAGAGCGCAAATCTCTGCATGTTCTACTCCACGGGTTTCTTCTGCCGCCTTTGACAACAGTTCATAATAGACAGATGCCGGCCGATTATCCTTTACTTCGGCATAAATCCAGATTTTTACTTTCTCCATTTTACTTCCTCCGTCTTAATCCATATGCTGTCGAATTTGTTTTGCCAGTTCCTGAGCCGCTTCAGCAGCACTTCCGCCCAAGATTTTACCCGCTCTGGATAATTCAATCGTTTTCAGTTCCCCAGACTGCGTCGGAGACCCTGCCAATCCGATAAACCACTGGTCAAGCTCAATGTCATCAGCAGAATAAACGGTAATGTCTTTTTTCACAGCTCGTGAAATCCCGGCTGCCGTCGTATACCGCACCTTATTTACCGAACTTGTCACGGCCACAACACAAGGCATGGTTAAATCATAGGTACCGATACCATCTTCAAATTGACGTTTCACCCGGACTGTATGGTCATCTAAAACGTGAAGGCCAATGACATTCATGGCATGAGCAATCCCCAGCCATGTTCCAATCTGTGTCGGGACATGGCCTGTAGCCCCGTCAGGAGTGTCATTCCCGCACAAGACGAGATCGTATTGTCCGGAAGTTTTCAGAAGCTGGGCCAGCGTATAAGAAGTAGCCAGTGTATCGGCGCCGCCAACGCGTCGGTCGCTCAATAAATAGGCATGATCCGCTCCGAGAGCCAGGCATTCCCGCAACTGTTCCGTCGCCGAAGGCGGAGCCATCGTAAAGACATCAACAGAACCACCGCGTTCGTTTTTCAACACCAACGCAGCTTCCAAGGCATGTAAATCAGCCTCATTCGTAACCGCTGGAATCCCTGCACGATTTAAGGTTTTCCGGACGGGATCCAGGGTAATCTGGTCATAATAAGCCGGATCCGGAACCGCTTTAATGCAAACTGCAATTTTCATCGTATTATAAAATCCTCCTTACAACTGACTACTAATCAGACCGGTCAATGTTTTCGTACTGCCGCAGACCATAGAGTACATTTTGGCATCGCGGTAGAAACGTTCGATTCCAGTTTCTTTTACCAAGCCCAAGCCGCCATAAAGGCTCATGCATTCACTGCACACATGTTCCATCAACTGTTCACCCTCATGTTTCAGGGCAATCATGGAAAGGTACATGTCCGTTCCCTGATTCATGCCAACCAAAGCTCCGTAAAGGGAATTGCGATACGTATCAATAGCCTGCCATAATTTCCCGATATCGAAACGGACGGTTTCATGGGATTCCCAAAGAGATTTGCCGCCCGACAGACGCTGTTTCAGATAACCGACAGTCTGTTCAAAAACAGTTTCCATACCGCCAAGCATAGCTGCTGCATAACCGCAGTAGCCTAAGAACATGTGGTAATTAAAAAGTTCCGTTCCCAAGCCCAAATCATTTTCTTTCGGCACCCGAACGTCATTTAAATAAATCTGACCGGTGCGGGATCCGTTGAATCCGATTTTGTTTTCAATATGACCAGGAACAAACCCCGGTGTGTCTTTAGGCACCATAATATAACGAATATTATCAGCAGACGGCACTTCATCGACAGGACCGCAGGCAACAATCGCACAATCCATGCAGTCGGCATTGGTGGCAAAAATTTTCCCGCCATTGATTACCCATTCATCGCCATCCAGTCGAGCTTTCGTTTCAAAACTTCCCAAATCATTGATACCGCCGGGTTCAGTTACCCAGCCGCCAAGAAGACATTCCCCCCGCAAGGCCGGCTTGAGAAATTTTTCAATCTGTTGTTCATTAGCGAGTGAAGCCATAAAACCGGCGAATACTTCACCTTGAAGCAAAGCGATGAAAGCCATGTTGCCACTGACTTTGCCTAATTCTTCGATGACAATCCCATAATTGACCCAGTCAACGCCGCTTCCCCCTTTTTCTTCGGGAATCGTATAGCCGAGGAAACCAAGTTTCGTCAAAGCCAAGACCAGTTCTTTAGGACTTTTGTCTTCATCTTCCATTGCGGAGATAAAAGGCCGCACTTCTTTTTCCGCAAAAGTTTTGACGGCCTTTTCAATCAATCTCCGTTCCTCATTCATGTACCATTTCGACCACATAACAGTCCTCCTAAAAACGTTAAAATAATTAGTTCGGAACATGTTCCGTTTATGTTCCAATTATATGGCCTTCTGAGTCCGTTGTCAATCTTTTTTTCCTGATAGTTATACAACCCATAACAAAAACGCCATCAAAGGGCCTTGTGTACGCCCTTTGACGGCTAAAATATCTTTTGCTATAATCGAACCGATACCAAAAGGATGTTTGAAGCATTCCCTGTTAGATTCTGAATAAAATAAAAGGAAGCGGGAAGTGTTGTAATGGCAGAAAAAAGAACAGAAAAATTAACCAAAACGAATAAAATCAAGAATACCAAGGAACTCGTTTTTGATATCGTCGTAAAAGATATTAAAGATTATGGATATGATGAAGTAACGGTCCGTACGATCTGCGAAAAAGCAGAAATTTCTACCGGCATGTTTTATCGCCTCTTTGGTTCAAAAGAAGGTGTATTAAATTACTATTATGAACGAATGAAGATACGCTTTGATCAGGAAGTCCGTCCGGAACTGGAAAATCTGCCGGTAAAAGATCAACTGCTTCGCTATCATGTATGGCTGTGCCAATTTACCGCCGATTTGGGAGCCGATTTTACCAAGCATTTCATCTCTCCGACAAACGATATTATGAATACGGAAATCTTTGCAAACCAAGTACGGAAAATCACCGAATATTACTTGGAAAACGCAATTGCTGACGGCTTTCAACTTTCGCCGGGACGTACACCTTATATGGTGTCAAAAGATTTATGCATCATTGCAAAAGGCTGTATGTTCGACTGGTCCGCCCAAGACGGAGATTACGACCTGCCGGAATTTATTTCAAAACTGCTGAATCGAATATTGGAAGATCTTCTGTAAAGTCATCAGGTCCTTTTTGGCCAAACAGATACAAAAAAGGCTCACACCTCAGTGTGAGCCTTTTGCTTACTTTAAACGGATTACATAGTAACTTTACTGGTCTGTGTCCAGATACCCATCTTTTCAGCCTGTTTGATCAGGTCTTCGCGGAAGTCCGGATGAGCGACGTTAATCAGGGCTTCAGCGCGTTCCCACGTCGATTTGCCTTTTAAGAGGGCCGTGCCGTATTCGGTAACGATGTAGTGTACAGCCGAGCGCGGCGTCGTAATGACCGTGCCCTGGGGCAGGGTCGGTTTAATCAGGGATTCGACGTGACCGTCTTTAAATTTACGCGTCGAATGGACGCAGATGAAGCTCTTGCCGCCTTCCGAGGCGAATGCGCCCTGTGCAAAGTCAAGCTGGCCGCCGGTACCGCTGATCTGCTGGTAGCCTGCCGTTTCAGCGTTGACCTGACCGTAGAGGTCGAGGTCGATGCAGCCGTTGATGGAGATAAATTTATCGATGCTGGCAACGACGCCAATGTTGTTGATGTAGCTTACCGGTGCGTTGAATACGATCTGGTTGTCATCGATGAAATCATAGAGTCGCTGGGTACCGCCGGCGAAAGCGTACATGATTTTGCCTTTGTCGCGGTTCTTCTTGCCCGTAATCTTACCGGCTTCATAAAGGTCTACATAGGAGTCGACAAGCATTTCCGTATGACCGCTCAAATCTTTGACGTCCGATTCAGCCAGCTTCTTGCCGACAGCCGACGGAATGCCGCCGATACCGAGCTGCAGCGTACTGCCGTCTTCGATAAGGGGAATGATGTGGTCAGCAATCTTATCATCAAGTTCCGTGCCCGGGCGATTGGGGATCTGCGGCATCTGGTGGTTCGAGCCTTCGACGACATAGTCGACGTCGCAGAGGTTCAGTTCCGTTTCATAGCCCAAAGCTTTCGGCATGTTCTGGTTGACTTCGAGGATAATCGTCTTAGCTGCGCGAATGAGGCCGCGAAGGTCAGCAGCCTGAGGCCCGATGTTGAAGTTGCCCCATTTATCCATGGGATGGACCTGGATGATCAATTTATCGATATGCTGCCAGTACTTCGGCAATTCGTTAAACAAGATCGGCAGGAACCAGCAGCGGCCGTCTTTGCACATCTTACGTTCAAAGCCGTTCATATGGCCCGTAGCGAAGCGGATTTGATCGTTAGAGTCACTGTTTAAATATGCCGCATAAGGTTCATCTTTGACAATGGTCGAAGCAACGATTTCGACGCCGTGCAACTCTTTTGCCCGTTTACCGATTTCGATGTCGATATCATACGGGGCCGAGCAGCCGAGACCATAAGAAACGCGTTCGCCGTCTCGTACGAGGGCCGCTGCCTGTTCAGCAGTAATCAGTTTCTTCTTATACTCTTCTGGAACTTGTGAAAGCTTGTACATTATAAAGACTCCTCCTTCATGACTTTGCAATAGTAGTATGAGATAACCTTATATATAGTATAAAGCTTTCACGCTTTAACTGCAATCATATTTTGTGAAAAATATTACAAGAAGCAGTCTTCTTATGCAAGGACTAAAATACACCCTTGCAGTAAATGAAAAAGCATAGCTCATAAAGGGCTATGCTTTCCGGTCTGATTCCGTATCGTTATTTTGTTCTTTCTTTCCTTCATCAACAGATTTTTCATCATCCGTTTCGGCTGAGTTGACGGCATCCTTGAACTCCCTCAAACTCTTTCCCAGTGCACTGCCGATGGTCGGCAGTTTCCCCGGTCCGAAGACGATGAGGGCAATGACTAAAATGAGCAGTAATTCCGGCGCTCCTAAGCCAAACATGTTCTTCCTCCTAAGCAATCGATGAATAAAATATGAAACAGGCCCTTATTCACTCATGAGGTAACCGGCAAATTCGCCGTCCGTCTGCAGCAAATAATTCATACCGCCAATGACGCGCCCGACGGGGATCAAGGTAGACACGGTATCTTCCGGCTGGCAGAAAATGACCAATTCCTGCGTCGTCGTATCGAAGGCAATATCGCCGATTTTAGGCGTCATATCCGTTTTATCCGCATCGGACAAGACGACAGGCGGCATGTCAGGCAGGATGATTCGTCCGTCTTTTCGCTGCAGCGGTACGACCAGCGGCTGCCGCTCGGCCAATTCCAAAGCCGCCGGTGTATCGTATAGACCAAGAACGGCATGGCCGCCTTCAAAAGAAAGCCGCGTCTTGGCGGCATAAGGACCAGCATCGCCAAAAATAAAGGCACTATTCCCCTGGGAACCCTGCAAACTTGCCTGCAGGCAGTTCATATACCCCGTCAAAAAGAATAAAAAAACACCGACTGCCACGCCGAGTACAGCCAGACTCATCCGTCTTCTCGTCAGTCTCATCACCCTCACTACCCTTCTAAAAAGCTGTCTGGTCCTACAAAGACCATTTAACACTGTATCTGTGCGGCTGCAAAATCGTCTGTTTTAAAAACAATCTTGCCGTCGCTCCTTTAACGTATCTCGATGGATACACCTTGGAGTCAACACGAAGTCAAGTTTTTTTATTTACTTTTTGCTAATATTATTATATTATAGTACTATTATTTTTTCCATATTTTCTGAAAGGATTTATCAAAATGTATCAAACAGAAGCCAAGGGCACGATCTTTCTCCTGATTACGGCCCTCATCTGGGGCTCGGCCTTTGTCGCCCAAAGCATCGGCATGGATTATATCGGCCCCTTTACCTTCAGTGCCGCCCGTGACGTCATCGCCATGATCGTCCTCATGCCGGTCATCCTCTTATTTACCGATAAAAGGGATGACGGGACGTACCCGCCCATATGGCAGCAACTGAAACCCGACGACATTACCCTCACGGGCGGCGCCTGGTGCGGCCTCACTTTAGGCATTGCCGATACGCTGCAGCAGGTAGGCATCACCATGACGACGGCGGGAAAGGCCGGCTTCATTACGGCCATCTACATCGTTCTGGTTCCCCTCATGGGATTCTTCATCGGCCGAAAAGTCCCGCGAATCATCGTCTTCTGCGTCGTCCTGGCCATGACCGGGTTCTATTTTCTGTGCATCACCGGTGATTTTGAAATCTCCTTCGGCGACCTCCTCATCTTCTGCTGCGCCATCTTCTTTGCCCTGCACATCTTGGTCATCGATCATTTTCTCCTCAAAAAAGCACACAGCCTCAAAATGTCCTGGGTCCAATTCGCCATAGCCTTCCTCTTTTCGGCAACCTTGACCGCCCTCTTTGAAAGTCCGACCGTATCGACCCTTTGGGATGCAAAATGGCCGATACTCTACGCCGGTGGTCTCTCGAGCGGCGTCGCCTACACCCTTCAAATCGTCGGCCAGAAATACACCGAACCGACGACTGCCACGCTTATCTTGAGTTTAGAAGCTGTCTTCGCCGTCCTGGCCGGCTGGCTCATCTTAGGCGAAGTCATGACCGGAAAAGAAATTGTCGGCTGCGTCCTCGTTTTTGTAGCCGTCATCTTGGCCCAAGTTCCCCTACCGTCCCGTTTATTCGGAAAATAAAACCTGCAAATCCTAAAAAATACGACAAGACCGTCAGACTGTCCGCCATCCCTCGACAGCCCGGCGGTCTTATTTATGCGCCTATAAAAACGCTTTTGAGGCACAAAAAACTGCCCGTGTCCTCAAGCACAGGCAGTACGATTCTACGAACAGCTTACTCAGGGAATCTCATAGCGATGGACGTAACGACCAGAACTCCATTAGCATCACGACCATAGGTGATTTTAATCAAGGCCCCATTCTGCGTCATATAGCTAGTATATCCGTTTCCGGACCGCCCTCCGCTATACAAAGTATCCACCGTAGACTTAGGAACGCCAACCGTAATCCCCATGGGCGTTGCAATCCCATTATTAGCACTGGTCATCAGTTCTTCGACAGTATTGTCATAGAGCCTCTCGAGGATAAAAAATCCCTTTCCATAGCGGTATGACTTAGCATCTTGATTGAGACGGTCCTTGCCCCAGGCAGTCTCTGTCGGTTCACCATAAACACTGCGGACATAACTTATGGGACTTCCTAAGGTAATGCCGCCCAAGGAGGCTTCACTGGCAGGAACAGGACCAAAGGTATAAGCTAAACAGGAACTCACAACCATCATGGAAAGGGCAAAGACCATAACGGCTATTTTTTTCAACATAATACCAAATCCCTCCTCTATCATAATTCGCTCTATCTATACACATTCATAGTATCACAAACCGTATATTTACATCAATATTGCAACCAAATTCTAACACAGAAAAGGCACCTACTGTCGTTATTGAGGGCCGATTCAGCGCAAAAAAGCCGCCCGCGTCACCGGACACGGACAGCTCTCATACTCGAAATGTTTATGCCGGATAGGATATCCGAATGGCTTTGACGATCGTTATCCCCTTGGCATCGGGTACATATTGAATTTCAATGCGTTTCCCCTGGTCCGTCAGGTAACGATAAACGCCGTTCCAAAGATACCCTTCACCATACAAGGCATCGACGGTAGCCTTGGGAATGCCTACGGTAACGCCTCGAGGCGTCGAAATTCCGTTATTGGCAGTGGTCACAATTTCCTCGATGGAATAATTATAGAGATTTTCGAGGATGAAAAAGCCCTGACCATAGCGGTAGGCTACCCCATTTTCATTTAATACGGTCTTCGTCCGATGCTGTTCCGTCGGTTCACCATAAATACTGCGGACATAACTCATCTTATTCCCCAGGGTGATACCGCCCAAAGAGGCTTCACTGTCGGGAACATTGCCGACCATGGCGGCGAAACAACTGCCGACGGCCAGCATAGAAAGGGTAAAGATCATAACGGCTATTTTTTTAAACATGATACAAAATCCCTCCTCGATGGTCCATTACGCCGAGTAGCGAATATAGATGGATTTAACGACGGCAACATCATTGGCGTCGTCTACGTATTTGATTTGAATGACTTTGCCTTCCTGCGTCAGGTAGCGATAGGATCCCTGTACGAAACTTCCTTCACCGTACAGTTTATCGACGGTCGACTTAGGAATGCCGACGGTAATTCCCATAGGCGTGGCAAGGCCGTTGTTGGCCGTCACATAGAGTTCTTCTACACTGCTGTTCTTGGGATATTCGATGACGTAAAAGCTGTTGCCGTAGATGTTGCTGAAAGCATCTTGACGGATATAGTCCTTGGTCGGAACTCGATCCGTCGGAGCTCCGTAAATACTGCGCACATAGCTCATGGGGCTTCCTAAGGTGATGCCGCCGAGCGACGCCTCGCTGTCCGGAACGGGGCCGGTCATAACGGCCAGGCAGGTGCTCGCCAGCAGGGTAGTAAGGGAAAATGCCATGACTGCCACTTTTTTAAACATGATAGAAAATTCCTCCTCTGTTATCGATTACTTTCTCAATATAAATGAATCGTATCATAAAAAAATAATTCTATCAATATGTTTACAACACCTGCCGTTTAATTATAAACACCATTCTCCGACAGGGTTTCATCACCCCGATGCGACGCAAAAAAAAACTGCCCATGGTAACGACATAGGCAGTCATGATGGAGCATGTTACGACTGGTACTGTATATGGATGGATTTAACGACTGTGACCCCATTGGTGTCGTTTCCGTAAACGATCATAATGGCTATGGCATTCCGGGTATAGTAATAGTACTTGCCCTGCGAATACGTACTGCTGCCATACAGTCTGTCGACGGTCGATTTGGGAACGCCCACAGCGATTCCCATAGGTGTGGCAATCCCATTATGGGCATTTACATAGAGTTCTAATACCTTAGGCTTATCGGGATATTCAACGATGTAAAAACCCTTTCCATAGAGATTCGCAATCGTCCCGTTGGTAAAACGAGCCCGGACCCAGCCCCGCTCCGTCGGAGCCCCATAAATGCTCTTAACGTAACTCATGGGACTACCTAAGGTAATTCCGCCAAGGGAGGCTTCACTCACGGGAAGAGGTCCTGCCTTATCGGCCATACAAAGGCCGCCCAACAGGACAGAAAAAGTAAAGACCAAGACTGCCAGTTTTTTGAACATAATTCCAATGCCTCCTCTCACGTCGATGATTCAGTCATGTTTCGCTATACCTGCATAGTACCACTAAACATTATTTATATCAAATTTTTAACAAATTTAATCCAATATATCCACAAAAAGAGTCTCCCATCACACTGCATGATGAGAGACTCTTCGCTTATAGAAATGCCCTTGCAAGGCAAGCTACACAAAATTATCGTTTGTTGCTTCTCCGCCAAATACGCTGTTCTTCGGCGGCTTGAATCAATTCTTCCCTCACTTCCGGATGGGCGATGTCAATCAAGGCTTCGGCCCGCTGCCACGTGGCCAGGCCGGACAGATTGGCCACGCCGTATTCGGTTACGATGTACGGGGCCTGGGTCCGCGGCGTCGTGATGATATCGCCGCCCGTAAATTTCGGCAGGATATTAGAATGGCGTTTGCCCTTACGGTCGACGCGGCTGGACTGCATAGCCAGGAAGGCCTTGCCGTGTTCGGCAGCATACGCTCCGGTGACGAAGTCGAGCTGGCCGCCCGTGCCGCTGATATGGCGAGTACCGGCCGATTCAGAGCAAACCTGACCGTAGAGGTCGACGGCAATACAACTGTTGATGGAAATGAAGTCGTCGAGCTGGCGAATCGTTTCCGGGTTGTTGACGTAGTACATCGGTGCCGACAGGATGTCCTGGTTGTGATCCAGGAAGTCGTACAGCTCTTGGGACCCCATACAGATGGAGAAGACGCCCTTGCCCCGCTGGAAGGGTTTCTTATCATTGGTGATCTTCCCGGCCTTATAGAGGTTGAGATAGCCGTCACTCATGAGTTCCGTATGCATCCCGAGATCCTTTAAGTCCGATTCGGCGATGAGGATGCCTAAGGCATTGGGCATGCCGCCGATACCAAGCTGGAGGGTAATGCCGTCATGGAGATAAGGGAAGATTTTGCCGGCAATTTCCTTGTCGATTTCTGCCGGTTCGCGGTTCGGGGCAAGTCCGACAGGTTCATCGCTTTCGATGACGGCGTCGACGTTCGAGATATGGATGTGGTCGTTGCCCATGCCGAAGACGGTCGGCATCTTAGGATTGACTTCGACGATGATGTGTTCCGCTGCATCGAGCATTTCCTGCTGACAGCCGTTGGTGAGGCCAAAGGAGAAATTTCCCTGCTTATCCATGGGAGCTACGGTAATCATGGCCACGTTGACCGGTGCAAAGCCCCGGCGGTAGTAGGAGCCGCAGTCGCGGAAGAGCATCGGTTCGTGATAAGCCCGGCCGGCATCGAGATACTGGCGGTCGACGCCGGAACAGTGCCACAGGTTGTAGGTAAAGGTCTTGTTTTCCGGATCGGCTTCCAAAATCGCGACGGGATGGCAGGAAATGGCGTTGCGCACCTTGATGTCCTGTAATTCGTCACGGCGCCGGGCCAAGGCCTTGTCGAGGGCCGTCGGATACGCACAGCTCATGCTGTAATCGACCCAGTCACCGTCTTTTACCAGCTTGACGGCCTGGTCGGCACTGCAGCATTTCGCTTTGTACTCGTCGTATACGTTCATAGTCTGTTACCTCTTTTCTTGGTATTGGGCAATGAGCTGCCGGAATGCCGGGAAGGAGCGCTTAATCATGTCGGCTTCGACACAATAGGAAATCCGTACATAGCCCGGGCAGCCAAAGCTGTCTGCCGGTACGATGAGGAGGTTCAAAGCTTTAGCCTTGTCGGAGAAAGCCTTGGCATCAGCCTCGGGCGACTTGACGAATAAATAAAACGCGCCGCTGGGATATACGCAGTCATAGCCCATTTCTTTGAGTCCATTATATAACAATTTACGGTTTTCATCATAGACGTTCATGTCCGACGTCTGGCCCATACATTTCAAAATGACATCCTGGAAAAGATGAGGTGCGCAGACGAAGCCCATGGACCGGCCGGCACCGCAGACAGCCGTATAGACTTCAGCCGCTTTTTCAGCGCTGGGCGGTACGAGGATGTAGCCGATACGTTCGCCGGGAAGGCTCAGGGATTTACTGTAGGAATAGCAGACGATGGTATTCTTATAGATATGAGGGACGTATAAAATGGGGAGTCCGTCATAGATGATTTCGCGGTACGGTTCATCAGCGATGAGGTAGATGGCGTGGCCGATGTCTGCCGATTTCTTAGTCAATAAAGAGCTGAGTTTTTCAAAGGTTTCTTTCGAATAAACGACGCCTGACGGGTTGTTCGGAGAATTGACGATGATGGCCCGTGTATGCGGTGTAATCGCCTTTTCAAGTTCGTCCATGGGAATCTGGAAGTGTTCCGTATCAGGCGGAACGACGACGGCTTTCGCACCGGCATTGGCGATAAATACCGAGTATTCCGGGAAGAAGGGCGCAATGACGATAACGTCATCGTCCGGGCCTTCGACGAGGGCCTTTAAGGTAACCGTCAAGGAGGCTGCAGCGCCGCAGGTCATATAGAAATGAGAAGCTTCGACGCCGGCCTGATAGGTCCGGTTCATGTAGTCAGCCAAGCCTTGGCGGACGCTGAGATCGCCCGAGGCTGCCGTATAGCCGTGAATCGCTGCCGACTCGCGGGTGGCGAGGATGTCTTCAATTGCTTCTTTAATACAGGACGGAGCCGGAACGGTGGGATTGCCGATACTGAAGTCAAACACTTTATCTTTACCGACGATTTTACTCTGTTCCTGACCATAAGCGAAGAGTTCGCGGATGACCGAACTTTGGGAACCTAAACGGTACATTTCTTGGGAAGCCATAAGAGTCACTCCTTTATACAACGAAAGTTTACAATAACGAAATGAGCGGGGAAATGAGGAGAATGAACCCCATAAACACGATGGGAATCAACCGCCATGTGCGGTATTTCTTAAAGATATCGAGCTTCATGACGAGGTAGGTCGGCAGGAAACAGGCGATGATGCCGATAAGGCCGCCTAAAATCGGGGTGAATTTCAATATCGGGGCATTGAGGACGATGACGCCCAGCAGAGAATGATGCAAGCGACATGGCTGGGTAGCATAGGTAATCACCTTTTTTGCGGGCAT
>ENA-OQAB01000429-OQAB01000429.1-human-gut-metagenome-genome-assembly--contig:-NODE-429-length-23484-cov-3.367770_pt1 | contig 23484 bp, 24 predicted proteins | sample MGYA00242490_ERZ504517 | MGnify/ENA primary metagenome ERZ504517 (study PRJEB26092, sample SAMD00036298) | human gut metagenome | host: Homo sapiens | study: EMG produced TPA metagenomics assembly of...
ATAGAGCAATGCAAAGCGGAGCGCCGCTAGAAAGCAAAAATTTTGAATGAGTTTGAGCCTGAATTAGGAAGAATCCGTGTTGATTTAATTAATGGTAATCCTAATGCTCTTGACAAGGTAGAAAGAGTACGTGTTAATTCTGGCATTACAGCGTGACCATTATGGTTCAGTTGTTAGTAAGGCTGATTAATTTTTAGTGAAAGATAAATTCTACAGCTATATGAGCTTCTTTATTGGTCTGAGAACGTTGTGCTCCTGATTAATTCAGCAGAAGAAAAACATCGATTATCACACAACCATATAATCAAGCCATTATTATCTAAAAAAAAAAACCATGATATATAGTGTAATTTAATCATACACACTATATATCATGGTTTTATTTTTCTGGAATCACATTTTTCACCAAAAAATACGTTGCCAAGAGTTTCATCATAAGGAACGGCGTGTAAAAGTGTAGCTATTTTATTGTCGCTTACCGCTAGATCAATGGGGTCTGTGTCCTGTACTTCTAAGGCAGATGTCATCCAAAAATTGAAAAAGTCCGCACTACGAGTTAATATTACGTTTTCACCTGCAATAACGCCTAAACGATTACGATAAAAGAAAATATCGTTTATATGCTGGTCAATGAAAGACGGTTGTGGGTTTGAGTCATCGTCCCCTATCTCTCTTTTTGACCACTCAGCTTTCTTCATTGTGAATGTTCCATCACTGTTACGGACTAAAATATGGGGCATAGAGGTTAATTCATATCCGCTTAAAATACCGGGTCTAGCACATTCTTTCCATATTTTTTCTGTATCATCATATCTGATATAGTAGTCATCAGTTGTACTTCCTGCTTCACCTGCAACTTTTACAATAAAACCATCAGGAGCACTAGCTGGTAACATAGAGAATTTTTGGACTGATTTAAGAATACCAAAAGCGGCTTGATTATTATATCCGTCGTAAACATCAACTGTTTCTATTGCATTTACATTCGAGGTCACAGTTACTTCCTCTGAAATCGTTCCCCATTCTAAAATGTAATCAATATCTGTATAGTTCTCCGTATCCTCTACAATTCTTTCCGTAACTTTCCACCAACGGTTACGACAGCCCTCAATTTCATTTTTGAGGTTTTGATTATTGTTTCCAATAACAACACCCAACCCTTTTAGGTTATGTACATAAACTGTAATAGTCGTACCGCTCACTGCGATATTAGTTCCGTTTACCTCACGATATAGTGCTTTTATACCACGAAAACGGTCAACCTGTTCTGCAACAGAATTTACTGTAACATGTTGTATAGTATTAGTAACGCTCCCCGTACTACTTTTATAAAGGTATAACCAACTTGAACCTTGCTGTATCCCGTAACCCTTAGCACTTACCTGTGTTGCCAACTGGCTGACTATATAATCTGTAGCAATTTGAGTTGTATGGGATTTATCTGAGCCATCAGGAGTAGTAAAAGAAGCCACAGTAGATCCATTTATGTTTACTTTATATGTCCGTCCATATTGACCACTTTTAATATTTATTAAGGCACCCTGAGTATCCCATTTATCCCCAGTTGTTTCATCAGACATTCTTGTTTTAACCATTCGGTTCTCTTTAAGTTCTTCAATATGTGTGACACTTAACAATCAAACGACAAAAAAAAAGTACCCTTAAAGGCTCCATTAGGTAACCTTTAAGAGTATTTATGTTTTTCTTTGCGTGATATTAAAAGTGACCCGAACGTCTCCCGCATAACAGATTTAAAATAAAGAAAGTTTAGCACATTAGGGACGCTTTTAGTCCCACTATTGTAAACTTTATGTGAACTAAATTTAGTATCAGGTACTAAAAATTTAAAAAATAAGCGTATGTTCACCGTTTGACAGTGGCTTAAATAGTGACTTATAGTAACCTTAAGCACACCACAAGTGACAAGTGTAAGTATAGTGGATACTTGTAGTGCCTTACTGTCTGTTCTGTGCTGTCTCCTTCTATGGTTCCCTGCGTTTCTGCGGGTGTTCTAAGTGTCACCCATATGGGGGAAGTGGGAGCGCACGCAACTTTAAGCACCCTCTCGCAAAATTTTCTCCAAAAATTCACTTTGAAAGGAGCGTAATATTTATTATGCGGAGACCAAAAGGCGAGGGTTCAGTTACTAAATTATCAACAGGGAAATATAGAGCAAGAATAGAACTTGACCCTATGAACGGAAAAAGAAAATGGTTATCAGTTATCAGAGATACCGCCCCTGAAGCACGTAAAGCACTTAGGGAACTTTTGAGGAAGAAAGAGGTACTAGAAGTCCAACAAGAGTATAACGACTTGTTCCCGGCTGTTGTAGCCGAGTTTATAACTACCTGCAAGACTAAGATGCTTAAACCAACTACTATTATGCGGTACGAACTTGCTCTTAATTTTTGGGTAGATACCTTTAAGTATAAAAGGTATCTCAAATAACCACTAAAGAGATCAATAAAGGTATTAGTATTTTAAATGATAAAGGTTTAAAAACGGGGTCTATTAGACTATCTTTAGTGATACTTAGCTGTTTATTTAATTACATGATAAAGCTCAATTACATTAAGGTAAATCCGGTAACACATTGTGCTATACCGAAAAAGGTACGCACTAAGAAAAATATGGAGATTGTAAGTGAAGATGAACATAGACAAATATTAGATTACCTAAACCTCTCTATGATTACTTCCGTCTTACTGGTGAAAAGACAATCAAAGCCCGTATGTATGTAATTTATCTCCTTGCTTATAACACAGGGATGCGTGAAGGTGAAATAGCAGGTCTTACATGGGACTGCTTAAATGTAGACAAAAAGGAAATATCAGTACACCAACAAGTAATAAGAGCTGACGGCAAATATCAGATTGTGTCCCCTAAAACAGAAGCATCTTATCGGGAAGTCACAATATCAGACAAACTTATCAGCCTCTTATTGGAGTTACAGGAAAACTATAGGAAGTTAGGTTACTCAACAGACTTCATTTTTGGGAGTCTATTCAAAAAAGATACACCTACTCCACCTGCCAATATAGCAAGGGTTTTCAAACAGTGTCTTAAAGGTGCTGGTATTAAACGACATATTACCTTCCATGATCTACGACACACTCATGTTACCTCTTTACTCGAAGCGGACATATCAGTCAATACTGTGGCTGAAAGAATAGGACACGCCTATGCTTCCACGACTTTTGACATCTATGGACACGTTTTGAAACGAGCAAAAGAAAGAGCGTCAGAGATATGTTGCGATTTTGGTAGCTAATCCTCAAAAACACGTGTCACTATTATTATCGGACATTGTTATTAAAAAGCCACTATCGTGTCACTATTATTGTATTTTAAAGGGTATTTTGAGGTACTAAAAGGGTTTCTAAAAGCTGGTCGTAAATCCTGTAGAACCGCATAAATACAACAGTTTTCAAGCATTTCGTATGGTAGACGAATTTTGTGTCAAGAAGAATTATGTATACATGAACTTTTGATGTTGCCAGAAGTACTTTTTTCTTATACAATGGATACGGTCTCAACCAAAGGAGGGTTTACCATGAAAAAAATTAAAACAGTTCTAGTTGCTAACCGCGGCGAGATCGCGATCCGCGTTTTTCGTGCTTGTAATGAATTAGGCATCCGTACTGTAGCAATATACTCTAAGGAAGACACTTTATCTCTGCATCGTAACCGTGCCGATGAGGCTTATCTGGTCGGTGAAGGCAAAGGCCCCATAGACGCTTATCTTGATATTGAAGACATCATGCGTATTGCCCGAGAACACGATGTCGACGCCATTCATCCCGGCTATGGCTTTTTATCAGAAAACAGCCAACTGGCTAAACGCTGCGCTGAAGAAGGATTCATCTTTATCGGTCCGCGTCTTGAACACCTGATAATGTTCGGTGATAAGATCAATGCCCGCACGCAGGCTGAACTGGCTGGTATTCCAATGATTCCCGGTTCTACCGGCACAGTCAGCAGCGTAGAAGAAGTACGTGCTTTTGCGGGGAAACACGGTTTCCCGATCATTATCAAGGCTGTTAACGGCGGTGGCGGACGCGGCATGCGTATGGTAGCTTCCATGGACGAGCTGGATCAGGCTTACAGCCTTGCCAAATCAGAAGCACTCAAAGCCTTCGGCAGTGACGAGATCTACCTTGAAAAATATCTGCAAAACCCTAAACATATCGAAGTACAGATCATCGGCGATACCCACGGTAACATTGTACATCTGCACGAACGTGACTGTTCCGTACAGCGCCGGCATCAAAAACTGGTCGAAGTTGCTCCTGCTTTCTCTCTGCCTCAGCAGCTTCGCAGCCGTATTTGCGAAGCAGCCGTTAAATTGATGAAAAATGTTGATTATATCAGTGCTGGCACAGTTGAATTTTTAGCAACACCGGACAATAATTTCTACTTTATTGAAGTTAATCCAAGAATTCAGGTTGAACATACAGTTACCGAAGAAATCACCGGTATCGATATTGTACAAACACAAATTAAAACTTGCTGAAGGCTATTCCAATCCATGATCCTGAAATAGCGATCCCCGAACAAAAGGACATCATTACCCATGGCCATGCTATCCAATGCCGTATCACTACGGAGGATCCGGCCAACAATTTTATGCCAGATACCGGTAAACTGATCGCTTATCGCAGCGCGGCGGCTTTGGCGTACGCCTGGACGGAGGTAATGCGTTTACTGGTTCCGTCATCACCCCGTACTACGATTCTCTGCTCGTTAAAGCAACCACCTGGGGACTGACACATCAAATAGCTATCAGTAAGATGCTGCGCTGTCTGAAGGAGTTCCGTATACGCGGCGTTAAAACCAATATTCTCTTTTTGGAAAATGTACTGCAGCATCCGCAATTCACTGACGGCAGCTACAGCACTAAATTGTTGATGATAACACCGACTTGTTTATTTTACCCTAAAACACATGACCGCGGTACTAAACTGCTCAATTATATTGCCGATATCTCTATCAATGGCTATTCTAACGTAGGTGTACAGCCAAAACCGGAATTTGCCCCACTGAATATGCCCAAGCCCTTTATCGGTAAGATTCCTGATGGCAGCAAACAGGTTCTTGATGCCCATGGCCCTGCAGGATTGGCAAAATGGGTACAGGCCCAAAGTGAAGTACTAATCACTGATACCACTTTCCGCGACGCACATCAGTCATTGTTTGCGACTCGTCTGCGTACAAACGATATGATGAAAGTAGCAGCTGCTACAGCAGGAAAACTTCCAAACCTTTTCTCATTCGAATGCTGGGGCGGCGCTACTTTTGACGTTGCTTACCGTTTTCTCGACGAAAGTCCCTGGGATCGGCTGCAGCAATTCCGTATAAAAGCACCTAATATTTTACTGCAAATGCTGCTGCGCGGAGCCAATGCAGTTGGCTATACCAGCTATCCTGATAATGTCGTCAAGGAATTTATTCATCTGGCCGCCAAAAACGGTGTCGATGTTTTCCGCATCTTTGACAGCCTCAACGGACTTGATAATATGCGTCTTTCCATAGATACTGTGCGAGAATGCAATAAAGTTGCCGAAGTGGCACTGTGCTATACCGGCGATATTCTGGACCCCCGCCGGGATAAATATGATCTGAAATATTATGTGGATATGGCTAAAGAGCTGGCAGCCGCCGGTGCCAATATTATTGCAATCAAAGATATGGCTGGACTGTTAAAACCTGAGGCGTCTTACCGCCTGGTCAGTGCTCTCAAAGACGCTGTTGACCTGCCGATACATCTGCACACACATGAAGGCAGCGGCAATGCTATCTACACTTACGCCCGTGCCGTCGATGCCGGTGTTGATATTGTTGATACAGCGATGTCCGCTATGAGTTGCGGCACTTCTCAGCCCAGCGGCAGCAGCCTCTATTATGCGCTCAGCGGTCATCCGCGCCAGCCGCGTGTAGACGTCGATGCTATGAACGAACTATCCCGTTATTGGGAAACCGTACGTCCATATTATAAAGCCGCTGACCAGACCGAACTGTTTCCAAACCCAGAAGTATATGTACACGAGATGCCGGGCGGCCAATACACCAACCTTAAACAGCAGGCAACCGCTCTCGGTCTTATCGAACGTTGGGAAGAAGTCAAAGATATGTATCACCGCGTCTCAATGATGTTCGGTGATTTAATCAAGGTAACTCCTTCTTCTAAAATAGTCGGTGATATGGCTCTCTTCATGGTACAAAACGATCTCAGCGAAGAAGATATCTATGCTAAAGGTGACGTACTCGATTTCCCTGCTTCTGTAGTGGAATTTTTTGAAGGCCGTATCGGCGTTCCTTATCAAGGCTTCCCTCAAAAACTGCAGCAAATAGTTCTCAAAGGACGTAAACCTTTAGAAGGCCGTCCCGGCAATACTTTGCCGCCTGTTAATTTTGAGGAAATAAAAGCTAAACTTGCAGAACTGGAAGCACCTATTACAGAAGAAGCCGTCAGCTCTTACTGTCTCTATCCAAAAGTCTTTACTGACTGGGTCAAACGCGTACATGATTTCGGAGATGTTTCCGTACTTGATACACCAACCTTCTTCTTCGGCATGAAAATAGGCGAAGAAATCAAAGTAGAAATCGAACAAGGCAAGATGCTGGTCATTAAGCTTGTACATATCGGCGAAGCCAATGCCGATGGTATTCGTACAGTATCCTTCGAATTCAACGGTCTGCCCAGGGAAATCGATATCAAAGACAGAAATGTCAAAGCTACCAATATCAGCCGCAAAAAAGCTGATAAAGCCAATCAGGGTGAGATCGGCGCTACTTTATCAGGTTCCGTTGTTAAAGTACTGGTGGAAAAAGGACAAGCAGTAACTAAAGGCACCCCGCTTGTAGTTACCGAAGCTATGAAAATGGAAACAACTATCGCCGCCCCAATCAGCGGTATCGTAGCCCAGATCCACGTAACAGCAGGTAACCGTATCGAAAGCGGCGACTGCCTGCTGGAAATCGAATTAAAAGCTTAAATAATAACCGATTAAAGCCCCTGTTCTTATTGAACAGGGGCTTTAATCATATAACTTTTAAGTACGATTTTCCATTGCACTCATCATTGTCAAAGCTGACTTTCTTCCCGCAACACGCGGCCCGTATACTAAATACTGCACAGCTATCATCACTGCACGATTCAGCTGATTCTGCCAGAACAACCCCATCGGCGTCAGCTTATAAATATCATTAACAGCTTCCATTAAACCGTTGCGGCACCAACCAACAACCAACTCTGACAACTCTAACCCTGTAGGAAAATTACTCCGACCAGCTTTAAATTGATTCCCCACTATTTTCTAAAAATTCCTATGCCTTTTATTTATAAAACTTATCATAAAAAGCAATAAATTTTTGAATATACTCAACTGCTGCTTCCAAATCAGCTTCATCAGGATGAGTTCTGGCATCCTTCCAACGTTTTTTACTTTCTTCTGTCGGCGCGTGCGGATGACCTTCAGGCATTTTCATCATTGCTTCAATAAGCTTGGGATCTATAGCGCCGCGAACAGACAAAGTCCCTACCACTTTACAGCTGGTACTTAAATATCTGCCGGCATTAGCCAAGGCACTTACACCATGATCAGAATATGCTTCCGCTCCTAAAGTTTGAAAAAGCACAACTTTTTTGTTATCCAAAGTCTGTAAAAACTCCTGCATATCCTTATCTGGTTCACCTTTATCGACCCAGTAACCAGCAAAAATAACCTTGTAATCATCCACTGCCGGCACCTGCTTCACTGCAGCAAGGTCACAGCGTTCTCCTGCCGCTTCATAAAATTTCTTTGCAACTTTCTCGGTATTGCCAGTTTTACTGGAATAAACTATCAAAAAGTCTTTCATATAATTTCATTCCTTTCATAATTACGTCTGCTGATACAATATCATTTTAAAGTTAGCAAGCACTTACAAGTGTTATCATTATAAACCATAATTCAAATCCTGCCAAACCAATTTTTCTATCCTATCCACTAAATTTATTCTGCTACAAACAAAAACACCGCTTGTTTAAACAAGCGGTGTTTTACTATTATTCCTTAATATTCATCAAACATTCTTTGAATTTCCTCTGGACTTTTCGTTCTAAGCAGCGCCAATTGCAGAAGTATTCTGGCTTTCTGCGGATTAAGACTGTCCGCAGCTATAAATTTGTTATCAGTATCGTTTGCACTCCGGCTTACGATACCATTACCGACCCTCGTACTGCGTACTACAGGAATACCACTTCGAGCAATCTTGATCAGGGCAGGCTTTATATTGATATGCAGATTCCCGTGACCAAAGGCTGCAATAACTATTCCCAGCGCCCCAGCCGAAACTGCCGCTCTTACTAAAATATCATCACAGTTTACGTGCAGATAGACGATATCAACTCGCGGCAGAGCAGTTACTTTACTGATATCAAACTCAGCTGCTGCCGTATGCCGACGCAGACTTGCTTTATAGAAAATAGGTTTCCCATTTTGAAAATAGCCTAAATATCCCAGTTCCCACGATTTAAATGTTTCCACATGTGTAGTATTGGTTTTAGTTGCATCACGAGCCCCATTAATTTGATCATTCATTGCAATCAATACGCCCTTACCAACCGCCTCTTGCGAACCGGCTAAAGCAACTGCATTCAGCAGATTGACAGGACCATCGGCACTCATCGCTGTTGCCGGACGCATAGCGCCAACTAAAACCACCGGTTTCTCACTTTTAACAGTTAAATTTAGAAAATATGCTGTTTCTTCCAGCGTATCTGTACCATGTGTAATAACAATACCATCGACTTCCAGCTGTTGCAGAAGTTCACTGACCCTACGGCTTAATCTCAGCCAGATATCATCAATCATATCAAAACTGCCGATATTGCAGAACTGTTCACCAGTTACATCCGCAACTTCAAGCATTTCCGGAACAGCATTTATCAAGGTCTGAATACCTATTTCACCAGCCTGATAGCCTGTCATTTCTGTATTAGAGCCTGCTTTACCGGCAATAGTTCCACCAGTTCCCAGAATTACGACTTTTGGTTTCCTCATCATTTACACCTGCCTCAATACCATTTTTCTAAAAGGATATATGAAACTATAAGTGTCAATACACAACCTACGGCCCAAACTGTTAGCATCGGACTTGCCCACAACATTTTTCATCACATCCTTTACTTTTGATTACATTTCTGTTATTCGCTGTTTCTTTTTATTAGAAGACAGTAGCCACATTACCGCAAAACTGACGATCAACCCCCAGGCACCGGCTGCCATAACGCTTTTTTCAATATTAGTAAACAGATAAACAACCATGTAAGTTGCTTCTCCTGCAATCGCTCCCCAGATAGCGGCAGTAGCATTAATACGTTCAGGCCAGATAATAGCAATCAGCATCGGTGCTAATGTAGCTGAAGCGACACCAGAAATGCCAATCCAGACCATGACTCCCATAAATTGCGGTGGATGCAGTGTCATCAAAACACAAATAATCCCAAAAACTGCCGGCAATATCTTCGTCATCATAAATGCGATCCTCTGAGCTTTTTCCTGCGGAATATTTATGATTTTACGTTTAACCAACGTTTTAATAAAAAGATCATTAGCAATACAGGTTGTCATAACCAAAAGCAGACCACAGGCTGTCGACATCAATGCCGCTACAATCGAAACCGCAAGCAGCGTGCTGATAATGGGATGAAAATAAGCTCTGACATATTCTACTACCGCATAGTCAGGCTGCTGCAGATCAGGATTCAGTGCCAGCATATACAAACCGCCAAAAATTACCAACATACAGCAGAATGAGGCAACAATCCAAGTCCAGATCATTTTTTTCATATCTTTAGGATCTTTTAATGCTAAAATTTTTGTCAGCAGCTGCGGTTGTCCAGAAAAAGCAAATTCAATCAAAATAACACCGAAAACAGTAGCGTAGCTGTACATATGTAATGATTTAGGATTAATGACCGCAGTCAACAGTGGATCACGCGCAGCAATGATCGTACTGACTTCTGTAATGCCGCCCTTGAAGAAAAAGAATCCTGACAAGAAAACAATCACACCAGCAAACATCATCAAACAAGTCTGACCAATACTTGTATAAACATCCGCAAACAAACCACCTAAAGTGACATAAACAATAGTAACTACAGTTACCGCAATAACGGCAGTACTGTAATCAATATCCAAAAGGCCTGATAAAAGCGTACCGCCTGCCGATAATTGACCAGCCACATAAAACATCTGAATCATAACGATAATAGAAACCAACGCCCTCAAAAAGTCACTTTTATACATTTCTCCCAGCCAGTCCGGCAATGATAAAGCTTTAATTTTAGTGTTACTGTCACGCACACCTTTTGCAATAACGATAAACCCTAATGTAGACCCGCCAAAAATAGCTAAAAATATCCATAAAGCGGAAGCCCCCATGCGTAAGCGTATCCGACATACCCCAGAAAAGTAGCAGCACTAAAGAAAGAGGCGGCAAAAGCCAATCCTAATGATATCGGTCCCATACTTTCGCTGGCAACCGCAAAATCACTTAACCCTTTTATTTTTTTAGAGCCAATAAAACCCACATAAATAACAAATATCGTATAAAGAGCAAACCCAACATAAAGACACGTTTTCAAATCCATAATAAATTTCTCCTTTCGCGCTTATTAGCTACTATCCCCCTTCCATAATAGAATGGATGCATTTCTTGTATGTATAACTAAATTTTTATATAATGAACTTAATCTGATAAATTCAACCAATTTCCTAAATTTAAAATAACATAAAATGCAACTTTTAGGATAAAAATGAACTCAAGATGACAAAATCTGCAATAAGATGCATGATTTTGCCTTTATAAGGAGCAATTCATGCTGAACTTTCTTTACTAAACAATGAGTCATTTATGGTTTGGACTAGCAGTATTTTTGATTATTTTCTTTATCTGCAGCCGAACCGCGTTTTTTCAAACAACCTTATTTCAACAAAATTATTCGTTAAAAAACAAGCTACATATTATTGCGTTTTTTTCGTTGCTAGGTATCCTCAATACTTACTGGTCTTTATATGGCGAAAGCTGGCTTATCAACACCAGTTCCATCTTTATTATTGTAGCTGGTCTAGTCAGCGGTCCTTTAATCGGTTTCTGTACAAGTCTGCTCATCTCTGTTCACTATGTTTTGTTTATCCATACCAAAGCTGCTCTCGTGAGCGGCTGCTTTTTCCTAGTAGAAGGGCTACTGGCAGGACTTTTATCACACTGGTTCAAACAAAAAAAAGAACTGCTGCCTCACGCTATCGGCGTAAGTTTTATTTTCGCTTCCAGCCATATCATTTTACTCGCCTTATTTTGTTATCCCCACACATTTACACCATCAATTGAAGATTGTGCTCTCCAGGTAATGATCACGACAGCTTTAGGTACCGGTTGTTTTATCGGTCTTATCATGGACAGTTATAAACAGAAGGATATTCTTGAAGGGCTGGCGGCAAAAATTGCACTGAATGTTACTAATAGTTCAATTTCTATTTTGCAGAATGGTTTCGATCAAAATGCCGCCCAAAAAATTACGGAAAGCATCCTGCAAAACGTCAAATCCTTTGACGTTGTCTGTATTACCTCTAACTATCAGCTGCTTGGCTGCGCAGCCTGTGAACAAGAACAGCCATTTCTTGACTACCTGCAGAGAGACCTGGAAACACTGCTATCAGAAAAATTTTGCCTGAACAATAAAAAGCTTACTGTACTTACTTCTTATCAGGCTTTGCCGCTGGCAAACGATACTGCCACGATTGGTTATCTTTGTGTGGGACATATAGTTGCAGAAAAAATGACTGCCTTTGAAACAAAGCTGGCTGAAGGTATCGCAACAATGCTTTCTACGCATATCGAAATCAATCAGATCAAAGAACGTACTAAACTGCTGGCTAATGCTGAAATAAAAGCTCTACAGGCACAGATCAATCCGCATTTTTTATTCAATGCCCTAAATACGATCAGCTATTATTGCAGCGTACAGCCTCAGACAGCAAAAAAACTTATCAATTATCTGGCTGATTATTACCGCCAAAACCTTGCTGATCCAAATACATTAATTTCCCTGCGGCAGGAACTGCAGCACATCAATGCCTATATTAATATTGAAATAGCACGTTTCGGCGACAAACTAAAAATAAATTATGAAATTGATGACACAGCCTTTTTTAAGGTTCCAGCCCTGATTTTACAGCCAATAATTGAAAATTCTGTCAAACATGGTCTACGGTCAAAATTAGATGGCGGCACTATCACTATAACAGTCAGCCAAGATACAGAATATTTTTTTATATCCGTGCATGACGATGGCATTGGCATTCCTGAAGTAAAACTGGCTTCGCTGCTTCTTGATATCCCTGGCCGTAAATCCATTGGCCTGACTAATATACATAAACGTCTAATGGCAATTTACGGCCCGGACAACGGTCTTCATATAGACAGCACATATGGTACAGGTACTACCGTCAGTTTTAAAATACCAAAGCAAGAGGAGGATTGAATGCTAAAAATAGTTATCGCAGATGATGAATTTCCGTCCCGCCAAGAACTGCGAGCCTTACTGGAAACTAACAGCAATTTGGAGATCATTGCTGAATGTGAACATGGAGAGGCAGTACTTGATTATTTTTCAAACAATACTGCTGACGCTGTTTTTTTAGATATTGAAATGCCAGTATTAGACGGACTGGCCGTTGGCGAGAAACTTAAAACTTTGCCCAACCCTCCGAAAATAATTTTTTTCCACAGGCTTCGATCAATTCGCAGTACGAGCCTTCGAACTTGAAGCTTTCGATTACATTCTTAAGCCCTATACTAAGACACGCCTGCGGGCAACTGTTATAAAATTGCAAAAAGTTTTGCAAAATCAATCTCAGCAGCAGTTGCCATCCCGCTGTAATTTTCCTATCAAGCTCTCTATTTGGAACAACAATAAACTTTTAGTCTTTAATCCCAAAGAAGAAATTTATCTTATCAAAACAGATACCAGTAAAAAAATACTGATCTATACCAATAAAGGTATTCTGGAATCAAACCTGCCTTTAAAAACTTTGGAAGAAAAACTACGTCCCTGCGGTTTTTTGAGAACTCACAAAAGCTATATTGTCAATATGAATAAAGTGCGCGAAATCATTCCCTGGTTCAATGACACTTATATACTGACCGTTGAAAACTGCCTGGAAAAGGAAATTCCCGTATCACGGCACTTTATTCAAAGTTTTAAAACTTTCCTCAATTTATAGCCATTTGGGTTCCCAACTCCATTTACTAAATGTTTCCTTAAATTTACAATTATTTAACTTTTTATATTCCTACTATCCTTGTAGAATTTAGTTAAAATGTTATAATGAAAGTATCAAGGCAAATTATTTTAGGAGGTGTCAAGCTATGGCACGATTTACTTTACCACGTGACATTTATTATGGCTCGGGTGCAATCGACGAATTAAAAAATCTGAAAGGCTACAAAAAGGCAATGATCCTCACCGGTGGCAGTTCTATGAAACGGGGCGGTTTTTTGCAGAAGGTCGAAGATATCCTGCATGAAATCGGTGTGGAAACCCAGCTTTTCGAAGGAATCGAACCAGATCCGTCTATCGAGACCGTCTTTAAAGGTGCCGCAGCCATGCGCAAATTCCTTCCTGACGTTATCGTCGCTATCGGCGGCGGTTCACCTATAGATGCGGCGAAAGCCATGTGGGTCTTTTACGAGCACCCCGAAGCAACCTTTGAAGAAATCAAGAAACCTTTCAATATACCCAAACTCAGGAATAAGGCTATTTTCGTAGCAATTCCTTCTACAAGCGGTACGGCAACAGAAGTAACTGCGTTCTCGGTCATTACTGATTACTCTACTAATATAAAATATCCGCTGGCAGATTTTGAAATCACGCCGGACATTGCTATTTTGGATACCGATATCCCTCTGAGCATGCCGAAAACTTTGACTGCTCATACAGGTATGGATGCTTTGACCCATGCAATCGAAGCTTATGTCGCGTCTGCACGCAGCGATTTCTCTGACCCGCTGGCACTTAAAGCTATTAGTGATATTTATGACAGTTTGATTGACAGCTATTATGGTGATAAAGATGCACGAGGCAAAATGCATATTGCTCAATGCCTGGCTGGGATGGCTTTCTCGAATGCACTTTTAGGTATAGCCCACAGCCTGGCCCATAAAACAGGTGCGATGTTCGATATCCCGCACGGCTGCTGTAATGCGATCCTGCTACCGTCTGTTATCCAATATAATGCCAAAGTTTGTGCTGACAGATATGCAACTATAGCGCGTATGCTGGGACTTACCGGTAATACAGATAAACAGCTGACTGATGCACTTATCGATTCAATCAAAGAATTGAACAAAAAACTTGGTATCGCCCAAACCTATAAAGAAAACGGCGTCAGCGAAGAATTATTCAAACAACATATAGATGAAATCGCCGCCAATGCAGTATTGGATCCCTGCACTGGTTCTAATCCGAGAAAAATTGATGCTGAAGGTATGAAGAAGGTTCTGACCTGTGCTTATTACGGTGAACCCGTAACATTCTAAAATAAACAGCAAAATACCCTGCTCAGGCAGGGTATTTTTTTCTGTCAAGAATAGCCTTATATGGTATAATAGGCATAATTTTAAAATTAAGGGATGAACTTTATGGATAAAAATGAACACAGTATTTTTGCTTATGTAATGGATCAGCTAGATGAAAATGGCCTCTATCAAGGAGGTGCCTTGATAGATGATCCGACTCCGTCATTACCACGGCCATTAGGAAGCGATGATGCCTATATATATACTGCCGAAATGCCGCCTGACTTGCCAGGTGCTGAAGCCGTCTGCAGTATGCTGCTGGCTTATGCTGATGAACCTTCTGCTACTGCAAAAGCGGTTCTTGAAGAAGCATTGATAAAAATTTTATGTGTCAGTGTTTGTGATCCGCTTGTAGAACTGCTGTCAGAAGACGAAGTTCCCGAACCACTGCTTGCTTTAGCCGAAGACTGGCTGTATACAGCGCATAAACGTGAGCTTGTTAAATATGCAATCGTCATCTTAGCAGTCTTTGGACTGGAGAAGCTGCGCAAAGAACATTCCGAAAACCTTTGGGATGATTTAGTCGATCTTTGCCGCTGTGAAGAATTCACTTTTTTCCTTACCTTTGCCTACCGTATCAATAATATTGCACCACAGGACGAGCTATGGGAACTTGTTCGCTCTACCAGAGGCTGGGGACGTATATTCACCCTCTATGATCTTGAATGCACTACAGAAGAAGAAGAAATTTGGCTGCTTCGGCACGGTTGTGAAATCGAAATCGATTATGCTCCGATTTGTCTGGTAGTAATGCGTAAGGGACAGTTATTACACCATTTGCATAAAGAGCAGCTGGACTATAAAACTTACCGTGGCTGTCTTTTGATCATTAATAATTTTATTATGATGCTTGACCGTTACTATATTGGAAACAGTGATCCAACTTATATTGATATCAGCGGTATCGATTCTAAGACTCTGATCAGCGAGCTTCTGCGCCATGCTGAACGATATGATAAAACTCCTGCTGACCTGATCGGAATAATAAACATTTCCATTGGACTGCAAAAGCTTATCACCGACAGCAACTGGGCAGCATTACCTTCTAACGCCAGCCACGAACTGGTAAGCCGCTGTGAAAAACTGATTTATAGCCGCGACTGGTATGAGGAAGTGCAAGCACAATTATTCAAAGAAGATGGCAGCGTAAATTACACTACTGCTGAATTTGCCTTTGAACTGGATATTGATATATGGGAACGTCTTTTCGATTATCTTAAGCAGCACCCTCTGGAAAGTGCTTTATTTCCTTATCTTCTAGGCTTTGAAAACGATGAACGTCCTCAGAAAGTATTGACTTTTATCGAAAAAAACATCAATACCTATACACAATCAGAAACAGCGCTTTTGATCCCGCTGAAATACCTGGAAACGCACCCTGGTACCGGAATTCCTATAGTCACAGCCGCTTTGACCTCTATTTACGATTGGCCGCGCGGCGCTGCTTCTATCATTCTTGAAGAATGGGGACACGAACAGCTTACACCAGCATTGCGGGCGGCACTTATCACAGCGCGCAGACTTAGCCAGCATCCGTTGATTACTATGCGCATAGATGCCTTACTGGAAAATAAACCGTTCAGCGTTGCTACCATGCTGGAGCAGTTGGGCAATAAAAACTGACAGATTAATAATTAAAACGGTTCAGCTAAGCTGAACCGTTTTAATTCATACCGCATCATTATTTTATTGCAAACTAACATATAAAAGATACAAATTGAGTGCTGTAACAATAAATCCTACCGTATAAAGCAGACCTTTAGTAAAAGGCTTATTAGCATAAGTCCCCATTACTTTTGGTGAAGAAGTGAGCCAAATCTGCATAAATACAGTCAACGGAAGCTGCACACTAAGCAGCATCTGGCTGACGATCAATCCCCAGAAGGGATCATTGATGAAATATAAAACGATAACAGCAGGAACAAATGTCAGCAGCAAACCAACACGTGAATGGATATCCTTCATATCGTAAGATTCACCGAACATACCTGAAAAAATAGTAACACCTGCCATACCCGCCGTTGTTGTAGAAGCAATCCCTGCAAAAAGCAGTGCTATTGCAAAAATATGTGCTGCATTCTCACCTAAAAGCGGCACCAGCAGCTCCTGAGCCTGCTGTAATTCACTGACACTAACTCCATGAACAAAAAATGTTGCAGCGGCCAGCAAAATCATGGCACTGTTGATCGCCCAGCCGATACTCATAGAAAATAAAGTATCGACAAATTCAAAACGCAGCTGTTTTTCCATCAATGCCTTATCTTCCAGGTTCCAATGCCTGCTTTGAATAATTTCAGAATGCAGAAATAAATTATGCGGCATAATTACAGCACCTAAAATACTCATTACCACCAGCATCGAGCCTGCTGGAATATTAGGCACAGTCCAGCTGACAACGGCCTGAGGCCAATCAACATGTACCATTGAAATTTCAAATAAATAAGACATGGCAATAACAGAAACAAAACCCGCTATCCATGTTTCCAAACGACTGTAGGAATTTGTCCACAACATCAGCGTGCAAACGACAGCGGTAATCACAGCACCAGCCATAATTGGAATGCCAAACAACATATTAAGTGCAATCGCCGCACCCAAAATTTCAGCTAAAGCAGTTGCCTGCGCCGCCATAATAGCAGTAACCAGAATTGGACGTGAAATACGCTTAGGTAAAAATCTTGTCGCTGCTTCCGATAAACATTCACCTGTGACGATGCCCAGATGAGCTACATTATGCTGCAGCAAAATCAACATCAGAGTTGATAACGTTACGACCCACAGCAAAGCATACCCGTAATCGGCGCCGGCCGCCAAATTAGCAGCCCAGTTTCCTGGATCGATAAATCCCACCGTTACCAAAATACCAGGTCCGATAAAACGCAAAAGTTCTTTCGCTTCTTTACTTTGCTTGTGAATCTGTGAAAGTTTATTTTTAAACACATTTAACATGTACTTCACTCCACATCAAAACCAAAATTAAAATTATTATCTATTGATAATATTATAAAGCTATTTAATTGAAGAGACAAGCTACGCAAATTATATATTTTAATTATTTAGTTACGATATCATACAAAAAACCCCTCCCATATTATTATATGTGGAAGGGGTTTTAATTTTAATAAGCTTCTGACCATAAAACCAGTTCATCACCATGTAACGATTTCTGCACATCAATGACTCGCTGATTTTCACTGCCTCGAAAACGCAGATTGGGATTTTTTAAATCGAGCTTAAATTCGCCGTCTACTAAAACGTCTATATAAGAAAGCATCTCCTCAGTAACCGGCCAATCACATAAACGACCCGTAAGAAGATCCTGTTCAAAATCATACCCGGTATAACACCAGATCGTTTTTTCAGGATAAGCCTTACGTACCTTACGCAGCAACGGCAAAAGTGCCTGTTGATTAGACGGCTCAAAAGGCTCGCCGCCCAAAAGCGAAAGCCCGCGGATAAACCAGGGCTCCAATCCTCTGACGATTGTATCTTCCTCTGTTTCTGTAAAAGGAGCACCATAATTAAAGTCCCATGCTTCCGGGTTAAAACACCCTTTGCACTGGTGAGTGCAGCCGCTGACGAACAGCGACACACGCACTCCCGGCCCATTGGCGGTATCATGGGTCTTTATCGTAGCGTAATTCATTTATAACGCCTCCCGCTTACAGATGCAGGACGCGGGATTTGATTTCTTTAGTCTTACCCACGTTCCAGAAATTTTCACCTAAATAGCCACAAGTACGGCGAGTAACATTCATTAAAGTCTGATTTTTATTACCGCAGTTAGGGCACTCCCATTCCAAATCATCGTTGATGATAATCTCACCATCAAATCCGCACACATGGCAGTAATCTGATTTAGTATTAAATTCAGCATATTGAATATTGTCATAAATAAAGCGAACAACATCTTCCATTGCTTCCAGATTATGGCGCATATTAGGAATTTCGACATAGGAAATAGCGCCGCCAGAAGAAATACGCTGGAACTGGCTTTCAAAATTAAATTTACTAAAGGCGTCGATATCCTCACGAACATCTACGTGGTAAGAATTAGTATAATAGCCTTTATCCGTTACATCGGCAATAGTACCAAACCGTTCTTTGTCAATACGGGCAAAACGATAGCACAATGATTCAGCAGGCGTACCATATAAGGCAAAACCTAACCCTGTTTCTTTTTTTCCATTTATCACAGGCAGCACGCAGATATTTCATCACGCGCAAAGCAAATTCTTCCCCTTCAGGTGTTGTGTGGCTGACATCTTTCATTAACTTAGTCATTTCGTACAAACCAATATAACCGAGTGCAAATAGTAGAATAGCCCTTTTTTCCAGATATTTTATCAATAACTTCGCCTTTTTTCCAAGCGTGCAATCGCTCCATACTGCCAATGTACAGGGCTGACGTCACTGCGAATACCCTTTAATGAGTTATGACGGCACATCAAAGCTTCATAACAAAGCTGTAAGCGTTCATCCAGCAATGGCCAGAATTTTTTCTTCGTCGCCATGTGCCAAAATAGCCACCTGAGGCAAATTCAAAGATACGACTGCCCTGATTGAAACGGCCTTTCGAATTTGTAATTACCTTCGTCATCCTTCCAGGCAGCCAAAAAACTACGGCAGCCCAATCGGTTGCGAAAACATTTTCCTTCATAATTCTCACGCATTTTTTTAGCAGAGATATAGTCAGGATATAAACGTTTAGCGCTGCATTTTACAGCCAGCTTAGTAATATAATCATACTTGCCGCCCTTCAGGCAGTTATGTTCATCAAGCACATAAACCAGTTTCGGAAAAGCAGGCGTTACAAAAACGCCTTTATCATTTTTAATGCCTTCCAACCGTTGCCGCAGAATCTCTTCTACTATCATTGCATTTTCTTCCAGATATTCATCGTCCGCCTGCAGATTAAGGAAGATAGTGACAAACGGAGATTGTCCGTTTGTTGTCATCAAAGTATTAATCTGGTATTGAATTGTCTGCACACCGCTGCGCAGCTCATCCTGCAAACGTCTTTTTGTAAGGCGCTCTACAACTTCATCAGCAACACTGTCACCGACCTCAGCTTTGATCGTCAGTTTGAATTTTTCATAGCTGCGGCGCAGATATTTGCCTAAATGACGAATATCGACAGACTGCCCACCATACTGGCTGCTGGCTACTGAAGCGATGATCTGAGTCATTACTGTACAAGCCACCTGAAAACTTTTCGGGCTTTCGATCAGTTTACCGTTCATTACAGTGCCGTTATCCAGCATATCGCCAACATTGATCAGGCAACAGTTGAAAATAGGCTGTACGAAGTAATCAGCATCGTGAAAATGGATAGCGCCCTCATCATGGGCTTTAGAAATCTTTTCCGGCAGGATCAGACGGCGGGTCAGGTCCTTGGAAACCTCGCCGGCAATCAGATCGCGCTGAGTAGAAGCCATAACAGCATTTTTATTAGAATTTTCCTCCATAACATCTTTATTACTGTTACGGATCAGAGATAAAATGGATTCATCAGTCGTGTTAGCCTTACGCACCAAAGCGCGAGTATAGCGGTAAATAATATAAGACTTGGCCAGGTTGAATTTCCCCTCGTCCATAAGCTGATGCTCTACCATATCCTGTATATCTTCCACTAAAAGACGCATGCGGTTTTTACTTTCCACATAATGAGCGATAGCTTCGATACGTTCCTGATCGATACGGTCTTCCGGTTCGACTACCTGATTGGCTTTCTGGATAGCAACTATAATCTTGCTGCTGTCAAAATCGGCAGTACTGCCATCACGTTTGATTACTTTCATAACTGACGCCTTCTTTCATAATTTCTTATCGTTAACGCCAAACAAAAATTATTATTTATGCGTAAAATTTACATTATCATCATAGCACAGCGCATTGTTAATGTAAAGCCAAAAATTACTAGATGTTGTGTTTTATTTTGCACACGCAACCATATTTGGTAGAAAACTTTCTTTTGCAATATTTAAATAAGGTCTCATAAATACTACTTTCGGTATCGAAATAAACACAAAAAAGACGGCTTAAGCCGCCTTTTTTAGAAAATCACAGCAAACTGTACACTCTTACAAAATTGCCTTCTGCTAATGCCCAAACAGCAATATTTAACTGCAACGGCACAACAGCTGAATAATACTCCCTGCTTTTATTACCATTTTTCAGGAATCCCAGCGAATGTATCCACTACAATCATCGCCGCTGTAGCCTTAGCCACCAGGGTATCATTGTCCAGATCGCGCACTTCGATATTGATGGTTACCAATCTGTCGTCAGCGTGTGTTATCCGTGAAGTAGCGCTGATCGTCGTACCAACCGGTGCGCCTTTGATAAAATCTGTAGCAATAGTTGATGTCACTACCCTTTTACCTATCGTTGCACCTGCAATGCCTGTAGCATTATCAGCCAGCGTTGCAACCAGTCCTCCATGCGCCATACCATTAAGATTAGCATGCCGCTCAGGATCTACTTTTACTGCAACTGTAGCGCTGCCGCAAGACATATCTACGATGTAAATACCGCACTCCTGCATAAAATTATTATGCGAATAAATTTCGCTGACCTTTGCTTTGATCTTTTCCGCTTCAACCACAGGGAGTTCCTCCTTAACGCCGTCTTATGCCAGACATTCAGCCAGGTCTGCTGCAAAATCTGCGCTTGCTTCCAGATTATCGATAAGACCGCACAGCTTGGCTGTTTTTTCTTCGCCGTAAACAGGAGCAGCCAAAGACATAAATTTTGCAACACTTTCATCCCAGCTCATCGGATTAGGTGGATCTCCTTTCGGAAAATCTACCTGTAACTCCAATACTCGCCCATCTTTACAGCGAACGATAAGCTTTGATGCCAGTTTTGCAGCATCAGCAGCATTGTACCGCCTCGATCGCAGCATCACGCATGACCTTGGTCTTCGCCATCAAGCTACGGACTTCAGCATCACCAATAACTTCCGTCAGGAAGCGATCAACACCCATATCGCCGTATTTGAGCATCCCGGCAACACAATATTGGATACTGAACTTGCAGCCATACGGATTTTCAGGCTGAGGATTATTGATCAGAAAATCAGTGATCTCATTGACTAAAATCTCTATCGCTTCAACATCATCAGGCTTCAATCCATGCTCAGTACGCAGCACCTGCATCGCATACAGCGCGGCATGAGAATGTTTACAACAGGCATAAGGTTTGAACGAATTATTATCAATCTTATATATACCATCATTCAGCCCATCCGTCAATTTTTCCAAATGCGGCTCTGTGACCATAGCCCGGCAAAAGCCTTTTTCTCCTTCCAATATCTTTGTCGCACCAGTAAAACCAGCACGGGCCAGATATGCTGAAAGTACGCCGGCATATGAACTTTTACCGGCATGCAGAGTTTTGCTCATTGCGCCCTCTTTCAAAAATTCCCACAACCCTGCCGCTTGTGTACCAGCACTGCCAAGACATTGCAGCGTCGCAGCCGCATCAAGACCTAAAACCTTCGCTGCCGAAGCGGCAGCGCCTAAGGTACCTGCTGTACCGGTAGTATGCCAGAAGAAATAGGACTCAGGGATAACGGATTCGCCTACGCGGCCGCCAACCTCATATCCTGCTACTACAGCTGCCAACATATCTTTACCGCTTTTATGCTCCGCCTCAGCAATGGCAAATACTGGCGGTACAACTACTGTAGCCAGATGTATAATAGATGGATTATGAAGGTCATCAAAATCAAGGGAATGGGAAGCGCTTCCATTACAAAATGCAGCATTTAAAGCAGTAGTTTGTTCCGTCTGTCCAGCCAAAACTGTAGACTGTGCCTTACCCCCGCCATCCAGCAGCAACTTACGGATGATTTGGATAGGTTTTTCCTGCGAACCGCGAATACAGACTCCCAGCCAATCTAAAATACACTGCTTTGTAATCCGAACTGTTTCCGGGCTCAATTTTATCAATTGTACGCTTGCCCACAAAATCAGCCAATGCTTTCGTTGTCATAACAATCAACTCCGTTCTTTCACTCACAACCTGTCAGTCAGATCAGAACATGGAACCGTCCTGTCTATATTCTCCGAATATTTCTTTCATCACGCCGCATATTTCTCCCAAAGTGGCATAAGTTTTTAACACGCGTCAATCAAGATTAAGGCATCAAATTTTCTTCGCCGGCGCAAGCTTGCTTCAGCGCAGTTAAAGCAGCATCGACGGCTTTCTGATCACGTCCGTCTTTCATCTTTTCGACTTTGGCAATCTGGCGTTCAGCAACACTAAGGTCAGCAGTCAGAACATCCTGTTCCGCCAGTTGTTTATTATCAACAAACTTATTAACACCGACAACTATAGACCGTTTAGTTTCGATATCGCGTTGATCTTCATAAGCATGAGCCGACATTTCCCCCTGCATATAGCCTTGCTCGATAGCAGCTACAGCACCGCCCATAGCATCAATTTTCTTGATATATTCATAAGCTTCTGCTTCCATCCTATCCGTCAGGGCTTCTACATAATAGGAACCTGCCAGCGGATCAATAGTATCGGTAATACCACTTTCATAAGCCAGCATCTGTTGAGTACGCAGTGCCAGAGTAGCCGACTCTTCAGTTGGCAAAGCAATCGCTTCATCATAAGCACAGCAGGCCATAGACTGAATACCGCCTAAACGGCGGACAACGCCTGCCAGGTAATACGGGCTACGTTATTAAGCGGCTGCTGAGCAGTCAGAACACTGCCGGCAGTATGCACATGCACACGCAGCATCTGTGCTTTCGGTACTGTAGCACCATAACGTTCTTTCATAATGCGCGCCCACAAACGGCGTGCCGCACGGAATTTAGCAACTTCCTCAAACATATTAAGTCC
>ENA-OQAB01000432-OQAB01000432.1-human-gut-metagenome-genome-assembly--contig:-NODE-432-length-23417-cov-3.306054_pt1 | contig 23417 bp, 20 predicted proteins | sample MGYA00242490_ERZ504517 | MGnify/ENA primary metagenome ERZ504517 (study PRJEB26092, sample SAMD00036298) | human gut metagenome | host: Homo sapiens | study: EMG produced TPA metagenomics assembly of...
CGGGCGGCAGGGGATTCTATCTGGAAAGTGCATGCGGCAGGGTGCTTCGGACTGTTGTCTTCGGCGATATGTCCTTTGTGTGATTTCGACTTACGCTATGCCGTTTTCTCCGGAGGGGCTTTCGGAAGTTCTGCGCGGCACAGTTTCAGGGCTTGAATCCGTGCGGGAACCGGGCCTTTGTGGGTTGAAACTGCCTGCAAGGGATTTCGAAGGGGAACGGCTATCTCTTCGCCTCCCCCTTCTTGGCGATCGAGAACCGGAACACGAGTCCCCCTTCCGGGCGGTTCGCCACTTCGATTCGGCCGCCGTGGAAAAGTATGGCGTTGCGTACGATCGCCAGGCCGAGTCCGGTGCCTCCCGCCCGGCGCGAACGCCCCTTGTCGATCCGGTAGAAACGTTCGAAGAGGTAGGGCAGGTGTTCGGGATTGACGCCCGTGCCGTTGTCCGAGAATGAAAATTCGTAGCGGTCGTCCGTTTCGTCCGTCAGGGCGATGTCGATCCGGTTGCCGCCCGAGTAGTTGAGGGCGTTGTCCGTCAGGTTGCGGAAAACGGAGTAGAGCAATCCTTCGTTGCCCTCGACCGTCAGGGGACGGTCGCATGTCCAGTGTACCGTAAATCCGCGTCGGGCGCTTTCCGGGGCCGTGTCGGTTATCACTTCGCCGATCAGGGCGCGGAGGTCCACTTCGGTACGGTCGATCATCTGTCCTCCTTCGTCCAGCCGGGTGATCGACGATACGTCCTGCAACAGTTGCCGGAGCCGTTCGGACTGGGTGAAACACTTTTCGAGGAAGGCCCGCTGCGTCGCTGCGTCGATATGCGGATTGGCGATGAGGGTTTCGAGGTAGCCGTGGATGGAACTTACGGGGGTTTTCAACTCATGGTTGATATTGTTGGTCAATTGCCGCTTGATGCGGATTTTTCCTGCTCCTCGTGCAGTGCGGCGGCATGTTCGCGGTCGCGCTCTGCGAGGGTCGCCTCCATTTGAACCATGTTTTTCGTGAACTGGCGGACCACGTAGTAGCCGACCAGACACAGCAGCAGGGTGACTGAACCCATGAACCACAGAAAGTTGCGGTCGGCGTTCAGCACCTGCGACAACGACACGGTGTAGGGCAGCGACGAGCGGACGATCCGGTCGCCGATGCGGGAGGCGGAGTAGAAGTAGGTGCGCCCGTTGTTCTCCGACTGGCGGCGGATCGTATAGCCGTGACCGTCGGTGAGGGCGGCCGCCACTTCCGGCCGGTCGAGGTGGTTCGACATCTCGGCCGGGGGTTCTTCGGAGTCATAGACGACCGTACCGTCCAGGTCGATCAGGGTGATGCGCAGCCCCTCGAAGAAGTCGGAGTGCGCATCGAAAAAGTCGTGGGGAGTGCGTGCATTGCTCAAAGCCTCTTCCAGTTGGGCGTTGATGATCTGCAACTGCGAATCGAGCAGCTCCGTGCGCAGCTCCTTCTCCCGGTGGTATTGGAAGCCGACGAAGCAGACGATGAGCAGCCACGAGAAGCCCAGCAGCCAGAGGAACGATTGCGTCTGATAGGAGTGTTTACTTTTCAAATCCATAGCCGTAGCCCAGGCGGGTCACCAGATGCGAGCCGTAGGGCCCGATTTTCTTGCGCAGGCGCGTGATGTTTACGTCGATCGTGCGGTCCAGGACGATCACTTCGTTGTTCCAGACCCGGGCGAGGATCTGTTCGCGCGAGAAGATCACCCTAGGGTGGGAAAGGAGCAGGGTGAGGATTTCGAACTCCTTTTTGGTCAGGGGAACCTCCTGTCCGTTCACCCGGCAGACCTTGCTCTGCAGGTCGAGGCAGAGCCCTTCGAAACAGATGGCTTCCTCCTCCTGCCGGGCTTGCGAGCGGCGCAGCACGCTCCGTACCCGGGCCGTCACTTCGCGCATCGAGAAGGGTTTGGAGATATAGTCGTCGGCACCCAGGTTCAAGCCCGCAACGGTGTCGTCTTCGGTGTCTTTGGCCGTGCAGAAGATGATCGGCACGGCAGCCGTTTCGGGCGAGGACTTGAGCATACGGGCCATTTTGAAGCCGCTGATCTCTCCCATCATTACGTCGAGCAGCAGCAGCGAATAACGTTCGGGATGCATCGCCAGCGCTTGTTCGGCGCTGTAAGCCACATCCACTTCGTATCCTTCGAGTTCGAGGTTGAATTTCAGGGATTTCACACAGCGACTCTTCGTCGTCCACCACCAGAATTTTTCGTATTTCCCCATGACCTTCGTATTGATTCGACGCGTCAAAATTAGGGAATAAACGGTTTCGCAATCCGGAAGGATCGAAATTTCACGGAATTGTAACAGACGGTTCATAAAAACGAGGCATTTTCCCGGATTTTTGTAACGGGTTTGTAACAGGTTTGAAACGTCGTTATCATTTCCGCCCGGTACTTTTGTTCCCGAATGATAACTTTAGGCGTAAAACCAATTAAAAAAGTATGGAATCAATCTATTTAGGCATTGTCCTCTTTCCTCTTTCTGCTGGCGATTTTCGATCTGGTGGTGGGTGTCAGCAACGATGCCGTGAATTTCCTGGGGTCGGCCGTCGGCGCCCGGGCCGCTTCGTTCAAGTGGATCATGGGTGTAGCTGCGGTGGGTATCCTGTGCGGCGCCGTCATGAGCAACGGTATGATGGATGTCGCCCGGCACGGGATTTTCAGGCCCGAACAGTTCTATTTCCAGGATATCATGTGTATCTGCCTGGCGGTCATGGCAATCGACGTGATTCTTCTGGACACCTTCAATACCCTGGGGCTGCCGACTTCGACTACCGTGTCGATCGTTTTCGAGTTGCTGGGAGGTGCGTTCGCTCTGGCGATGGTCAAGCTGGCCGCAGACGATACGGGGCTTACCTTTGCCGATATGCTGAATTCGGAAAAGGCTTTGTCGGTCATCATGGCCATCTTCCTTTCGGTGGCGATCGCATTCGTATTCGGCGCAGTGGTGCAATATATCGCCCGATTGATCTTTACTTTCAATTATAAGTCGCACATGAAGTGGTCCGCCGCGCTGTTCGGCGGTGTGGCGATGACGGCGATCATCTATTTCATTCTGATCAAGGGTATGAAGGATTCGTCGTTCATGACACCCGAACTGTCGGAGTGGATTTCTACCTATACCCGTCACCTGGTGGCCGGCTGCTTCATCTTCTTCTGCCTTCTCTCGCAGGTGCTCCACTGGTGTCGGATCAATATTTTCAAGGTAGTCACGCTGCTGGGAACTTTCGCCCTGGCACTGGCCTTCGCCGGAAACGACCTGGTGAATTTCGTGGGCGTACCTCTGACGGGCTACTCTTCCTATATGGATTACGTCGCCAACGGCAACGGATCCGAAACCTTCCTGATGGATTCGCTGAACGCGCCTGCCCGGACGCCCTTCATTTTCCTGGCTCTTTCGGGCGTGGTGATGATCGTCGCCCTGACCACTTCGCGGAAGGCCCGGGGCGTTATCAAGACCTCGGTGGATCTGGCCCGTCAGGATGCCGGCGACGAGATGTTCGGTTCGTCGGGGCTGGCCCGGAGTATCGTGCGTGCTTCGTCGTCCCTCGCTACCGGAATCGACAATGCGATGCCGCAGGGACTGAAGCGCTGGCTCGGGAAACGCTTCGATAAGGACGAGGCGATTCTGGAGAACGGTGCCGCTTTCGATATGGTACGTGCGGCGGTCAATCTGCTGCTGGCCAGCTTGCTGATCGCATTGGGCACCTCGCTCAAGTTGCCTCTTTCGACTACTTACGTGGCCTTTATGGTGGCGATGGGTTCTTCGCTGGCCGATAAGGCCTGGGGCCGCGAGAGCGCCGTATTCCGCATTACGGGTGTGATTTCCGTGATCGGCGGCTGGTTCATTACGGCCGGTGCGGCTTTCGTGGCGACGTTCCTGCTCGCGCTTGCTATCTATTACGGCGGTACGATCGCTATGGTCGTGGTCGTAGCGCTGACGATTCTCTTCCTGATACGCAGCAATATCCGCTACCGCCGGAAGATGAAGGCCGAGCACGATGATGTTTTCAAGGGGATGATGACTTCCCGCGACAAGGCCGAAGTGTGGACGTTGCTCCGCCGACATATGACCGAGTCGCTCATGGCATCGGTAACGTTCGCCGAATCGACCTTCCGTCAGATTACCGACGGTTTGCTGAAGGAGGATATCAAGAGCCTGCGCAAAGCTGAACGGGCGCTCGGAGGAGAAAAAGACCTGCTCAAGCGGGTGCGTCGTCGGCAGATGCTCGCCATGCGCCGTATCGACCGCAACCTGGCGCTCGAAAAGAACACCTGGTTCCACACGGCGAGCAATGCTTCCGAGCAACTTTATTACTGTCTCAAACGTCTTTGCGAGCCGTGCAAGGAGCATGTCGGCAATAACTTCAACCCGATGCCCAAAGTTTATCTGCGGGAGTTCCTGCCCATTCGGACCCGGATTTTCAACCTGATGGTCGAGATTCGCCGCATGATGGAGCAGAACGACTATTCGGATATCGAGAACGTGCTGATCGAAGCCGAAGGGTTGCGCGAATCCATCTCGACCGAGCGCAAGACCCAGATGTACCGGGTGCAGGAGGAGGGCAACAGCCTGCATGTTTCGCTCGTCTATCTGATTACGCTGCAGGAGTCCCAGGAATTAGTCGATACGTTGCGTCAGTTGCTGAAGGCTTGTAATAAGTTTACCAAATAAGTAATAAGTCGTATTTTGAACCTGCGATAGACAAAAACAGTGTCATTTGCACTGTTTTTGTCTATATTTGCGGAACACGAGATATTTTGAAAGGGTTAAATAGGTTTCAATCAATGTATTATGCCTGTGGCCCGTATCTGACGACAAGATAAAAGAGAATAGAGTTGCCTATGGAGAATTTTACCCGCAGAGTGGCCGGATGGTTTTTATTATGCCTTGCGATGAGTATGTCGTTGTCCGCAGCGGCCCAGCAACCTCCGGTGGAGAGGGTGGATGTGGAAACGATACCCGTGCAGGACGATCTGGAAGAGATGGTCATCGAGTCGCAGCCGGAGAGTACGAATCACCCGAAACAGGAAAAAGATGTCGATACGGATGACGACGATCGTGCCGCTGCGGTGCGGACGGATGCCGGGCAGGACGAGAACGTCGGGCAGGGCGAGCTTTCGCAGAAGGACAGGAGGCGTGACAAGGGCGACGGTCGTGAGAACGACGATGAGGATGATGACGAAGATGAGGATGATGACGAGGACGAAGGAGTCCGAGTTCAGACTCATTTCGAAATTTCGGCAGCTTCGGGAGCACAAAAGGAGGAGAAAAAGGCTCCACCCGTGACGATCGACCTGTTGGGAACGCTCCGGGCCAAATTCGAGTACCAGCCCGGCGAGGGCGATGCCCGCTTCCAGGTTCGCAACGCCCGCTTCGGCGTGGCCGGCGAGATCTATTCGAAACTGGCTTACTGTATGGAGATCGACCTCTCGGACGAGGGAAAGATCAAGATGGTCAATGCGTATCTGGGGACCAAACTCTATAAGGGACTCGGTTTCACGATCGGATTTATGCGGGTCCCGTTTACCATCGATGCTCACCGTTCCCCCCATACGCAGTATTTTGCGAACCGTTCGTTCATCGCCAAGCAGGTGGGCAGCGTCCGCGATGTCGGAGCCACCCTGGGCTGGAAATTCGGCGAGAAGGTTCCGATCAACCTGCAAGTCGGTATGTTCAACGGGTCGGGTATCGACGACCAGAAGGATTTCTGGACCGACAAATTCAACTATGCGGCAAAGGCGCAGTTCGGTTTTGCCGAGGGGATGAATTTCGTGGTGAGCTACCAGACGACCCGTCCTGCCGATACGCGGATTCACCTTTACGACGTGGGGTGCTCCTACCGCTTGGGCGGTTGGTTCTTCGAGGCCGAGTATCTGCGTAAGGAGTATGCCCGCAATTCGTTCGCGGGCGTGAATGCCTTCGACGGATTTTTCTGTTATGACCTGCCTTTGCGCCGTGTCTTCAAAAAGATGTCGTTCGCAGGCCGTTACGACTATATGTCCGATCACAGCAACGGCATTCCCGACGACAACGGTCTGCTGTTCGTCAATGATCTGGAGCGTCATCGCGTCACGGCAGGCATTACGTTCAGCTTCGGATTGCCTTTTATGGCCGATATCCGGCTCAACTATGAGATGTATTTTTACGACAAGGGTGTCGTCCCCAAAGTTTCCGAACACGACAAGATCGTCCTGGAATTTATGGCTCACTTTTAGCCGTTTTAAGGATTTGAGAAAAGAAAACCCCGCATTCTATATGTGCGGGGTTTTCTTTTGCCGGTTCGAAACATTTCGTAGCTCGTGTCGGAGAAGTCCGGAAGGGAGGGTTAGAGGAGTAGGAGTAGGAGTAGGAGTAGGAGTAGGAGTAGGAGTAGGAGTAGGAGTAGGAGTAGGAGTAGGAGTAGGAGTAGGAGTAGGAGTAGGAGTAGGAGTAGGAGTAGGAGTAGGAGTAGGAGTAGGAGTGTCGGTAATCGCCCCGTTTTTTCTGTTTCGGCTTGGTTTCCGATTCCCGCTCTTGCGACCTCTTTTTTGGCGCTCGATCGTGGGCTTGGCCCTGTTTGTCCTGTTACTTTTCGTTTTTTTGTTTTTACCCGAGGCTCTTTCCGAACCGGCGAATAAAAAGACGGTGTATCATAACAGGCAAACCGCTTCGTTATTATCGGTATCGCGGCTCGATTATGTACGGTCAGGACACGTTCTTCGCCGTGAACCTCGATGTCTGTTCTTACATACCTGAAAGGGGATGCGCCAAATTTCTCAATTGACACATCCCCTTCGGGAATGAATCCTTCCTGAAATTAGTATCCCAGGGTTTTCGCAGCCGCGTAGGAAATTTTCAGGGCATTCGCGCGGCGAAGTTCCTGCTTGATCTCCGTGATACGGCCCATAGTCGTATATCGGTCGGCCTTCAGACAGATCGTCATCAAGGCACGCTCCGACTCATTGAGCTTGTCACGCTCGGCAGCTACGAACTGGCCGATATCCTGAGCGGTTTTGAAGGCATCGTTGAGCTGAATACGGGGTGCAGGACCGTACTGTTCCCGCCAAACGCCGATCGGCTCTCCGATGTGGATGTAACTTACGAGTGATTTCTTCTCCAGTTTCTGCACCTCGGTTGCTTCTGGAACTTGGTATTTTACATGTAATTCCTGATCGCGCATGGTCGTAGATCCATGAAGAAGAACAGGATCATGAAGATCACGTCCGGCAGCGAGGCGGTAGAGATCGGGGCAAACTTTTGTTGCCTTTCTTTTTAATTACTGCCATACTACTTTTTTCCTCCTAAATCTCTGGGTTCTGCTTCCGAGATACTCATGGGAACGGCTTTGGCTACGATACCGCGCTCCGCTTCTCCGAGATCCGAGAATTTCATTTGGAATTTATTCTTCGAAACTTCGTCACGGATTTCGTTGATCGCACGCGTCAGCTCGTTCTGTACCATGATGTAGATCTGATATTGGGTATCTTTGGTCGTTTGCAGCGAGAGTACGCCTTTTCCGACCGGATAGCTCCATTTGCTGCCGTCGGGGAGCTCGAACTCCTCGACCTCTTTTTCGGGCAGGTTGGGATCGTCCATCACATTGAGGAGGAAGTCCTTCGCCCGGTCCTTCAACTGGTGGATATCGACGTACTCCTGTTCGCCGGCCCTGCCCACGAAGATATCGCCGCGGCCGTTCACCAGAACGGGCAGAAGGTTACGTATCTTCACCTTCATATCCTCGACCTTTTGATCCTCGGGGGGCATCGGCGGCAGGTTACGGGCGATACCCGTATCGACGTTCATCGTCGTAGCCACCAGGAAGAATATGAGCAGCAAGAAAGCGATGTCGGCCATTGAACCGGCATTGATCTCCTGTACTTTTCTTTTATCTATAGGCATCGTTCAAACTCTATTTGAAAGCTTTGTATATCTCTGTGAAAATAGCTGTCAGAACAGCGGCACCCAGAGCTACGTAGGTTACCAGAATGCTGGCTTCCGTGATAACGGTTTCAGGATGCGGGAAGAAGCCTCCGTTCGCGACGTCCGGAATTTCGATCGTATGTCCGCGGGCGATCAGGTAGGCTGCCGCGACGATGACGATGATCAGAAGTGTCGAAAGCAGCGTTCCTTTGATGCCTTTGGAACTGTTGACCATACCCCAAACGGCCGTGAACAGTGCTGTTGCAATACCGACTGCGATCAGGATATAACTCCAGATGAGGTTCAGGTTGATCGCCTCGTTGCTGCCGCCGGCCACCATTGCATATACGGTCAGAATCACCGTAATCAGCAGGATGACGCCCAGCAATATGTTTAATATTTTTTTCATAATAGGGAATAAAGTCTTTATAAGTGCGAATTATTTCTTGTAAGCCGTCAGGATATCCATCAGGGTGATGGACGAATCCTCCATATCGTTTACGAGCGAGTCGATCTTGGAAACGATATAGTTGTAGAACAACTGAAGAATAACCGCAGCGATAAGACCCAGCAGGGTGGTCAGCAGGGCGACCTTGATACCGCCGGCAACCAGCGTCGGAGAGATATCGCCCGCAGCCTGGATGGCGTCGAACGCCTCGATCATACCCACGACGGTACCCATAAATCCGAGCATCGGGCTAAGTGCGATGAACAGACCGATCCAGCTCAAGCCCGACTCCATGCGGCCGGTCTGTACCGAACCGTAGGAAACGACGGCTTTCTCGACACTGTCCAAACCCTGGTTGTAACGATCCAGACCCTGATAGAAGATCGATGCGACCGGACCGCGCTTGTTGCGGCAAACTTCCTTGGCAGCTTCGATACCGCCCTTTTTCAGCGCTTCTTCGACCTGTGCGATCAGTTTCTTGGAGTTGATGGTGGAAAGGCTCAGGTAAAGCATACGCTCGATGGCAATGGCAAGACCGAATACCAAGCAGAGGAGCACCGGAAGCATCCACTCCCAACCGCCTTCGAGGAACTTCTGCATCAGCACCTGGTGCATCGGCTTAGCTTCGGCAAGCTGAGTGTCCGAAGCCGGAACTTCGTCCACTACGGTTTCTTCAACGACTGCGGTCTCCTCGGTTGCAGGCGTAGTCGTCTCCTGGGCGAAAGCGTTAACAGTACCAAGCGAGAAGATGGCGACTGCTACAATCAAAAAAAGTTTTTCATGGTTGTTTAATTAAAAATTTTGATTAGTTGATCGTTTTTTCGTTTGCGTTTTTTATTTCAAAAAATGTAACTTTTTTTTGTCCTGTCTGGCTTATCGCGGTTCAAATTCGTTTTATTTTAGCTTTTTTCGACAATCCGGCTGTCTGGTCGGAAAAATGCCCCGGTTTCTCTTTTCGGCAGTAATATTCTCTGCAATGAATTGAGCGGTAATGTTTTATCCTTTTTCGGACAGTCTGCGTGCCTCTCTCCGAGACCCTGTCGATGCGATTTTTAGCTCCGAAATATACAAAATTATTTTCGTACGCACAATGTTTTAGTCGGTAAATTCTCCTTTGAGGGGCGTGCGGAGCAGGTCGAGCGTTTGCTCGCGGGGCAGTTCGAGTCCGAGGACGTACATCAATTTTGTGACGGCCGCTTCGGTGGTCATGTCGTGGCCGCAGAGCACGCCGATCCGCTGCAGGCGGAGTCCCGTTTCGTAGAGTTCCATCATGACCCGACCGCCCCGGCACTGCGTGACGTTGAGGACGATCAGTCCCCGGTCGATCGCCTCTTCGAGCACGCGGATGAACCATTCGCTGGTCGGGGCGTTTCCTGCGCCGAAGGTTTCGAGCACGACGCCCCGGAGCCCTTCGGCCGAGAGCATCGCGCGCAGGGTCCGTTCCTCGATGCCGGGGAAGAGCTTGACGACGGCGATACCTCCGCTCAGGCGGGCGGCGATGTGCAGGGGTTCGTCGTAGCGCTCCGGCTGGAGAATGTATTCGGTGTGGTAGGTGATATTGACGCCCACGTCGGCCAGGGCCGGATAGTTGTACGACCAGAAGGCGCTCAAGTCTTCCGAACTGCGTTTGGTCGTGCGGTTGGCGCGGAACAGACAGTTCTGGAAATAGAGCGACACTTCGGGAACGGCGGGGCGGCCGTCGATGCGGGCCGAAGCGATTTCGATGGCCGTCATCAGGTTTTCGCGCCCGTCGGTGCGCAGCACGCCGATCGGAATCTGGCTGCCGGTGAAGACGACGGGTTTGGCCAGGTTTTCGAGCAGGAAGCTCAGGGCCGAAGCGGTGTAGGACATCGTGTCGGTGCCGTGCAGCACGACGAACCCGTCGTAGCGGGCGTAGTTGTCGCGGATGATCGCCGCCAGGTCGAGCCAGTTGCGGGGGCTGACGTTCGATGAGTCGATCACGGGGTCCATCGTGAATACCTCGATGCCGATGTTCAGGCTTTGGAGGGTCGGGAACTCCTCGAAGATGCCGCTGAAGTCGAACGGTACGAGGGCGCCGGTCGTCGGGTCGGGCTTCATGCCGATCGTGCCGCCGGTATAGATAATCAGGATCGAAGGTTTCATATCGATTCGGTAGGGCTTGAATGGTCGTTTGTCGTCTGTCGCGCCGCGTCGAAGCCGAACATCCGCCGGGCGTTGCGGGTCGTGGCTGCCGCTACCTCTTCGGGTGTCGTGCCTTTCAGCGCTGCGATTTTGTTGCAAATATAAGGAATATATCCGGATTCGTTTCGCTGGCCGCGATAGGGAACCGGCGTCAGGTAGGGACAGTCGGTTTCGAGCACCAGGTCGTCGAGCTCCATTTCGCGTACGGTATCGGCCAGCCGGCTCTTTTTGAAGGTCACCACACCGCCGATGCCGAACAGGAAGTCGCCGCACTCCTTCAACTGCCGGTAGGTGTCGGCGTCTTCGGCGAAGGCGTGGAAAACACCCCGCAGGCGCAGCCCTTTTTCGCGGGCGGCCTTCGTTTCCGTTTCGACAGTGCGGCACATATCTTTCCAGGCCGCCCGCGTATGGATGGCGACGGGAAGGTCATAGGTCGCGGCCAGGCGGCACTGTTTCGTGAATGCCTCGAGCTGTTCGGCCTTGAAGCGGTCGTCCCAGTAGTAGTCGAGTCCGATTTCGCCCACGGCGCAGAATCGTCCGACGCCTTCGGGTGGCGAGCAGAGGTAGCGTTCGACCAACGCCAGCTCTTCCCGCCAACGGGGATTGTCGTTGATGGAGGTCGGGTGCAGCCCCATCATCGGGGTGCAGTGGTCCGGATAGCGGCGCACGGTGTCGAAGAGGCGCCCGTGGCTCTCGGAGTCGATCGCCGGCAGCAGCAGCCGCTCCACCCCGGCTTCGCGGGCGCGGCGGATCGCCTCGTCGCGGTCGGCGTCGAACTCTTCGGCGTAGATATGCGAGTGGGTGTCGATCAGATAATTCAATGTTTCGGAAATTTTGTCTTAAAATATTTTGTTTATAGAGTTGGTGTCTCGTTGTTCTGATTCGGTGGGTATATTATTTAATTCGGATTTTTTTGCTTTTATTTCATCAATAATGTTGTTTATTTCCTGAATTGAATCTACATCTTTACTCAACAAGTAGTGAGTTGTACTTGATGTACTGCCATATCCGTTTCCGCTGCTTCCAGATACTTTTACATATGCTTGCTCGAATTTCCAACCCAATGCGGACATAATGTTAAGTGCTTCCACCCGGGAATAGAAGATTTCAGCTTTTTCATTTTCGTTTTCGAGTCTGATATCTTTCTTTTTATTGCGTTCTTGCCCGTAATCGAGGTATATTCGAGTTTTTTTCTGACTTACGATTTGTTCAATAATTTCACAGAAAATTTTGTTTTGTGCAAAAGTGAAACTGATTGGGCTGATAGTAAATAAAAGAAATAAGATGACGAATTGTTTCATAGGATTGGGATAGTGTATTTTGTATTTATTTTTTATTAGCGTAGTTTCATATATCGGTTCCCCGGAAGCTGCCGGACGGCTCCGGCCATTTCGAGTCCCAGCAGCAGGGCCGAAAGTTCGCCGAATCCGAGCCCCGAGAGTTCGCAAAGCTCTTCTGCGGATATCGGGTCGTCGGTGCGGAAGCAGCCCAGCAGCCCCTCTTCGTCGCGCGTGAGTGCTGCGGGAGCCGCTGTCGGCCGGTCGATCAGATCGCCGGGGCGGTTCTGGTCCCACATCATTTCCCGCACGATATCTTCGCCCGTGCATACCATTTGGGCACGCTGGGTCCGAATCAGCAGATTGGCTCCGGCCGAGGCGAAGTCCGTCGCGCGTCCAGGGACGGCCATCAGCGTGCGGTTGTAGCCGTCCGCCAGCCGTGCCGTATCCATCGACCCGCCTTCGACGGGCGATTCTACGACGACCGTACCGCCGCTTATGCCTGCCAGCAGACGGTTGCGGGAGTGGTAAAAGTTGCCGTTCTGCCTGGTTTGGGAGTGCAGCTCCGAAACGACGGCTCCGCCGTGTTCGATCATATCCCGGGCGACGGCCGTGTGCTGTGCGGGCGTGATGCCGGGAAGGGCCGAGGCGATGATGCCGACGGTCGGCATGCCGAAAGCGAGCGCCGCACGGTGACAGGCCGTATCGATGCCGAAGGCTAGGCCGCTCACGATCACCGTATCCGCCACCCGGTCTGCCAGTTCGCCGATCAGCCGGTCGGCCATCTGTTGCCCGTACGGAGTCATCCGACGCGTGCCGACCATCGTAAGCGTCGTCTTGCCGAGCGCTTCCGGGGAACCCAGAACATACAGCACATGCGGGTAGTCGGCGGTTTCGCGCAGCAGGGCCGGGTATTGTGCGTCGGTGGAGGCGATGATCTCGATCCCGTGTTTGCGGCAATGTTTGACTTCGCGCTCTGCGTCTGCGAACGCTTTCTTTTGGAGGATCGCCCGCGCGAGTTCCGGTCGGAGTCGGGCTTTTTCGATGAGTTCGTCGGCCGAAGCGGAGAAAACCGCCTCTGCCGAACCGAATACGTCGAGCAGATGGACCGCCCCTTTCGGGCCTATTCCCGGCGTGAGGGTAAGGGCTATGTCTGGAATTTCGCGCTTCATTTTCCGTATCCGGCAATCCCCGAATGAGTTCGGCTCCGCCTCTTTTGGGCGAAACCGTAGGTTCCGGACCCGCTTCGGGGCTTCGGTTAGCGGTTGTAAAGATAGGTTTTTGCCGATAAAAATGCAAAGTTGCCCGGAAGTTTTGCAGAAAAGAGAAATCTTCGTATATTTGCAAACCCGATCCAGGGAATCAGGGTCTGATGGCCGAGTGGCTAGGCAAAGGTCTGCAAAACCTTGTACAGCGGTTCGAATCCGCTTCAGACCTCACAGAAACCGCGTTGCAGCTATCTACAACGCGGTTTTATTTTTGAATTGTCATACATTTGTAATACCAACCTTTATTCGTGGCTGGTTTCTTCAATATAAGATAACAAGCTATAGATATCCAGATGAATTTGGCGGGTTGCTCGATTCATTTTATCATCTAATTCTTGCCATCGTTTTTGGGCTGCATTTGGTTTGATAGCTTCCTCATATGTTCCAACAACATGTTCTACTTCTTTTTCCAAAGTATGCGATAACTGAAATATCGTTTGTTCATCAATATAAGACGGACGACATTTCTCATTCAACTCTACAACCTTATTAAATAATGTTTGAGCATTTGATTTATACTTAAATCCATTCGGCTTTTGAGTACCATAACCATGTACATATTCTCCATAAGGTGCTGCAACTAATGAATCATATAGTTGTTTTATTTCTAATAACAATACATTTTCCATAACAATATATTTATTTGATTTTTTGCGTCCGTCTTAATTCTTTGAGCGGATTTTGGTCATATACTTGTTTTAGTTTATACAGATCCGTATTAGGTTCGATAATAGCTTGTCGATAGCTGACATAATATCCCAGTAACGTATCGACATAAGAATTTCCAGTATGATATGATTTGCTAAAATCATTTTTATGAATAATATTCAACGCCATTTCCCATTCTTTGGATGATACATTTTCCTTGCAAGTACAAAAGGCTTTCCACCACGAGTGGGCCGATGCATTGCATATCGAATCATTTCCTAAAATCTCAATAGCCGTTTTCTTTCCGCCATTTTCCAGCCCAAGCCATTCGAAGAAATAACGATAAATAATCATGGTTTCTGGCATTTCAAGAAGCTTATGGTATTCCTCGATATTTTCGCCAAAAGCTTTCATGAAAAATGATGTTCCCTTGCCAATCTTACCTTTTGTACTATTGAGAACAGCCTGAATAGCTCGGATATACTTACGATTCCAGTATTTGCCAATATAGTCTCGATTGTGAGAATAATCCTCATCCATATCTTCCGTGCGACGGATGGGGTGGTATTTCATGGGAAAAGAATAGATACTCACATTTAATCGATCACACAATTCTACATTGATCCTTAACCGATGATATAAATCATCTGGATGATCATCGAAGTTATATAACAAGTAGTTGGAGAAATCTTTCAATCCAACCTTGCTGCTCATTTCAATCGCGCGAGTATATTGTGCTTCCGTTTTTATATTATCGAAAGCTATTCTTAACGGGCGTATTGCGATTCTGCTTAACTGCTTGACATTCTCTTCGGTAAATAAACGAGCATCTACACCTTGGTTGAAATCGACATAGCGATGACGAGGAGCAGGTTTAAAATGTTTCTTATAAATATCCTTTATTTCGTCATATGCGGCGAGCAGGTGTTCTTTTGTAGTCGTAAGAAGCTTATTAATTTTATATTTTTCAAAAATGATTTTATATATCTCAAATGATTCTTCGCCTTTTAATTTTTGGTAAAATTCCATAATTAAGGACTGGGCTTTTCTAATATTTGCCCGTTCGTTAATCACAGGTGTAGAGCGCAAATGAGCAATGGATAACGCAAGTAAATCTGGTTGAATAAATATAGCGTCTTTACCAAATCCGCAAGCTACAATATCATTGATAATCGTATCGAACTCCGAAGAGGCTAATATGTTATTATCCATTAATAAAAGGTCTTTTTGATCACCGTATTGTTTTCGGGTTTCTTCGATTCTCTCTCGAAGAGGAATATAGGAATTATAAACAGGTTCTAATTTGGGAACAGCGCAAAACGGACATTTTCTTATGCATCCACGTGTGGTATATCCATAATATGCATTGTTCATTGGATATTTATATTCAATTTCATCAAGAATTGAATAATCTAAAGGCAAATTATCGATAATGAGTTGATTCCTTTTATCTAGTTGTCCGGGAATGTTTAAAATTCCTTTAAATGGCTTGATCCCAGTTGCCTCGTAAACCTCTTTTGCTTGAATGGTTGCTAATACACCTCCAACCATCAAATTTTTTGTGTCTTTAACTAGTTTTTTTGCAAAATTGATGGTGTCGATAGTAATGCGCCAATGGAACGTGAACAAAGTTGTTACAAAGACGCGATCCCATTCGGGATCTGCTTCCCAGTTTTTTTCCAATAATAATCTTTAAACTGATTAATTTTGTTTGTCAAAAGAATCTCCATATTTGTGGAGCTAATCGGGATTTGAACTAAGAAATCCCGCCGCCTTGTACGAATATACTCAACAAACAAATCTTTGTAAAGATTCCAATTAATGTTTTCATCTATTTTATAAAACTCATCAATACATTTATTGGCAATGCGTTCTATAACAAACTGTTTTAAATCCCCTTTATAGAAAACGACTTCATGACCTAACATTTTATGATAGGTCGATAATTTCATAAGCCCAATTGGTGGATACTTATTTGAATAGTTTGGCTCTATAAGCAGTATCTTTAATTTTTTTCGAGGTCTTGCCATTATTCTTCTATAAGTTCTCTTATAGCTTTTCGTTGTAATTCTCTAATTAATTTAATATGTGAAACCGGACAGTTTCTTTGATATGACATACACACTCTGCGAATTAATGCTGCAAGGTCTTCGGGATAGTGATTATTCAATATTTCAAAGTCATCGAGCTCAGGTTCAACCTGCGGGATAGGACTTGATATAGGTAATTCAGATGCAGGTATGCACGTATCTCTTGGTCCATCTCTGTATGTAAGTCTTTGATTCGCCGTTTATACGACTCCAGTACTTTTTGTGCTACAGGATTGGTTGCATTCTTGGATTTGGTGATACTCTTAAGTTTTTTGCAAGCATCTGTTAATTGTTTTTGAGCATTAACGATATTTTCAGTTGCGGGAGCTTGAATTATTTTGTAAGCATCTATATAACGCTCGACTGCTTTTTTTGTATCATTGGCTAAATGATATAACTTAACTAATCCATCGAAGAAATTTCGAATTAGACACTTTAGGCATTCTGCTTCTGGGGTAGGAGCTAATCCGTCACGGGCACTATTTAGTTTGATTTTTTGATTCGCAATATGGATTTCTCCATAAAAATATTTATTACCTCGGGTTTCATTACGAGGGAAATAAGTTGTTAGCATATCGGCTTCTCCAACTTGAATATTGTGTTTTCGGAGCCGAAATTGGCTGCTTGTATCTGATACGGGAATTGCTTTGGTAAAATCGGTCAAGGCGTACCAGCCCCATGCTAACAATCCGTATGTATCATCTTTTAACGAGAAATACTCTAATCCGTTGATTGTATCATTTGTTCCAACGACACGTAATCCGTATCGTTTTTCTATCGCCGTGCCGTTAATTGAGATTGGGAAATATCCAACATTTTTTTGTAACTCTTCATATTCCCCTGACACACTGGTCATAATCAATTGATTCCTAAATTGAGCTGAATAATCGACTGGAGCAACTTCCCTTAAATAGTCTGCAATAATGTCTTTATTCAACAATGCTGGATATTGTAAATCAATATTGCATAAAGTAACTATAAAATAATGGTCATCTTTATTTTCATCGTATAAATTGCGAGATGACGCGGAATCTATTACATCCGTGGCATCGCGTTTATCGTTTTCGTCATTAAGAATCGCCTTGATTTTATCAATATCGAAAACAATTTCCGAAGCAAACTCTTCTCCTTTGTAGGTTGTTCTAAATGATAATTTTTTACAGAAATAGCCGCCAACTAATCGCCCTATGCCGAACTGACCTGCGGATGATTCTCCGTCCTTATTGGAATCTGCTATATCCAGCAAAACGGATTCGACTCGTTCTACGGGTATGCCAATGCCATTATCCCTAATTTCTATAAACCTCTTGGCAGAATCAATAGTAATAGAAATTCTACCATCGGTTATAGCTCCTAAAATACCGTGATTGACGGCATCATTGATAGCGTCTCGTGCATTTTGAACATATTCACGATAGATCAGCTTTTCATCCCCATACATTTGAAACATGAGCATGTTTATAAGCCCTTTACCAATGCGGGATTTATGCGTTTTCAGCTCTGCCATAGTTTATTATCCGTTGGGAAATTGTTTGTATGTCGGCCTTGGGAATCTAATATTTACAATCGATCGTAATGCCGGATTGGAAATAATATATTCCCCGGGAGATAATCTCGTCATCATATTTTGATAGACCTTAGGCACGTATTTGTAATCGGCTTTTGATATTTCGATAGCATTAGTCCGACCATAAGCATGAGTAGAACAATTGCCCTTAACTCGATCGTGTATAGCACTTCGGAATTGCTCCACCGAAAATAGAATAATGCCTAATGATCGGCCTCGCTCTGTGATTTCCAATAATTGACGTAGAATTGGGGAGTTTTTCGGAATATCGTTCGAAGCATATTTATTCAATTCATCAACAAACAAAATTATCTTATCAGGAATATTATCACGATCAGCGCCCAGTTTCATTTCATATATTGCACGGGCTACACTACCAAAAACGAAACTTTGAGAGTTTTCGTCTAATCGGGCAATATCGATTACCATAACCTGATTAGCTGTCAGATTGTGTTGAATCTCGCTTGTGAGGTCTACTTCTCCTACGTTATCATGTATTACTTTTGAGAAAATATCATTCTTGATCGCTTTACTAACACATCTCTTAAATTTTCTCCAGCTAGTTACTTGAATTTCATTCTTTACACCTCCATTGGCAGCGGTTTTTGTATACTCATCCAATTTATCTTGAAAATCTTTCCAATTATTCACACCGGCAAAATACCCTTCTCCATTTATGACATAATTAACGCAGCTTTCTAAAGTTCCAGTACTATCATCTTCATTGGCCAACAATAAATCCAATTTATCTTGAGATTTGTCATAGGTGAATTTATATGTAAAGGCTTTGTGATTTTTCTTTTGTCGTTCAACGTCTTGAGGATGAGCGTATGATTGCGCATGTTGCATTATTTCATCCTTTGTGTAAGGATAGTAATAGCGAACATTCTTAAAGGGTTCTATTGATAACCCTAAATCCGCATATATCTTTTTATCTTTCTCCGGCAGCTCTGTATTCGTTTCATCAATGGCCATAAGATCTCGTCCTTTGACATTGAAAAACACAAAAGCCACACTACTTCCGTCTATATCTTTGAATTTATGTTGAATTGCATTAAGGAGGAACATTGAATAAGATGTTTTTGCTGCTAATCCTGAAATACCGGATATATTCAAATGCGCTCCGTCTGGTCCAATTAAAAAGTGAGAATTAAGCTCGACTTTAACTTTTTTGGCTGCATTGCCTTGGTACATTTCCAAATAACCGCACACCAAAGGATTTTTTACATCATTTAGTCCTAAAGCCGTTCGAATATCCTCTTCGTCACAAAGCGAGACTTGTTTGCCATCCAGTACTGGGGTATAAATATCATCAGTATTGCAAACGACTTTTGCTTTTACGTAATTCATTCCAAGCCGATTCATTTGCCCAATAGAATCAGCTGTATCACCAAAATTACTTGATATAAAATTAGTGAAATGGCTCGCAGCATCCGTTACATGCGTAATTTCTTCGATAACTCCATATGTAATAGACTTATCGCTATTAGAGGATACATGTTCAACTTTAACTATGTCGAACGGACTCAAAATTTGTCCTTTATCTGTCCAAAAATAGAAATTATCAATGGTAGATGGCATCTTTTCAGTTGCCGATACTTTTCCAATAACCTGTAACATCTTTAGAATAAATTTAATATTATATTCGAATCCACATATTTCGATTTGCAAAACGATTCTGTCAAGAAAATTGGATATAGGTGATTTGCCCAGCGTGTATCAACGCCATAGCAAACTGGATAAGCTTCTCGAATTAAATTTGCGCTTATCATATCAACCTTGTCTGTTTCCAATTTGTCATTTTCATCCATCAAGACCATTTCGCACTTTACGATGTCAGAAAAATGTGTTTCTCGAAAATCGTGGTTACGTAATCGCACATACCACACGGCAAAATATGATTTTCCACCTTTGTGGTCTGATTCATAACGGTAAACTTTAGTTCGTTCGTAAGGTCCTAAATTTGCAATAGTTTTCGATAACCGATTCCCTTCAAAATCCGGCAACAATTCAGGGTCGAAGAGTTTTGAAACGCCAACTACATGCTGATAGTTGCTTCTTAAGTTATCCCATTGAGTTCTGTTTAAATTTGAGAAACTCGGATTATATTCCAAAGAACCATCTTTAATCAACCATGATTCATTATGTAACTTTCCAACTTTACATAATCTCTCAACCATCAATTGTTCTTCATCGGTCATTTCGTTCTGAATACATGCAATGCCCCGATGTTTGTAATTATCCCGGCCTTGTTCTTGTGGATTAATATTAGTCCTGTACAAAAGCAATTTATTGATGCCTAATTGCAAATCTTTTAATTTTGATATCTTATCTATTACTTTAGAATTAATAGTTTCACAAAATGACCGGCAAAAATTCTCACCGCCATCGTCATCGTCATAATCATCTGGCATTGCCATAACAATTTTGTTATTCAGTTGCCAGCATTTAAAGGTATCGCGATCTTTTCGCTTGCAACACCCAACAATAATTTGTCCTGCAATGATTGGAAATATCTTTTTGCCAATACCGATATCATCTATTTTGAAAGTGTGTCGCGATCCATCCAAAAAATATTGAAAAATGGGTGGAGGAACTTTGGGTGACTTGAACAAATATGCGATGGATACTGTTTTTACACGAGAATGATCTGTTTCCGCGAATGTACTTTTAGTAGCATTTGCGATTGTTTTATCATCATAATTATAGGCAATAGTGTCATTATCTACTGAATCAAGACATATCTTTTTTGTCTTGAAGCATTGATATTTGCCCTTTCCTGCCTGTTCTATATAGTCGAGAATCATTCCCATATTTTAATTCCAGTCAGATTATGGCTGCGTTATATTCTTTAAAATTTAATACTCATACAAAATTAAACAATTTATGTTAATCATCAGGCTTTCTAATAGTAAAAATACATTTTTAATCTGCCTTAATTTTTTTGAGTTGTTGTTCGAAATATTTTGCTGCTTGCTCATTTAACCGTACTTGTTTCGTCATGCACGGTCTTTTTGCCTTGCTATTTTTTCAAAGGTTTCAACATCTTTTTTTCATCTGACGGATTTTTGCGTTGTCGCGGTTTAGTTCGAATAGCTCTTCCAGTTCGGCAATACGGTCGGGTGTCGCGTCGCCTTTCATCTTTATATAGCGGTATTTCAGGTCGTTGTCGATGCGGTCATGATTCGGTCGGGTAGCGAAATAGAGTGCCGACGACAAAATCATGCAGCTTATAAAAAGAAATAGCACCAAATAAATGACGAATGGGGATTCGGAGCTGAAAATCACTCGGTGTCGGATTATTCTCGGCGGCAGTTCGGCGGGGATTTTGATTGCCTCGACAGATGCTTGCAGATTATCGATACCGGTTTGCGTTTTGGTATAGTTCTGCTCTATGCTCTCCAATCGTCCGGCAAGCTGGATTATTATCGCCTGATGCCGCTCTTGTTCTGTATATACGATTTGCTCCAATCGTTGCGACAAGTCATTGTCGCTTGATTGATTATTGTTTGCTGTTTTTGCCGCTAGTTCGGTCTTGATGGTTTTGACCATCGTCTCCTTGAAGTCCTCATACATTTCGTAGGACATCATATTATTCTCTTTCATGGTTGTATCGCTTCCTGTTTACAATTTCTGCTTGGATTTGGTCATGCGTTCTCGCAAGCGACGTTCCCGCTCCATTGCGGCAATCGCCATCGCTTCGGCGACGGTATTGAGCAATGCCGTGATGCGGGCGAGGTACTCTTCGGGACTCTCGCCGGGTTTGCGTTGCAATTGGGCTTCGGACAATTCGACCGGCGAACTATTCGGCGGCAACGGAAGTTCGCCGATATTACCGCCGAAATTGACCGTCGGCCTATCCGTGTTGGTCTTTCCGCCACCCGTTCCGAACAGATCGGAGAAGGCCGAACGGTAGGAACCTGCCGCCGCATGGAAGTCTTTGACAATAGCGCTTCGATGTCGGGTTTGCTGTTGTGCGTACGCAAAATGCAGATTCAGTTTCGAGAAGCTGAATTGCCGGTCGATCTTCGACCCCGAAAACTCGAAGTCGTTTTTTGAAAATAGAACGCCTTGTTTTCGGTCGGTATTTCCGCAATACTTATAGCGGACGTTGATGCCTTGCTCTTTTAATCTACCTTCCAGATCGTTCCAACTCTTACATTTGGGCAGACATCCTTTGATCGCATCATATATTTCGTATTTGGTCTTGTCCGGTTCGCGCAATCGCTCCCGCCGCACGCTGTCCTTTCCCGGCGCAAGATGCAACCCGTATTTCTCGGTTAGTTCCCGGCAGACTTTCGTATTGCGTATTTTAATATTCTTGTCCGATATAGTCTGCCCCTTGTTCCCGACCCGGTTATAGACCAGATGGCAGTGAGGATGGGGCTGGTCGAGGTGACGTACCAGCAGATATTGCGTGTCGGTAATACCCATTTTCTGCATATATTCTTTGGCGATCTGCGTCATCAGCGCATCGGTCATGTGCGGAGCTTCTTTCGGCGAAAACGAGAAGGAGATATGCCCGACCGTGTTTTTCAACCGAGGGTTCAGTCGGGTCTGATCCTTAAAATCCTCGATTATGTTCTTTACCTCCGGCGGGTTTACGCCTTCGGCATCGAGGATGCGCGACAGTTCCTTCATCACATAGCCGACAGTCCCGGCAAAGGATGAACCGGCAATGATTTTACCGATCATCGCGGATCTGTTTTAGCAGGGCTTCGAGGCATGCCATAATGGCCGCGTGACGGGATGCGACACTTGAAAATCCTTTCGCATGGGCAAGCCGTGTCAGTTGATTCAAGTTGCGAGCTATGCCTTTGAGCTGGGTTACGAAATCCAGATGCTCGCGACGCAGGCGTTCTCGTACCGCTCCTGTCCGAAGCAGTTGTCGGATGATTTCCGCCGGATGCTGCCCCGAAGTACGGGCCAATGACCGAAGACGTAAATAATGCTCCGTATCGAGTCGCGTACTGACGATATATCGGCGAACACGACCTTTACTCAATTCCGGCCGTCCGCCCTTGTTCTGTGCTTGTTTCATCGGTTTGTGTGCAGGAGTTAGACCAGCGGGATGTTCGGTAGGTTTTCGTTTACGAAAACACAAACTTGCCTTCCTAAACCTTTACCCCTTTCCGGCGTTGTGGCTCAACCGCCGCTGTTTTTGCTTTTAGAAGTTGCGGATTATTCCGAACAGATTGAACCGTCTTTGTTTTGGAGGCGTTTTTCTGTGCCGCCAACTTTTTCGCATGGTCTTTTATGTGGGCGATCAGATAGTCGTTGACATCCTTGTGTCCGGAGTAGAAACAGCTTTGATCGACGACTTCGCTGCGGGGGCAAAGACGAATCAACTCGGCGGTCGCTTTACGACCCGCATTGTCATTGTCGAAGAAAGCATGAATCGTCGAATGGCGTGCGAGAAACGGAAGCGCTTTCGGAAGATTGACGACCGAGTTTAATACTATTACGTCGATGCGTAGTTGGTCGGGGTGCTTCGTCGAAAGACAGGAGAGAAAATCCATGAACCCCTCGAAGGCGATTACCGTATCGGTGCAGTTGTCGATCGTCGTAATCTGTTTGGGCGATGCACTTCCCTTTGAAGCATTCCGAGCGCAACTCCCATCCGCCGGCATCGTTCGGAAATCCGATGGCGAAATATTTTCTGCCATTGATCGTATAGCGTATCTCCCGACAATAAGTGCAGGCAACCTCCGGAACGATACCGCGCCGCCGTAAATAGTCGAGCAATGCCGAATGACGAAGCGGTGTGTCGGAGAGGATACGGAGCGCGGGAACGGTCGATAAAGGCGACAAAGATCGGGGTGCAGCGATCGGTACCCTCTCTCTGTTTCTCAGCAATCGGACGGCGTGTGCGAAATCGCACCGCTCCAACCGCATTACAAGGTCGATAATGGAACCGCCTTCGCCCAGTCGTAGGCTCGGTACAGAACGCCTTACTGCCTTTCGGCAGTAGGTTTTCCCGTACCTGCCCCCAAACCGTACTTGCATGTCTCCACGCATACGGCTCTCCGTTGATAACATGACTTTATTTA
>ENA-OQAB01000433-OQAB01000433.1-human-gut-metagenome-genome-assembly--contig:-NODE-433-length-23405-cov-4.045837_pt1 | contig 23405 bp, 25 predicted proteins | sample MGYA00242490_ERZ504517 | MGnify/ENA primary metagenome ERZ504517 (study PRJEB26092, sample SAMD00036298) | human gut metagenome | host: Homo sapiens | study: EMG produced TPA metagenomics assembly of...
GTTTAATTTTTACTTTTTAATGATACCTTTTTTTCATCCATTTCACCCTCAGCACATTATCCTGCTCCCCGCATCGGTATGGATCAGTTTTGGTTCAAATCCTTCATCAATCTTCTTGCGCAGATACCGGATATATACATCCACCACGTTAGAGCTGCCCATATAATCATAATTCCAAAGATGTTGCTCCAATTTTTCTCTGGAAAGCACGATTCCTTCATTCTGTACCATATATCTAAGCAATGCAAATTCCTTACTGGAAAGTGCAATCTCTTTTCCGTTTCGCAGTACCTGATGCGTATCCACATGCACTTCCAGACCGCCGACTTCATAGCAGGTCTTCTGCACAGCAGCGGTTTTTCGCACAAGCACACGGACTCTTGCCAATAATTCTTCAAACGCAAATGGTTTCACAAGGTAATCATTCGCCCCTGCATCTAACCCTTTTACCCGATCTTCCACACTGTCTTTCGCCGTCAAAAGCAAAACCGGTGTATTTTCATTTTTGTTTCGCATCTTTCTTAGGACTGACAGTCCGTCTAACTTTGGCATCATAATATCCAAAATTACTGCATCATAAGGTGCTGCTGCAAGATAGTCAAGCGCCTCCTCTCCGTCAAAGCACGAATCTACACTGTAGTGCTCTTTTTTCAGACGTTCTGTGATAATTTGATTCAGATCTCTCTCATCTTCCGCGATTAAAATGCGCATAAAATCCACCTTCCCTTCTTCACATCTTACTCAGATATCCCAGAGTATACTCTCTCGATATGCATCGCAAGATATCCTACTTCCATCTTCTCCAGTCGAATCGCGCACTCTTTTTCAATATCCTGACAGACTAACCTGCCTAAGCGAAATGCTTCCGGATGGTTCTGTTGCATATAATCGTTCAGATCCAGTTTGATGCTTTCTTTCTTGATTGCCCGTATGATCATGTATTTTACATGATTCATCAGCCTGTTATAAGAAAGTGATCTCACGTCAATCTGCTTTCCGGTCTCCTGCTCCAATATTTTGACACATTCCCGAACTGCTCTTGCCATCTGCATTGCCATCGACACATTCTCATCTTCAATCGCCGAATGGATATGGAGCGCTACGTAACCGATCTCATGACTATCAATCTCCACAGAAAGCCGTTCCTTGAGAATCTCTTTTAACTTGGAGGCAACCTGATATTCGCTGCCAAACAGCGCTCGGATATCTTCTGTCAATGGATTGCTGATCTGCTCTCCATGTCTGATTCGCTCTACCGCAAAAGAAATATGGTCTGCCAGCGGGAACAAGATTCTTCTGTCGATACGTCCGAATTTTTCTTCTGCTTCTACAAGAATCGCATTGGCAATTTCCAAATACTCTGGAGCGATACTTTTTGCCAGCTCTTTCGCGCTGCCACGTTCTGTATCCTCTCTCAGAGAATACCTCGCACATCCGTCTGGCGCTTCGAACCTCTCACTGATTTTCTTTCCAAAGCCAATCCCTTTTCCCAACAGTACATATTCTATATTTTCTTCCATATTAATCGCTATCACACCGTTATTATTTAAGACTTTGCTCACTCTGTACATGATATTCCCCCAGATTTTTTCTTCTGATACTAGGGTAACAAAATCCACGAAAAAAGTAAAGCGGACCTTTCCGGTCCGCTTGAAACTTTTTATTTCCGTTACTGTTCACTATTTTTCGTAACAATCCACTGCAAACAATGGCTCTCCTGCTTTCACCTCACCCTCGGCAAGCAGTCTCACTTTCTGGTTTTCTTTCAGATCTGTGCAAAGAACCGGCGAGCAAAGAGACGGTGCATGCTCTGTCAGATATGAGACATCTATTTTCATCAACAGATCTCCTTTTTTTCACACTCTGACCATTTTCAACAAACACTTCAAATCCCTGTCCATTCAGTGCAACCGTATCGATTCCGATATGCAAAAGCATCTCAAGACCTGAGTCCGTCTGGAATCCAAGCGCATGTTTTGTTTCAAATACAAATGCAACCACACCATCTTCCGGCGCCACGATTTCTGCCTCTGTCGGGGTCACACCTGCACCGTCTCCCATCATCTTTCCTGCAAATCCTTCGTCCGGTATCTCTGCTACTTCCACCGCTTTCCCGGTAATCGGACTTGATATGATGATTGTCTCTGTCACTTTTCCTTCGTCTTTGACTGTTTTCTCTGTCACAGCGTTCTCCTCGGAAGAAGATCTCTCAATCACCTCTTCTGTCTCTTCCAAGCTATCATCCGCTGTTTCCAGATAATCTTCCAGATTCGCCTTGATCACAGTCACCTGTGGTCCATAAATGATCTGCACTCCCTGACCTTTTTTTACGATTCCTCTGGAACCACTCTGTTTTAAAATATCCTCATTTACTTTTCCTGCATCTTCGACTGTAATACGAAGTCTTGTCGCACAGCAATCCACATCACTGATATTAGCCTTTCCACCAAGTCCCTTTGTGATAAGTGCACTCACCGGATCCATATGTGCCTCATTTGATGTCGTCTGATTCCCTTCTTTTCTTGCATTTACATCTGCTTTTGTGTACAGTTTTGTCTCTGCATCCTCATCTTCACGTCCCGGTGTCTTAAAGTTGAACTTCTTGATCATAAACGTGAAAATCGCATAGTATAAAATAAAGTAAATAATTCCAACCGGAATGACTCTCATCCAGCTTGTCTTTTCATTTCCCTGTAAAATTCCAAACAGGAAGAAATCAAGGAATCCTCCTGAAAATGTAAGTCCTACCGCAATATTCAGCATATGCGCCACCATATACGCAGAACCTGCCAGGATGACCTGAACAACGAACAACGCCGGCGCCACGAATAAGAATGAAAATTCCAACGGCTCTGTGATACCCGTCAGCATACATGCCAATGCTGCTGAGAGCAGTAATCCGCCTGCCGCTTTTCTTTTTTCCGGTTTTGCACAGCGGTACATCGCAAGCGCAGCGCCCGGAAGTCCAAAGATCATAAATATAAATTCACCTGAGAAATATCTGGTTGCATCTGCACTGAAGTGTGCGATATTCGCCGAATCCGCCAATTGGGCAAAGAAGATATTCTGACCTCCCTGCACAACCTGTCCAGCCACTTCCATACTTCCGCCGACACCTGTCTGCCAAAACGGCATATAAAACACATGATGCAGTCCAAACGGAATCAAGGCACGCTTAATAATACCAAAAATCAAAGTTCCCGCATATCCGCTTCCTGTAACCAGCCCTCCAAGCGCATAGATGCCATTCTGAACCGGCGGCCACACAAAATACATACCAATTCCAACAAACATATATACAATTGTAGAGATAATCGGAACAAATCTGGAACCTCCAAAAAATGACAATGCATTCGGAAGTGCGATTTTGTGGAAACGGTTATGGAGCGCCGCAACACCAAGTCCGACAATGATACCCCCAAATACACCCATCTGAAGAGACTGTATTCCACATACAGATGCGATTGTTCCTTCCAGCACATCTTTGGCAATCTGCCCATCCGCTGTAATTTCCCCTGTTACTACCAGCATACCATTGATTGCCACATTCATAACAAAATATGCAATTAATGCAGATAATGCCGCAACCTCTTTTTCTTTTTTTGCCATTCCAATTGCAACACCAACCGCAAAAATCAATGGCAGATTATCAAACACCGCACTTCCGACCTTATTCATGATCGTAAGCAGTGCATGGAGCACTGTCCCGTCTCCTAATATTTTCTGAAGTCCGTATGTGGCAATTGTTGTCTCATTTGTAAACGAACTTCCGATTCCAAGCAGCAGACCCGCCACCGGAAGAATTGCAATCGGAAGCATAAAAGATCTTCCGATTCTCTGTAAAATACCAAAAATCTTGTCTTTCACCTTTCTTTTCCCCTTTCTTGTTGACTCGTTTGGCTCTTATGAAGATACTTTGGAGTTTTACATGTATTTATGCAACAAAAAAGCATTAACCTACAAAAACATCCAAAATAATGTTCATGTAAGGTTAATGCCTGCCGTACAGTTACACACCCAATATACCTACATTATAAGTTCTTCATCGGGAAATGTCAATTTATTTTTTCTCACTGCTCCCACTCTGCCCTATAAAAGTTAGCTCGCTTTCTAAAAATTTAATATTTCAAATCCAACACAAAAGGTATATTTCGATTTATACTAGCATACAGGAGGGATTTTATTATGGAAAAGAAACACTTATTTTCACTCAGAAGCTTACCAATCGGAAAGATTTTACTTCTCTTTTTGCTAATTTATATTGCGCTGCTTGCCATTCCATATATTCAACACAAGAATGTCTCTGTATCTTATCAGAAAAAGTTCGCAAAACAGTCATTTTACAGTGATACTGCCGGTACGGAACGGGTTGCATATATCAATGACAACACAGATGCCTTATTGTACCGATTACATATGCTTGACGAGGCAAAAGACGAAATCATCCTCTCTACTTTTGATTTTAATGCGGACAAATCAGGGCAGGATATGATGGCATCTCTGCTGCACGCTGCTGACCGTGGCGTCTCGGTTCGCATTCTCGTTGACGGGATCAGCGGATTTTTAGATGTAAAACGAAATTCCTGGTTTCAGGCACTTGCCTCGCACGAAAACGTATCCATTCGCATTTACAATCCTTAAAATCTTTTAAAACCTTGGAACTTACAGGCAAGGATGCATGACAAATACGTCATTGTCGACCAGAAAATGTATCTGCTCGGCGGAAGAAATACGACAAATTTATTTCTCGGCGACTACTCCAGGTCCAAAAATATTGATCGTGAATTATTTGTCTATGAGACGGCAGAAAACGACTCTTCCTCCATTCGCCAGCTCACTGACTATTTTGAATCTGTCTGGGCTCTTTCTGACAGCAAAGAATATACATGCAAAAAAATGACCAAAAAGATTCAAAGCTGTAAAGCAAAACTAGAAAATCGGTACACTTCTCTAAAAGAAAAATATCCGGACGCTTACAGTACATGGGACTATGAAGCACTCACACTGCAGACAAATAAAGTATCTTTGCTCTCCAATCCAATCAAGTCCGAAAACAAAGAGCCGTGGATGTGGTATTCTCTTCATCAGCTCATGATGCAAGGCGAACAGGTGCGTATCTACACTCCTTATATTATTTGCGGAAAAGAAATGTATCAGGATCTGACAGAACTTCACGAAAAGAACATTCCGGTGGAGATCATCACAAATGATGTGGCAAGCGGTGCAAATCCTTGGGGATGCACAGATTATCTGAACCAGAAAAAAAACATCTGGGAAACCGGCGCCCGCGTCTATGAATTTATGGGAGCTCATTCCTGTCACACAAAAGCTGTTTTGATTGATGACCGCATGAGCATTGTCGGCTCTTATAATATGGATATGCGAAGCACCTATCAGGACACCGAACTGATGCTTGCAGTGGACTGCCCGGAGTTAAATTCCATCATCCAAACTAAAATGGAACGCGACAAAACATACAGCAAAACAATGGGAAATGACGGAGAATATGATTACGGTGAAAACTATCACTCCAAAGATTTGAGTTTTGGAAAAAAGATCTTCTATGCCATACTGCGTGTGATAACCATTCCACTTCGAAGATTCTTGTAACACACAATGGTTTGTTTTGTTAATGTTGTATAATTTTATTTGTTAAAACATAGACAAATGCCTCCTGTTTTTGTCTATATTACCGTTTTTTTACAAGTAGTCTCTATATACTTGACCATTTTTATCCAGTATTATATAGTAAATACAACCCGAACAGGATTGGGCGAAATGACTCAGGAGGTATGTATTTTATGCTGTTTACAAAAGAATGTGATTATGCGATCCGAATTATGAGAGCGCTCTCAGACGGAGAACTTGTCAGTGTCTCCAATATCTGTGCAGCAGAGCAGCTTCCTTCTGCAATGACATACAAAATTACCAGAAAACTGGAAAAACAGGGTCTTTTAAAAAGTTGCCGCGGCACAAATGGCGGATATTGTCTGAACCGGACATTATCTGAGATTTCTCTCTATGACATCTGTGCCGCCGTAGACCCTGACATTCTGCTTTTAGAGTGTATGAAAGACGGCTATCACTGTTCTATGAACAATCAGCAAAAACCATGTCTGGTACATCGGGAATTCTGCCGCCTGCAATCCATGCTTTTGCAGGAGATGCGTCAGAAATCTTTATCTGAATTATTTTTCGGATAATTTGTATACTCGAAAAATGTGCCAGGCATATTTTTCAGGCCTAATCTTTACTATTTTAGTCAAGTTTAAAAGGAGGATTTTATCATGAATCAATGTTATGGATGTACAACTTGCAAAAGCGCCGATAAACCTTTAGAAGGATTTATCCGTTCGCTCCCAGTGGAAACTTCTCATCACCGTGTGGAGGGTCAGAGTACCAAATGTGGCTTTGGTCTTCAAGGTGTCTGTTGCCGTCTCTGCTCTAACGGGCCTTGCCGTATCACTCCGGAGGCTCCAAGAGGTATCTGCGGCGCCAACGCAGACACGATCGTCACCCGAAACTTTTTAAGAGCAGTCGCTTCCGGCAGCGGATGTTATATACATATTGTTGAAAATACCGCATTGAATTTGAAAAAAACAGCTCAGATCCGCGGTGAATTAAAAGGATTGAAATCTTTGGATCATCTTGCTGAATTATTCGGTATCACAGATGAGGATATCTATGTGAAAGCTGAGAAAGTCGCCGACTCCGTTCTTGCTGATTTATATAAGCCTGAATATGTATCCGCTGAATTGATTGAAAAAATCGCATATGCTCCGCGCATCAAGCGCTGGAAAGAACTCGGTATCATGCCAGGCGGTGCAAAAGCAGAAGTTTTCAAAGGTGTGGTTAAATGTTCCACAAACTTAAACTCTGACCCTGTCGATATGCTCACTGACTGTCTAAAACTTGGAATTTCAACAGGCGTATACGGACTGACACTGACCAACCTTCTCAATGACGTACTTCTTGGTCAGCCAGAACTTCGTCTTGCTCCGGTCGGACTTCGTGTCATTGATCCGGATTACATCAATATCATGATCACCGGACATCAGCATACGATTTTTGTCGATCTGCAGGAAAAACTCATCTCCGAAGAGGCAAAAAAGAAAGCTTTGGCAGCCGGCGCAAAAGGGTTCAAGTTGGTTGGATGTACCTGTGTGGGACAGGATCTACAACTCCGTGGCGCTCATTATACAGAAGTATTCGACGGACATGCCGGTAATAACTACACAAGCGAAGCAATTCTCGCAACCGGAGCAATTGATGCAGTTTTGTCCGAATTCAACTGTACACTTCCGGGTATCGAGCCAATCTGTGACGAGCTGAAGATCAAACAGATTTGTCTGGATGATGTAGCGAAAAAAGCAAATGCAGAACTGATGCCATTTGAATTTGAACACCGCGCAGAACAAAGTGATCTCATCATCGATAAAATTGTGGAAGCTTACAAAGAAAGACGAGGATGCGTTCCGCTCAATCTGATGGAAGAGCATGGAAATGACCATACGTTAACCGGTGTAAGCGAAGGCTCCTTAAAATCCTTCCTCGGTGGGAAATGGACTCCTCTCATTGAACTGCTCGCAGCAGGTGAGATTAAGGGAATTGCCGGTGTCGTAGGCTGCTCAAACTTAACAGCCGGCGGACACGATGTCTTAAGCGTGGAACTTACAAAAGAATTGATTTCGCGCGATATTCTTGTTCTGACAGCCGGATGTTCTTCAGGAGGAATCGAAAACTGTGGCCTGATGACACCGGAGGCTGCCGAATTAGCCGGACCTCGCCTGCGTGCAGTCTGTCAGAAACTGAATATTCCGCCTGTTTTGAATTTTGGTCCTTGCCTTGCAATCGGACGTCTTGAAATTGTTGCGACAGAGATTGCCGCAGAACTTGGTGTTGACCTTCCTCAGCTCCCGCTCGTTCTGTCTGCCGCTCAATGGCTGGAAGAGCAGGCACTGGCTGACGGATGTTTCGGATTGGCTCTCGGTCTTCCGCTTCACCTTGGACTTCCTCCATTTGTAACCGGAAGCAAGACTGCCGTGAAGGTTCTGACAGAGGATATGAAAGAACTGACCGGCGGACAGGTGATTATCAACGATGACGCAAAAGCCTCTGCCGATATTTTGGAACAGATCATTTTAGAAAAACGTCAGGGCTTACAGATATAGGAGGTGCTGCTATGAGAAGAATTATGATCAATGCCTCTCTCTGTGACGGCTGTAAAAACTGCACCGTCGCCTGTATGCAGGCACACAGGGATACCCCTGGAACCGTCTATGACTTAGACCTTACGGATATTCACAATGAATCTCGCAATCACATTGAAAAAATGCCGGACGGCAGTTACCGCCCGATTTTCTGCAGACACTGTGATCTACCGGAGTGTGTCATGTCCTGCATGAGCGGCGCCCTCTCCAAAGATCCGGAAACGGGAATTGTCTCTTACGACGAAAAAAATGCGGCTCTTGCTTTATGTGTGTCATGAACTGTCCTTACGGCGTTTTAAAAGCAGACACCGCAACCCATACAAAAGTCGTCAAATGTGATTTTTGTATGAAGGACGATGCAAAGCCAAACTGCGTGAAATCCTGTCCAAAGAAAGCAATCTATGTTGAGGAGGTGTCTTTATGATTCATGTAATTATCGGAGTCGGCGCTGCCGGTATCACCGCCGCAAAAACAATCCGTGAAAATGACCCGGATGCTGCTATCACAATGATTTCAACGGATGAGCATGTACATTCCCGCTGTATGCTCCACCGCTATCTGAGTCATGAGCGTAATGAGGATACGTTGTCCTTTGTAGAGCCGGACTTTTTTGAGACTTATCGGATTCAATGGAGAAACGGTGTCTCTGTCCGCACCATCGACACCGCAGAACAGGTCGTTGTTCTCAATGATAACACCTGCTGTTCCTATGACCGTCTGCTGATTGCAACCGGAGCAAACAGCTTTATTCCTCCGGTCGGACAGTTTCGGGAAGCTAATAATGTCTTTGGCCTTCGTCACCTGTCTGATGCGCAGGCAATCCGGTCTCTTGCTGATCAGGCGAACCGTATCCTTGTAGTTGGTTCCGGATTGGTCGGCATGGACGCTGCATACGCATTTTTAGAGCGGGGGAAAGATGTAACCGTGGTAGAGATGGCAGACCGCATTCTTCCGATCCAGCTGAATGAGACCGCCGGCAATGCGTACAGAACTTTATTCGAATCACATGGCTGCAAATTTCTTCTCGGCAAAAAAGCATCAGAGACACATATGAACGAAGCCGGCGCAATTGATTTTGTTCTCCTTGATGATGGAACGAAAATTGACTGCGACCTGGTGATCGTTGCAGCCGGTGTCCGCCCTGCCGTGGAATGTGCCCTTGATACTCCAATTCATGTAGACCGCTTTATTCAGGTTTCTGATACCATGGAAACAAACTGCCCGAATATTTATGCGGCAGGAGATGTAACCGGTCTTTCCGGAATCTGGCCAAATGCTCAGAAGCAGGGCAAAATTGCAGCTCAGAATATGGTCCTTGGCAATAAATATCAGTATGAAGACCGCTTTGCCGCAAAGAACACCATTAATTTCTTTGGCCTGGTTTCTCTGTGTGTGGGAAAACTGAATCCGGAAGAGGGAGATGAAGTTATTGCCAGAGAGGCAGCCGATCAGTATCAGAGAGCGATCTTTACAGACAATAAACTGGTGGGATTCCTTCAGCAGGGTGATATTTCCCATGACGGAATTTATCAGTACCTGATCAAGAATCAGATTGATCTCAGTGATAAGAAAGACAGAATATTCAGCCTGAGCTTCGGAGACTTTTACGGAGTAAAAGAAAACGGAGAATATATTTGGAGATAATCCCCTTGATTTTTTACGCCCCCTTTTATATAAAAGGGGGCGGTTTTTTATGAAATTGAATATACCTGTTGGGGTTTCAGACTTTGAGGAACTGAGAAAAAGAGATTATTATTATGTAGATAAAACAGGACTGATCTTTGACCTTCTTAAAAATTCAGCGGCAAAGGTTACACTTCTGACCCGCCCCAGGCGTTTTGGCAAAACCCTTGCCATGAGTATGCTGGAAAGCTTTCTGGATATCCGCAGGAACAGCAGAGAGCTGTTTGATGGACTGCAGATTATGAACAGAACAGAAATCTGCGAAAAGTGGATGAATCAATATCCGGTATTGTTTCTGTCATTAAAGGATGTGGAGGGAACCAGCTTTGAAAATGCTTTCGGCCTGCTTAAATTTGTTATTTCCCAGATCTGTATCACTCATTCTTATTTGGGCATCCTTTACAGACATACAGAGTTCGCTTCTGGTGCTTACAAAAATGATGCAGGAATATTATAAAAAACCTGTGATTCTTCTTATGGATGAATATTTTGGATTTACCGGGAATGATGTAAAAAGGCTTCTGCAATCAGCGGATCTTGAAAAATATGGAGAGAGAATCCAAAGCTGGTATGACGGATATCATTTTGGTGATGTTGACGTGTATTGTCCCTGGGATGTGATGAACTATGTAAGAGATCTTCAGTTTGATCCTGATGCCAGACCTGTCAGTTATTGGAAAAATACCAGCAGCAACAGTATTATCCGGTCGTTTATTGATTTTGCAGGAAACAGTATTACCAGAAAACTGGAGACTCTGATGGAAGGTGGCTATATCACAGAGAAAATTGAAGAAGATCTTACCTATGATTATCTGCATTCTTCGGAGGAAAATCTGTGGAGCGTACTTTATCTTACCGGTTATCTTACCAAGGTCAGGGAATCAGAGCTGAAAGCTTTTCCGGGGGAAAACCGAACAGCGCTAAGTAGTCCAGGAACCTGAACGATATGAAAAATTTCTGCGAAAAAGCTCTTTTTCAGATAAACGAAAAGATGTATGCGAAAGAATTTGAAGATGATTATGACCATATTTTCTGTTACGGGATTTCGTTTTTCAAGAAGCGCTGCATGGTTGGGATAAAGTAAGACAGCGGTTTTTTAACGGTTTTTCAAAAGAAATCAACTTGACATAAAATTTTGGCGATAGTATGATTTATAAAGAGAAATTGTGTCAGAAACTTTCTGAAAGAGAGGAACAGATAAAATGCCAAACGACCACGGAGAACAGATTAGAATCGTACAGGAAACGGTAGCCGGTAAAGAGATTACTTTTGCTCATGTCATGGGCGGTCCGGCTCCGATCATATATCAGAAGCTTGGTCTGAATCCACAGGTGGATTACAGATCTTCAGCAATTGGAATCATGAATATGACGCCGCCGGAGTCTGCGGTGATTGCTTCTGATATTGCAGTGAAAAGCGGAAACGTGTATCTGGGATTTGCAGACCGTTTTACAGGAACTCTGATCATTACAGGAGAAATTTCAGATGTTATGTCAGCGCTCACAGAGGTGGTGGATTACTTCCGGGATTCACTGGGATATGTAGTCTGTGACATTACAAAGAGATAGGAAGTGCAGTCATGGCTCGTATAAAAAGAGAGGAACTGCTGGAAAAGCTGTTCAGGGATGATTATGAACATCTGAAGGGGAAAAGGCTGCGTCTTACCCGTGTGCGTGTTCCGGGCAAGGAAGTATGTCTGGCCCATGTGATCAGTCCGTCAGAGGCATGTATTTATGAAAATCTGGGACTTCATATTGGTGTTCATGAGGGGGAGGATCACAGAGGAGAAGCTGTGGGAATGATCCGGTTTACTCCCTGGGAGGCAGTAGTTGTCGCTGCGGATGTGGCGATTAAGGCAGCAGACGTTCAGATTGGGTTTATGGACAGGTTTTGCGGTACGCTGATCCTTACCGGAGGGCTCAGCCAGGTTCAGACTGCAGTGGAGGAAGTTGTCAGGTTCTTTGATCAGGTGCTTGGATTTAAAACCTGTGAAGTCCATAAAAGCTGAAAAACAGGATAAGGCATAAAATGAAAAAAATATTTTTAATGGGAAGAAGTGAAGCGGGAAAAACCTCTCTGACACAGGCTCTGAAAGGGGAAAAGCTTCATTACGAAAAAACTCAATACACCAACACAGCGGACAATACCATTGATTCTCCTGGAGAGTATGCGGAGTCCAAGCATTTCAGTGTAGGACTGGCATGTTTTTCCTTTGAGGCGGACGTGGTTGCCATGGTTCAGGCGGCAGACGAGCCTTTCAGTCTTTTTGGCCCGGGGGGCAAAAATTTTATTCTTCGTCCTATGATCGGCGTAATCACCAAGATCCATTCGCCTCATGCCAATATTCCCATGGTTCGTCAATGGCTGGAAAATGTAGGATGTGAGCGCATATTCCTGGTGGATAACGCTACCAGAGAGGGGATAGATGAACTTCTGGAATACCTGAAGGATGATCTTGAGCCACTGACTCTGGAACAGGCAAAATTTAAGCAGAGTATAGGGCTGAATGAATGGGATCCTCTTCCTGAGGGTGTGGAATATCCGGAGAATATTCGGTGAAAAAATAAAATCAGTGAGAATCATAAAATAAAAAAATGCCGGGGCGCATGAAATTTCATTCATGCGCCCCAACATTTATTATAGAACCATTTTTATCAGGCTCATGTATTGCAGAAGCCTTTTAGCAGAATGTTACATTCCGTCTTTTAACACATCGTAATCTCTCAGGACCTTTTCGATCACAGTACCCTTAATAAAATGGAGAACAGGTTTTTTCAGTGCATTCAGAGGACCGGGAAGCTGAATCTCCAGAGGAGATTTTCCGTCCATAAGCTTTACGGTACTGCTGAGAAGCTCACGGATATCGTACACGCTTCCCCACACTTCAGGAACACCTCTGTCAATGCCCAGAAGTCCGTACACGGCCTCCATTGCTGTTCTTACAGAATATTCTGTGGTAAATACAGTGTCTCTCGGTGTGTCTGCAAACTGTCCAAGGAAGGCGAAGTTTACGCAGCCGTCAGGAATGACATCCGGTCTGTCTCCTTTTGTTCTCGGCATAAAGAAAGCCGTAATATAGGGCATCATAGTAGGAACGCAGACAGCGCTTTTTTCTGCCAGCTCAGGAATCTGCTCTGTAGGAACACCCAGATGATAGAGCCATTCTTCAGTGATCTCTTTACCTGTACATTCTTTCATCGGTTTTTTAACATAGTCGCCGGGAACGTCCGTAAACAGTCCGTATACCCATACGCAGACCTTATCTGGATCCTGCTCTTTAAACTGTCCCTGACGGTTAATGGTCCAGCTTAACAGCCATTTGGAGTCCTTACAGCTTACGATACCGCCTGTAACAACCTTTCCGGTGCGGGGATCGCGTTTACAGATATTGGTAATATAAGGAATGATTTTTGCATCCAGTGTTGTGATGGTTGCAGATTCCCAGTTGGTTTTGTTAATGTCGGAACAGAATTTTTCCGGATGTCCAAAGCTTGGATCCTGTTTTGCAATATTTTTCCAGAGATTCCAGCAGCCGCTTGTACGGACTTCCGCATCTCCATTAGGCGCATGGTTCTGATCACCGTAGATGGTTCCCTCGGTACAGCTTCCGTTTGTGACAAAAACAAGATCGTTTTCTGTAAGGACAATTCCTTTTTCCACGCCCTTTACCCTGCATTCAATAGCGGAAGCAATTTTCTTTCCGTCTTTAAAGTCAAAAAGTACGTTTGTAATCTTCTGTGTTGAACTGGAAATCAACGCCTGCAGCCTTCCAGATAACTTCTGCATGGGCAGGATCAGAGACTCATACTGGTTGTATTTGGTAAATTTCAGGGCGCTGAAATCAGGAAGCCCTGCAATATGATGGATAAATCGCTGGAAGTAAAGCTTCATTTCCAGCGCGCTGTGCCAGTTCTCAAAGGCAAACATGGTCCTCCAGTACAGCCAGAAGGTTGAATTGAATACCTCATCGTCAAAGACATCTTCAATTTTTTTATCATAAAGATCCTCGTCTTTTGTCATAAAAAGCTTCATGATCTCCATGCAGCCTTTCTGACTTAAATTGAATTTACCGTCGGTATGGGCGTCCTGTCCGCGATTGACTGTGGCGCGGCAAAGGGAATAATTGGGGTCATGCTTATTCAGCCAGTAATACTCATCCAGAACCGATACTCCCGGTGTTTCCAGAGAAGGAATGCTTCGGAAAAGATCCCACAGACATTCAAAATGGTTTTCCATTTCACGTCCGCCTCTCATGATATAGCCGCGGCTGGGATCAAAGATGCCGTCGCAGGCTCCTCCGGCAATATCCATTGCCTCAAGAATATGAATATGAGAGCCGGGCATCTGGCCGTCGCGTACCAGGAAGCAGGCAGCGGCAAGAGAAGCAAGACCGCTTCCTACAATGTAGGCATTTTTATGGTCAACGCCTTCCGGCTTTTCCGGACGGGCAAAGGCTTCGTAGTTTCCGTTGCTGTAATAGATTCCTTTGCTGTTTTTTTCATATTTTCCGCGCTCTGTATTCCGGTAATCGCTATTTGATACCGGAGCAGGAGCTTTGTGCTCTTTTGAGGTTGTTTTTGCCAGCACCGCTGCGGCGCCAGCGCCTGCTGCCAATGCAAGTCCGATCTTCATACCTTTTTTTGCCATTAAAAAAACCACCTTTCTGAAAAACAGATGTACTTTTGTCGTGATATTATAGTATTGCCCTTTTGCATCGGGTTCAATTTACAAAAAAAGAGAAATGATAAAAAGTTTATCATTTCCCCTGATCTGTATAATTATGAATAGAATTTGCAATACAGCCGTGAAGAGTGGTACAGATATTGTCGGTCATTGCCTGATAATCGTCTTTCATTCCCCGGCTGATCCAGTCCAGCAGGATTCCCACAAGGCTGTATTTATAAAAATCGGCAATAAAATTTTTTTGTTTTTCTGTAATGGAAAGCTCCGCGGACTGTTCCTGTACCACACCCATGATCAGATCATGAGTGAGCTTAAAAAGATAATTCTCAATTTTTTCTCTTCCAATGGCATGACAGGCATTCTGCACAAGAGTCTTATTTTCGTAAACAGCCTCAAAAATCTGTACAAGTCCTTCCTGCCAGGTATCATAAGTTTTTTTACCCTGAAGAGCTTTTCTGGATTCCTCCAGACAGGTCCACTCTGCCAGATCATAAATATCTCTGAAATGGTAATAAAAAGTCATGCGGCTGATCCCGCAGTCCGAGGTAAGATCATTGATGGTGATCCGGTCCAGGGATTTTTTCAGCATAAGCCTTTTCAGGGACTCTTTCAGGGCATATTTTGTCATATTCTGCAAAAGATCATCTCCATTTCCGGTTTGTAATAAAAGTCTGAAAATTCTTAAAAATATAATGTTATTATATCTGGTGAAATGCCGGAAATCAAGGGACTTTGTCCCGGCTGTCCCGGTATTTTTATGCCGAAAACTCCACGGGACAGTATTACGTGAACAGGAACCAAAAACATACGAAAATATACCGGGAAGTACTGTCCGGGAACTGATACATGGATTACTTTTAACTAACTGAAGAATATATAAAAAATCTAAAAAAATTATAACTAATCATAAAAAAACATATTGACTTAGCGAATATTATCTGTTAGAGTAGACACGAATTAACGTGATTGTGAAAAATGTACAAATTTTATTGCGGATGTTCCGGACAACATTGGAAAATGTCGAAAAGAGCAGAAAAGATAAAGTTTGTCATAGGTCACAAGCGAAAAAGAAGGAGGATTTTCATTATGAAATGGCTTCAAAAATTGGGAAAAGCTTTAATGCTTCCAGTTGCATGTCTGCCGATCTGCGGTATCCTTATGGGTATTGGATACCTTCTGTGTCCGGCCACCATGCAGGGGGGGGAGATCACAGGTATCATCCCTACAATCGGTCTGTTCCTTGTTAAGGCAGGCGGAGCACTCATTGATAACATGGCAATTCTGTTTGCGATCGGCGTCGGTGTCGGTATGTCTGACGATCACGATGGTACAGCAGGTCTTGCAGCTCTTGCTTCCTGGCTGATGATGACAACACTTCTCAGTGAAGCAGTTGTTACAATTCTCAGACCTGGCGTTGCTGAAAACGCAACACAGCTTCTGGCTTACCAGAAGATTCAGAACCCGTTTATCGGTATCATTGCCGGTGTGATCGGTTCTACATGCTACAACAGATTCAAGAACACAAAACTTCCGAACTGGCTTGCATTCTTCAGCGGAAAACGCTGCGTAGCCATGGTTGCAGGTGTTGTTTCCATTATCGTTGCAGCTGTCCTTCTGTTTATCTGGCCTCTGATCTTCGGCGGACTGGTAGCATTAGGTAAAGGTATTGCAAACATGGGCGCTGTAGGTGCCGGTATCTACGCATTCCTGAACAGACTTCTGATCCCGACAGGTCTGCATCATGCACTGAACAACGTATTCTGGTTTGATACTATCGGTCTTGGTGATATCACAAACTTCTGGGCTGGCAAAACATCAGCAGATGTTTCCTGGAGCCTTGGTATGTACATGTCCGGATTCTTCCCATGTATGATGTTTGGTATCCCTGGCGCAGCCCTTGCTATGATCCACACAGCAAAAGACAACAAGAAAAAAATCGCTATCGGTCTTGTAGCTTCCGCAGCAGTATGTTCTTTCATCTGCGGTGTTACAGAGCCGTTTGAATTCGCATTTATGTTCCTTGCTCCGGTACTGTATGTAATCTATGCTCTGCTTTATGGTATCTTTACATTTATTACAGTATCTCTTGGATTCCGTGCAGGATTCTCCTTCTCCGCAGGTGCCACAGACCTTCTGTTCTCCGCATCTCTGCCGGCTGCACAGAAAACATGGCTGATCATTCCTCTTGGAATCGCAGCATTTATCGTATTCTATGTAGTATTCCGTTTCGCAATCGTTAAGTTTGATCTTAAAACTCCGGGACGTGAAGACGACGATGAAGATGAGACAAAAGTAGTTCTTGCAAACAACGACTTTACAGCAGTTGCAAAGATCATCCTTGAGGGTGTTGGCGGACCGCAGAACGTGTCCACAATCGACAACTGCATCACAAGACTTCGTCTTGAGATCAAAGACTATACTCAGGTTGATGAGAAAAAGATCAAATCAGCCGGTGTAGCAGGCGTGATCCGTCCGAGCAAAACAAATGTACAGGTTATTGTAGGTACACAGGTTCAGTTCGTAGCGGATGAGTTCAAAAAATTATGTAAATAATATACATAACAAGAGGGAGGGTGCTGCGGCATCCTCCTTTCTGCTGTCAGGGGCAGAGAGAATGGTCTGCTTCTGGTCAAAGTCTGAGTATAAAATATATTTAGGCTTGCAGATTATATTGAAATAAGCTGTAAAGATATGTTAGGATAAGAAAAGTAATAACTGTTTACAGGTAATATTTCTCCGGGTGTTCAGATGTGTTTTCTGCCAAAATTCCGGCACACACGGAACAGAATGCTGTCAGCGGATATAAGCCGGAAGGTATTTGGCAGGATCACCGGAAATGAAGTAGACAGTGGCAAAAAAGAAAGAGAGGATACGATCATGTTTAAAGGATTATTTGGTAAAAAAGAAAAAAACAATAAGCTTTATGCACCGTTAAAGGGCGAGGCAGTGCTTCTGGAAAATATTGAGGATCCGATGTTTGCTCAGAAGATCCTGGGTGACGGAATTGCTATCGAGCCATCTGAAGGAAAGGTATACAGCCCGGCAGACGGAACAGTATCCATGATCGCAGATACAAAACATGCAATCGGCATCAACACACAGGACGGTCTGGAGCTTCTGATCCACATCGGAATGGACACTGTTGCCCTGAAGGGAGAGGGATATACTCCAAAGGTAGAAGCCGGAGCTTCTGTAAAAAAAAGGAGATCTTCTGATGGAATTTGATATGGATTTCATTAAAGAAAAAGGCTACAGCTGTGTAACTCCTATGATCGTCACAAACATGGATGATATCAAGGGGGTAACTCCTCATGCGGGAGCTGCAGTACCGGGAGAAACCGTTGTTGTAGAGTACGAAAAATAAGCAAGAGTCTGGATGTTCATAATTTATCATGCAGGAAGAATCCCGGAGAGTCTGTTTATGCAGATTCCCCGGGATTTTTTGAATTTCTTATAGGAAACACTGCAAAAAACAACGAAAAGATTGAAATATTTACATATTTTTTAATGGAACAGAACAAAAAAGTCGTTAATATACACAATAAAAAGTTGTATTTTTTATACAATTATGATAAAATATCCACAACACTTACCGTTGGAGATGGAGTGATGAGTGTAAGAGGAGAATGCAGTTGTGAAAAATTGGGCTGATATGCTGAAAAATATTACCATGCTCACACAGTTTGGTCTGTCCTTTGTGACTCCTGTATTTTTATGCCTTGCCCTGTGCTGGTGGCTGAACATTCATATGGGAGTTGGGGCATGGGTCTATATTCCGGGGTTCTTTTTCGGCTTGGGAGGTTCGTTCATGGTAGCCTATAAGCTTTATCTGAAGATCATGGAAGAACAGAAAAAGGAAGACAAAAAAAGCATAAAAAAGTGTCTTTTAACAGACATGTGTAAATACAGAAATTCCGCATACAGGTACGGACGTGAGAGAAAATATGTAATTAACTGAGCTGATAATGTATTTAATAACAGAAGGGAAGATATAATATGTTTGGTGAAATTCAGCCGGCAGTAAAAAAAGAAACAAAAAAAGTGATCATTTATACACTTACAGGAATTGTCCTTATGTGGATCGTATTTGCTGTTCTTCATGGCACGATGCCGGAGAAGGTACCGTTTGATTACACAGTGATCCTCGGAGGCCTGGGAGGCGGAGCAGTGGCTGTTCTGAACTTTTTTCTTATGGGACTAACCGTACAGAAGGCTGCAGCCTGTGAAGACGAGGGATCTGCCCGCATGAGACTGAAAGCCAGCTATTCTCAGAGAATGCTTCTTCAGCTGGGCTGGGGCATAGCCGCTATTATTGCTCCCTGTTTTCAGTTTGCTGCAGGACTTTTACCGCTTCTGTTCCCTTCCATGGGGATCAAGCTGAATGCGATTTTTAAGAAAAAATAGGATGAAATACTGACTGTAAATAACTCGCAGCAGTTTTCCATAGTATTTAAAAATAAAAAGACGGGAGGTGGAAGCGTACATGGAACTGGACATATCCGGAGCAAAGGTCTATTTTACCATTCCGACGGAAATCCCCATTCTGGGAGATATTCAGATCAGCGAGACAATGATCGTAAGCTGGATCGTTATGATCCTGATCACAGGACTTTGTATCTGGCTGACCCATGATCTGAAGGTGGAGAATATTTCCAAGCGGCAGGCGCTGGCAGAAATGATCGTGGAGCAGGCGAATAAATTTGTGGTTGGAAACATGGGAGAAAAATTCCGCCATCTGATTCCTTTTGTAGCGGCTCTGTTTGCCACAAGCATTGTATCCAATCTGATCAGTCTGATCGGGCTGCGAAGCCCTACGGCAGACTTGTCCACTGAGGCAGCCTGGGCAGTTGTGGTATTTATCATGATCACTGCTCAGAAGATCAAAACAGGCGGTGTGGGCGGATATCTGAAGGGATTTACAACACCTATTGCCATTATGACGCCGTTTAATGTTCTTTCTGAGCTGGCTACGCCTATCAGCATGGCATGCCGACATTTTGGAAACATTCTTTCCGGTGTGGTTATCAACGGACTGATCTACGGAGCACTGGCAGTTGCCAGCTCGGCACTTCTGGGACTTCTTCCAGGTATTGTAGGAGATGTTCTGGCAAAAATCCCCATTCTTGATGTGGGTATTCCTGCAGTTCTGTCTGTTTACTTTGACTGGTTCTCAGGCTTTATGCAGGCGTTTATATTCTGTATGCTGACGGTTATGTACATTGCCAATGCAGCAGAAGAATCATAGGAATCATAAAAAATTAAAATAACAGGAGGGTTTGTATTATGGATTTTCAGATTTTAGCAAAAGGTATTGCACTTGCAGGATGTGCGATTGGAGCAGGATGTGCGCTTATTGCAGGTATTGGACCTGGTATCGGTGAAGGTAACGCTGTGGCAAAGGCACTTGAGGCGATCGGACGTCAGCCGGAATGTAAAGGAGACGTAACTTCCACCATGCTTCTTGGCTGTGCCATTGCAGAGACAACCGGTATTTATGGTTTTGTTACAGGTCTGTTGCTGATCTTTGTAGCGCCTGGCATGTTCATGAATTTCCTGGGATAACAGTCGGGTATAAGAACAGGAGGTTAAATTTATGCAGGTACAGGAATTAGTCGGAATTGTGCCCTGGACCTTTATTGCACAGATCTGCAATCTTTTTTTACAGGTGTATCTGATCAAAAGATTTTTGTTTAAGCCGATTAATAATATGCTGGCAAAACGTAAAGAACTGGCAGATGCTCAGATTCAGGAGGCGGTAAAAGCAAAAGAAGAGGCCGAGACTATGAAGTCTGAGTATGAGCAGGGAATACGTGATGCAAGAAATAAAGCCAATGAGATCGTGGCGGCAGCTCAGAAGACAGCTGCAGTTCAGAGTGAGGAGCTTCTGAAAGAGGCGGCAAGTCAGGCGGCAGCCATGAAAGCCAAGGCAGAATCAGATATTGCGCAGGAAAAGCGAAAAGCAGTCAATGAGATCAAGGATGAAATTGGCGGCATGGCAATGGAGATAGCAGGTAAGGTGATCGAGAGAGAGATTTCTGAGGAGGATCACGCGAAACTCATTGATGATTTTATTGCGAATGTGGGTGAGACATCATGACACAGACTGCCAGAATGTACGGCGGCAGCCTGTATGAGCTTGCTGTCGAAGAACAGCTTGTGGAAGCCATAGGCGGACAGATGGAGGAAATCCGGCAGATTTTTCATGAAAATGCGGATTATATGAAGCTTTTAAGCGAGCCCTCTGTTCCCTGGGAGGAGAGGGCAAAGCTTATAGATGAAGCCTTTGGCTCACAGGCACAGAAATATTTGGTGAATTTTATAAAGCTTTTATGTGAGCGGAATATTCTCAGAGAATATGGAAGCTGCTGTGAAGAATTCAGGAGGCGTTATAACGCGGATCATGGAATCGCTGAGGCAGTGGTGACAGGCGCGGTGGCTTTAAGTGACGCTCAGATGGAAGCATTGAAACAGAAACTGGAGAAGATCAGCGGCAAAAAAGTATCTTTACTTCAGAAGAAAGATCCTTCTGTAGTGGCAGGGCTTCGTGTGGAGCTGGAAGGAAAGCTTCTGGATGGCACAGTCCAGAGCCGTTTGTCCGGTCTTTCCAGAAAACTTGACGAAATAATTGTTTAAAGGATGGAATGGAAACATGCAATTAAAACCTGAAGAGATATCCAGGGTCATCCGCAGTCAGATCAAATATTACGAAAACACTATTAAACAGGATGAGACCGGTACAGTTCTGCTGGTAGGTGACGGAATTGCCAGAGCCAGCGGTCTTGTGAACTGTATGGCCGGAGAGCTTCTGGAATTTGAGGACGGAAGCTACGGCATGGCGCAGAACCTGGAAGAAAACAGTGTGTCTATTGTATTATTTGGTTCCGGTGAGAGCATTGGTGAAGGCCAGACAGTAAAGCGTACCGGAAAGGTAGTATCCGTTCCGGTGGGAGACGCCATGATCGGTCGTGTTGTCAATGCTCTGGGACAGCCTATTGACGGAGCGGGACCTGTTGTAACAGAAGAATTTCGGGCTATTGAAAGCCCGGCGCCGGGAATCTGTGAAAGACGTTCAGTACATGAACCTCTGCAGACAGGAATTAAGGCGATCGACTCCATGATTCCTATTGGAAGAGGACAGAGAGAGCTGATCATCGGCGACCGTCAGACCGGAAAAACAACGCTGGCAGTAGATACGATCATTAACCAGAAAGGCAAGGACATGATCTGTATTTATGTTGCCATTGGACAGAAAAGGTCTACAGTTGCTTCTCTGGTAGAAACGCTTACCAGAAACGGAGCAATGGAATACACCATGGTAGTGGCGGCGACTGCTTCCGAGGCAAGCCCGCTGCAGTATATTGCGCCTTATTCCGGATGCGCAATGGGCGAGTATTTTATGAACAAAGGAAAGCATGTGCTGATCATTTATGATGATCTGAGTAAACATGCGGTTGCATATCGTGCGCTTTCTCTTCTGATACGTCGTCCACCGGGACGTGAGGCTTATCCGGGAGATGTATTTTATCTTCATTCCAGACTTCTGGAGCGCGCTGCCAAGCTAGATGATGAGCATGGCGGAGGTTCTCTGACTGCGCTTCCGATTATCGAGACACAGGCCGGAGACGTATCAGCCTATATTCCAACCAATGTAATTTCTATTACAGACGGACAGATATTCCTGGAAACAGAACTTTTCCATTCTGGTGTTATGCCGGCTGTAAACCCGGGTATTTCCGTATCCCGAGTTGGCGGAAACGCGCAGATAAAAGCAATGAAAAAGGTTGCCGGAACTCTGAAGCTGATCTATTCTCAGTATCGTGAGCTGCAAAGCTTTGCTCAGTTTGGCTCTGATCTGGATGCGGATACAAAGGCTCGTCTGGAGCAGGGAGCACGTATTGTAGAAGTTTTGAAGCAGGATCAGAACGAGCCGGTTCCTGTAGAGAAGCAGGTAGCGATTCTGTATGCGGTAATCAACGGAGTCCTTACAGACATAAAAACCGAAGATGTGCGTCAGTATGAGAAAAAGCTGTACAGTTTCCTGGATTCGGATGCAGACGGAGCAGCGGCAATGCAGGAGATCCGCAGCACAGGAAAGCTGGAAAAAGAAACAGAAGAAAAATTAAAAAAAGCTCTGGAAAACTTCACAGGAGATTTTCTGGAAACGGAAGCTGCAAAACAGTAAGGAGGAGACAGTATGGCTGCAAACATGAAAGCGGTAAAGCTGCGCATCAAAAGTGTACAGAGTACCATGCAGATTACCAAGGCAATGGAACTTGTAGCATCCTCCAAGCTGCGTAAGGCCAAGGAGCGGGCTGAAGTCTGCAGACCGTATTTCCGCACTCTGCACAGTACACTGAAGGATATTGCTGTAAATAATACGGATTTCAGTTCTGTGTACGCGGCAGAGGCCAGAAGCGAAAAATTCTGTTATGTAGTGATTGCCGGTGACCGCGGTCTGGCCGGAGGCTATAATGCCAATCTGTTCAAACGTATGGAAGAAGACAGCGCCGGACGGGATTACATGGTTCTGCCTGTAGGAAAAAAGGCTGTAGAATATTTTAACCGCAGGAAGATTGAAATCGTTACGGAAGAATTTGGAGAAATCGCAGATATTTCTGTCGGGGACTGTTTTTCAAATCGCAAATATTCTCTGCAGAAAATTCCGGGAGGGAGAATTTGGTCACATAGAGCTTTGACTATACCAGCTTTGTGTCCATGCTTTCACAGCAGCCGGATGTGTTTTCTGTGCTTCCTCTGACAGATCTTAAAAATGATCAGAGGAAAAAAAGTTCTGTAACAAGAAATCTGATACTTTATGAGCCAGGGCAG
>ENA-OQAB01000434-OQAB01000434.1-human-gut-metagenome-genome-assembly--contig:-NODE-434-length-23377-cov-3.308086_pt1 | contig 23377 bp, 18 predicted proteins | sample MGYA00242490_ERZ504517 | MGnify/ENA primary metagenome ERZ504517 (study PRJEB26092, sample SAMD00036298) | human gut metagenome | host: Homo sapiens | study: EMG produced TPA metagenomics assembly of...
AATCCGTATTTCCCGGTAAATTCAAAATCCCTTTTTCCATAGCCGGACTTACCGCTCCATTCGCCTTTGGCTACGACTGCCATTCCTTCGGAAAAATCCCGGGCATAATCGTATTTCAATGGAATTACGACCTGTCCCAGCGTATCGACATACCCATAGCGGCGGACGGAATCCGTCCCCTCCTGTACCCGGGCAAGGCCTGACGAAAAACCCGCGACATCCGCATAGATACAGGGCACGACTTCACGCCCCTGACGATCGATAAGCCCGAAACGACGATCGTTCTTTTCCCCTTTGCCGACCACGGCAAACCCATTGGAAAAACTATCGGCATAGTCATAGATGAGCGGGAAGACCACCGTACCGCAGGTGTCCGTATAACCGAAACAGCCGTCCGTATAAAAACGGCCCATACGGGGATTGCTACCCTCTCCGCCCCGGTGTACGAGAATACGTCCGTCATGCACTGCACCCACATAATCGTATTTCGTTTTCCAATCTTTTTTAGCGGCTGCACGGCGTTGTGCCGACACCCCGGCCGGAAACAGGGAAAGAAGCAGTACAACTATAAAGTATCGCTTTATCATAATCCAGTTATCTTTTTGATTTCATTTAATTTATTAAGCGCCTCGATCGGAGTGAGAGCATTGATGTCCAACCCCTTGATCTGATCTCGGATCTGCACCAGCACTGGATCGTCGAGTTGGAACATCGAAAGCTGCATACCCCGCGTCTGATCCCCCGCTTCCGCCGCCTCGCGAACTCCGGGGAGCGCTTTTCGGTCGCGGCGTCGAGGACTCTTGCTGGGCACGATCTCGTTGTTGCCATATACCAGCTCCAGATTCTTCAGGATCTCTTCGGCGCGGGCTACGACCGAGGCCGGCATTCCGGCCATCCGGGCAACGTGAATACCGAACGAATGCTCCGTTCCGCCCCGCTCCAGCTTGCGCAGGAAGACGATCGTCTTATCCACCTCCTTGACGCTCACATGGTAGTTCTTCACGCGCGGGCACATCTGCTCCATCTCGTTGAGTTCGTGGTAGTGGGTCGCGAAAAGCGTCTTGGCACGGGCCGTCGGATGGTTGTGCAGGTATTCGACCATCGCCCAGGCGATCGAAATACCGTCGTAGGTGCTCGTACCGCGTCCGATTTCGTCCAACAGGACGATGCTGCGGTCGGAAACATTGTTCAGGATGCTGGCCGACTCGAGCATCTCGACCATGAAGGTCGATTCGCCCTGCGAAATGTTGTCGGAAGCCCCGACTCGGGTGAAAATCTTGTCCACCACGCCGATATGAGCCGCTTTCGCCGGGACGAACGACCCCATCTGGGGCCATCAGGATAATGAGGGCCGTCTGCCGCAGCAAAGCCGACTTACCCGACATGTTGGGACCCGTAATCATCACGATCTGCTGCTCCTTATCGTCCAGCAGCAAGTCGTTGGGGATATACTCCTCTCCCACCGGCATCAGGGTTTCGATCACCGGATGCCGTCCCTGGCGGATTTCGATGCGCGTGCCGTCGTCGAGCGTCGGACGGACGTAGTTGCGCTCCCGAGCGATACGGGCGAAAGATTGCAGGCAGTCGATACGCGCCACGACGGCGGCATCCCGCTGCAAAGCTCCCAGGGAATGCGTAATGAACCCGATCAACTCGGCGTAAATCCGCTGTTCGATCAACAGCATCTTCTCCTCGGCACCGAGAAATTTTTTCTTCATACTCTTTCAGCTCTTCGGTGATATACCGCTCGGCGTTGGCCAGCGTCTGCTTGCGGATCCACGACTCGGGAACCTTGTCCTTGTGCGTGTTGCGGACTTCGATATAATAACCGAAGACATTGTTGTAGCTTATTTTCAACGGAATTCCCGTCGCCTCGCTCTCCCGCTGCTGAATACGGTTCAGGAAATCCTTGCCATGCAGAGCGATGCGGCGCAGATCGTCCAGTTCGGCGTCCACGCCGTCGGCGATAATGCCGCCCCGCTGAATTTGATTGTTCTGCGGGTCGGGGTAAACCTCGCGGGCAATACGCTCCCGAACCTCCGCCAGCAGATCGATCTGTTCGGCCAACGCGTGAAGACGCTCGTCGTCGGTCGATTCCAACAAGGCTTTGAGGAGTTCGATCGCCGAAAGCGAATTTTTAAGCTGTACGATTTCGCGGGGAGTTACCCGAGCCGCCGCTATGCGCGAAGCGATGCGCTCCAGGTCGCCGACCTGCGAAATCTGCTCGGCGACGCTTTCGGCCAAATCGGGCTCGTCGTAAAACCGCTGCACGACATCCAGACGTTCGTTGATGCGATCAATCTCCTTGATCGGCAAGGCGATCCACCGCTTGAGCAGACGCCCGCCCATCGGCGTGAGGGTGCGATCGACCACGTCTGCGAACGCGCACTTCTCGCGCGAACCGTTCGAAGAGAAGAGCTCCAGGTTGCGGATCGTGAATTTATCGACCCAAACGTAATCCTCCTGGTCGATACGCGAAATGGACGAAATATGGGCCGTATTCTTATGTTCGGTAAATTCGAGGTAGTAGAGAATGGCCCCTGCCGCCGAAATGCCGCTGCTGAACTGTTCGATACCAAAGCCCTTGAGCGACTGAGTGCCGAACTGCTTGCAGAGCTTGTCCCGGTTGACCGACTCCGAAAAGACCCACTCATCGAGCCGATAGGTATAGTGCCGGCTGCCGAACGCATCGGAGAAGCGGTCTTCGTATCCGCGCTGGTAGATGATTTCCTTTGGCGCCAGGTTGGAAATGAGTTTGTCGATGTAAGCATCGCTGCCCTCGGCGGCATAAAATTCGCCGGTCGAAATATCGAGAAAAGCCACGCCGGTATTTTTCCGACCGAAATAGACCGCCGCCAGATAGGTATTTTCCTTGTTGGCCAAAATATTATCTCCCAGCACCACGCCCGGCGTAACCAGCTCGATGACGCCCCGCTTGACCAGCCCTTTTACCTGTTTGGGGTCCTCGAGCTGTTCGCAGATCGCCACGCGCTCGCCCGCTCGGACCAGCTTGGGTAGGTAGGTGTCGATCGCATGATAGGGAAACCCTGCCAGCTCGACGAATGTCGCGGAGCCGTTGGCACGTCGCGTCAGGGTGATGCCCAGAATTCCACTGGCCTTGATCGCATCTTCACCGAAAGTTTCGTAAAAATCGCCGACACGAAACAGGAGAATCGCATCGGGATGCACCGCTTTGACCGCATAATATTGCTTCATCAGCGGAGTTTCAACATATTTTTTTTCTATTGCCATTACCTTTCAAGATAAAGTCGGAAACATCGGAGTAAACCCTAAAAATCCGGCGGCGGACGACTTCGCTCATGCCGGTCCACAGGATTGCTCCACGTCCTGCAAATATACGAAAAATCCGGAGCAAAAGGACTTCAAAATAACGAATATTGAAAGAATATTGCATTCATTCATAATTCATATAATCTGCAATAAATGGGTGTACGACAATATAGTACACCCATTTTACCGGAATCGGCCCCGCAGTCGATCAACGGTGTCGAACCGTGGCGTTATCGACCGATGTCGAGATAACCACAGGTTCGCCCGAATAGTTGAATTCGCTCATACCGCTCACACAATATTTCAGCGATCCCGCCGCTGCGACCGAGGCGGTACTCATACCGGAAATGTCACAGTCGGCAAGTCCCGAAGCCAAAAACTTTCTCCCTTTGAACTGACTCATGCCCGACACTTCCAGCATCAGGTTCCGAGCCGTTCCCGAAAAGGTACATTCGCTCGAACCATCCACTGCGACCTCGGCTTTCTGCCTGCAATTCACATTTCCATTATAAACGGACATACCGGTCAGCGTACAATCCAAATCCCGGCACATAAAATCCGCGACGGCCTGGCTCATTCCGGACGCCTCCACCGTCGCCGTATCCTCGCATACCACCTGTCCTTTGTAAATCGACATACCCGACACAGACATCGTCAGGCTTCTGCAATGAATATTGGATTCGAACTCGCTCATTCCCATACATTCGACCGTAACCGACGGTTTATCGATCTCAGTCTCGGAAAAAACGGAGGACATCCCCGACAACGAAAACGACTCCAGCGGAGCGGCGCCCACATACACTACGACCCGCTTGGACATATCGTTCTTTCTCTTGGACGACAAGGCTCCGGGGTCGCACGCGAGCACGAGTTCACCGCGCCGCACCCGCACGGAAACCGCCTCGGCAGGCACATTTTCGGTTTCGACCCGGACCGAAGCGGGATTTCGGTCGGCTTCGAGTACAACCTGAATCATATTGCTCACATTCAACCCGAAATAAGGTTTATCCAACACGATTTCGGCATCTGTCCGAAAATACACCCCTCGATTTTTCTTTTTTGCGTCGCACACGCCGATCCCCAACGCCAAGCAGAGCAAAAGCAGAGTTAATTTCCTCATAACGGTCATAAATTATAGATTTAACTCTATAAAGTTAAAGAAAAATTCGGGGAAACCAATGTTTTCCCCGAAAAACTCACAGCGGAACAGATCGCCGCAGTACGATTTCATCCAACCGGCAATTCGATCAGAGCATCCCGCACGCAGCGAACATCCGCCGGTAATAGTCCGCCTTCCACTCCACCGGTTTCGGATAGGCCCGCGACGAAGAGGGCATGCGATAAAGCCGAAGCGTACGGTCCGCATAGGCGAACTCCACACTCTCTCCCACAGGCGGCTCGGCACAACCGGCAAGGCGCACGATTACATCGGTAGCCTTCTGTCCCGTCGTCACGATTGCCCGGCATTCCGGAATCAGAGCCAACAACTGCGCCAAATCGACCTCACGCACTACTTGAAGAAAATTGTCGGAAGCATTGTTTTTCAATCGGATTATCTCTTCGGCCGTATCGTAAAGAGCCAATCCCTTCTCCCGGCAGAAGCATTCGATTCGCTCTTTGTCGAAACGCTTGCCGTCCGACGTCAGAAAATAACTTTTGTCCGCGAAAAAAACCAAGCCGACGATACGCCACATATCATTCTGCAAGTTCGGGTAAAAAAAGTCCATCGACCACCGCACCCGCTGGGGCGGGAAACTTCCGAGCATCAGCAGACGTGCCCCGGCGGGCAGAAAAGGTTCGAGAGGATGCAGTTCGCTTGTCATAATTTTTAATTTATCGTATTATTTATCTCCAAATAATTTCTGTTTCAACCCCCATTTTGGGGCGCTGTGCAAGAGACTCCCTCTTCGCCCGGCATCACCGGCAATCCGATCCGCCCCATGCAGAATCGCGGGAACAACGCCCCCGCAACCGACAGCTGCACACCACCCGACCTCGCAGATACTTGGCGATCGCCCGCATCCGGAAATGCTGCGGATGCAAAGCCCGCTCCCGCTGGCAACCTTCCAACAAAGGTCATTCGTAAAACCGTTCGTCGAAATTCACCAGATAGAGTTTGTCGGTCGCACGGGTCAGCGCCGTATAGAGCCAGCGCAGCATGTCGCGCGTCATCGGCTCGTCGCCGAACAGACAACGGTCGATGAAAACGGCACGCCATTGGCCGCCCTGCGCCTTGTGGCAGGTAACGGCATAGGCAAACTTTACCTGAACGGCATTAAAATGCGGGTTCTCACGAATTTCCTTAAAGCGTTTAATCTTGCTCTTAATATCGAGGTAGTCCTTTTCCACCTCGCAAAAGAGTCGGTTGCTCTCCTCCCGGGTCAGCGACGGGGACTCCGAGGCAATGGTATCGAGCAGGATCTTGCACTCCAGCTCGGCGTCGTTATAGTCAGCGAAGGACAGCACAGCGGTAGCAAAGCGGAAGCCGTAAAAATCCTCGAAACGCCTCAAGCGGTGCAGTTTGGCTATATCGCCGTTGGCCAGAAAATTCATCGGACAATCTTCGGTGCGCTCCGTAAAATGGTAGTTGTTCTTGACGACCATCAGCAGATCGCCGCTCTCGATCTCCTCCTCGGCGCCCAGCACGTAACGGCGAATACCGTCGTTGTAGCGGTTCGCCCGTTTGTTGGAACGGGTGATGACGATGGTTTCGTCGCGTCCGTAACGGTCATAGCAATCCTGCAACTTCTCCATGAACTCACCGCCTTCTACCACCTCGATATCAGGGAAATCCATCCTGAATCGCGGTACTTCGCAGATGCCGTTCTCCAGCATGCAGCGTACCAGGGTGGCGTTGAACAGAATACCCGATTCGGCCTCCTGGCGCACCACTTCATCCAGCGACGTGTAAACCACCTCCCCATAGACGGACAGAGCTTTCGGATCGAGCGCCGGGGAGTAGTCCACCCCGATCGGCGGAAGCTGCGCATCGTCGCCCACGAGAATCAACCGGCAGCCCTTCCCGCCGCGCACGTAACTCACCAGATCGTCGAGAAGCGCCCCGCTGCCGAAGATCGCCCCGTCCGAAGAACCGTTTGCCAGCATCGAAGCCTCGTCCACGATGAACACGGCCCCCCGCTCCTGGTTGATGTTGAGCGAGAATTTCGACTCGTAGTCGGCATTGGTGCGCTGGCGGTAGATCCGCTTGTGAATGGTCAGGGCCGGTTCTCCCGAATAACGGGACAGCACCTTGGCCGCCCGTCCCGTCGGAGCCAGCAACACGGGTTTGATGCCGCAATCCTTGAGCGCCCCGACCAGAGCGGCGATCAACGTCGTCTTTTATGAACCCGCGTAACCGTTCAGTACGAAAATGGCCGCAGGATCGCTTTCGGACAGATACTCGGAAAGCGATTCGATGATTTTTTTTGACCAGATGTGTATTAAAACAAATTTTAGCGTAAATTTGGGTCGCAATATGAGTCTTTAGCATCTTCGGATCGGTAAAGGACGGCGGTATTGCCGACGGATTTTGATACAAACTTACTAGAAATAACTTAAAAATGACAAAAAGAATCATCCAAATCGTACTTGCCGTAGTTATCGTATGCCTGATATACGTTATCTACAAACAGATTTCGACTCCGATTATCTTCGCCAAGGAGAAGGCGGCCCGCGAAGCAGCATCGTCGACCGCATCAAGGACATCCGTACTGCGGAGCGCAGCTTCAAAACGAAGTACAACCGGTTCACCGGCGATTTCGACACGCTGATCAATTTTGTGCTGACCGACTCGCTGGAGTTCGAGCGCAAGATCGTCGATGAGGATGACTCGGTGGCAATGGCCCAGTTGAAAAAGAGCGGCCGCAAGAACAGCGAAAAGGTATGGGTACACGTGATCGACACGATCTTCACGCCGAAAAAGCTCACCGCAGAACAGGTTCGCAACCTGCGTTACGTGCCCGGCACGAACAACCAGACGGAATTCGAATTGGAAGCAGGTCTTGTGACCACCGAATCGAAAGTGGTCATCCCCGTCGTAGAGTGCCGCATACCTTATAAAATGTTCCTCGACACGGTACGCTTCCGTCAGGAGGTAATCAACCTGGTGGACGATCAGGAGAATAACTTCAGCAACTACGGAGGCATCAAGTTCGGCTCCATGGAGAAAGGTAACAATGAAGCAGGTAACTGGGGCGACGAATAACAAGCCCGAAATCAAGAATGTGTCCATCCGGCTCAGGCTGGATGGACACTCTTTTTCTGAAGAGAAGCTCGACATACCGGCCAAAGAGAAAAAAAACGGTCGAAATAGAGGTATTGACGGGCAAAACCATGCTGGTTCCCCGGGAAGTGTTCGACGCGAAGGCCGCTCCCGCCCTGATGCGTATAAACGGAATGGAACCGACGGAGAAGGAGTGTATTCTCACCTCCGATCCGCAACAGCCCGTCATCGCTTTGATGGCTGCCGACAAAGCCTCCGTAGAGAAAGTCCGTGCCCGGCTGAAGGAGAAGATACGCTGGACCTCCCCGTTGCTACGTACCGGGGAATTCACGGCATCCTGCCTCTGGATATTCCGTTATGAAGAGCTGGCCTACCTGAAAGTATGGGAACGGCAAACCCTGCGGCTGGCGGAGACATTCATCGCCCCCACGGGGGAAGATCTGCTCTTCTACGTCCGGGAGCTGACGCAGGAGCTGCAGATCGAAAACTGCGAGATCCGGCTGGAAGGAAACCCGACCAAACAGGACGGACGCCTGTTGCGTGAATATTTCAAACACGTCGCCATATGCGAATAGTCAGCGGAAAATATCGGGGACGGGCAATCAACCCGCCCAAGAATCTGCGGGCACGCCCGACGACCGACTTCGCCAAGGAGAACCTGTTCAATGTACTGGGAAACCTGGTCGATTTCGAGGAGTGCGACGTGTTGGACCTATTCGCCGGGACGGGGTCGATCAGCTACGAATTCGCTTCGCGGGGCGTGCACAGCGTCACTTCGGTCGAAATCAATCCCGTACACTATAACTTCATCAAAAAAACGGCCGCCGACCTGGGAATCGACAATCTGTTCGCCGTCAAAGCCAATGTATTCCTCTACCTGAAAAGCTGTGCGAAGCAGTTCGACCTGATCTTTTCGGACGCGCCCTACGATCTGGAGGGCAGCGAAGAGGTCATCCGGCTGGTACTGGAACGCGATTTACTCAAACCGGATGGGTTTCTCGTTTTCGAACATTCGAAAAACATAAATTTTTCGTCCGACCCTCACTTTTGGCAATCAAGAAGTTACGGAAGCGTGCAATTTTCTTTCTTCAAAAAGTGAGAAAAAAGTTTGGAGATACAGATTTTTGTACTACCTTTGCATTCGCAATCAGCAAACGGTGTGGTAGTTCAGCTGGTTAGAATACCTGCCTGTCACGCAGGGGGTCGCGGGTTCGAGTCCCGTCCATACCGCAAAATATCGAAGCAAATGATTGCAAAGCCTTGTAAAGTATATTTACAAGGCTTTTTTCTTTTTCTGTATCCTAAAAAAGGGTTCGAAATGCTCTCCAAAAGCAGCTAATAATCAGAGGAAGAGCCCCCCCCTATTTTGTGCTCGAAGCATTCAGCTACTGCACTTTGAATCTTACCAGCCATAGACTGTAAGTTCGTAACTAAAAAGATATATTATGGAAAGACCTCTTTCAGCGTTTTATTCTACCTGTGTAAAACAAAGACAAATCGTAATGATGAAGTTCCTATCACATTACGACTCACAGTAAATGGAGAAAGAAAAGAGATGCGTATCCATCGGTTTATCGATCCGAAACAACGGGACGCAGCAAAAAGGGGAGCAAATAGGAGTTGCAAAGCGCTCAACTTATCCCTCGATACCATAAATCTGCGTCGCTTCGCACATATCGAGAGCTGGATAAGGCAGGGAAACACGTTATCGCTCAAACGGGATCGGATCGTTATCTGGAACAAAATGTTCCGAATGCCATTCCTTAACTGAAACATTCAAAGCACACAATCAAAAATCAATACGATAATTATATATCTGCCGGTTTCAAAGGTCTTCGAAGAAAGAATCAGGTATTGCAAAACGACAAGTGAAGAGCATTCAAGTCCCGAAAAAAAGCACCAAGAAGATTTCATGATAGCTATAAAATTCCAATGGCAAATATATTTTCGTACCCAATGATAAAATTCGATATGAGTTTGAAACAGTTTCAAAAACCTATATCATAGGACAAAAGACTTGTATTAATTCTAATGACTTATTCCGCGACTCGTTAAAAACTGTGAAAATTATGTTTGAGACTAAAGCAACAATACTCCGATCGTCCAAGCACTTCGAATAACAATTCGGATCGCTTTGCAGGCAAAAATCAGGTATGGCCCCCCCTTGACAAGGCAACAAACCGACAAATCTTATAAAAACAAAAAAGAGAGCGATATCTTAATTCGGATACCGCTCTCTCAAATTCAAATCCCGAAAAGTTATCGGACATTATCAACGTTTCACACTGAACACCTCACGAGGAGTATTCGCCTGCCGCACACTCTGCAGTGCATTCAACAGCCCGGCAACGTCGGCATCCGGTTCTTCGGTATCGGGCAGTTGCAACACAAGACCGTCCGCCACATCCTTTCTTATCAAATAATAAGGACCAACCGGATCTTCATATTTGTTATTAAGCAGTTTGTCTTGCTCGACATCTCCCGTAGAACTGATTCCATACGGCCACATAGACATTATATAAGCACCTTCATTGTTCCCATCCATATAATACAGCGGACAAATCTTAATCACAGTCTTATTGAGATTTCCCATAAAACCGATGAATCCTTTCGACCACGAAGGCATATTCTCATACATTTTATCATCATAAGGCAAATAAGTATACACTTTTTCGTCACCGACAGTTCCGACAAAATTGTACCAGGAAACATACTTCCATACAATATCCCCCTCCGTCTCTATGTCCTGAGGAAAAGATATACCTATCTTATGATAATTGTCTTCCGCCGGTTCGAAATCCATTTTTATCGCAAAATCCCGGAATTTGTTTCGATCCCCGCCCCATCCCTTGAGATAAAACGATTTCTTATCATCAGCAGGAGAAATGGTAACCGGAAATTCTTCACCCACTTCCTGTACATCGAGTGATCCATTCTCCTCCTTTACAGTACCGGATGTCTGCAACAGCCACTCTCCGGCAAACTGTTCGTAAGTCGATTCATGCAGCATCTGCACTTCCCGAGCCTCGTACCAAAATCTATAACTACGAGAAACCTCGCCACTGACGACTATTTCAGAAAGATTTTTTCCAACCGGCGCAACAATAAAATAATAATGATCGTAACCGGTGAAAGCAAAAGGAACACTTTCGGCATCACCTTTCAAAATCAATTTATCCGCCACAAGATCGTCCCAAGTTTTGCCCAACTCCATATAATAATCGATATCCTCCTGCATCCACTCCTTCGGATCTCGTTCGCTATTGGAAGGAATAGCACTTACCCAATAATATACCTCGGAATCGGAAGGCTTCACTTCGGCGTAAGGATAAATAAACGCATTCTCAATATAGCGCTCATAAGGTGTAACGGTAAATGTTACGCTTTCACCTCCTAAAGTCCTTACAGTTCCGGAAAACCAATCCGAAATGGTCTTTCCTCCGGCCTTTGCAACCACTCGGACCGAATAATCCGTAGCAGGCAGAAGCCCGTCCAAAGAAAAAGTCGTCGTCTCGGTGTTCTGTGCAGCAACAGCAACGACTTGGCCGTCTTTCTCATACGAAACCTCGTATCTGTATGAATCCGCTGTTTCCAAGGCATTCCACCCGGCAGTAAAAGAGACACCGGTAATCGCGCTGAATGTCACTTCCGGTGCCGGAAATTTATTATCATCTCCTTTCGTACCGTCGTCGTCACTATCGCATGCCACAGTAATACAGGAAATACAGGCGACGAAAAATAACATAATTTTTTTCATACCAAAATATTTAAAATTTAAAATCAGCCATAGCCCGGAATTTGTATTTCATCCCCTTATCCAGTTCCTGAGGCATCTCGATCATGGCTCCGGATGCCATATCGAACGCATAAGCCATCCGCGCCGAGCATTCGGCGGAAGTCCAATAGACTGCATCGGACAACGGGACACCGCCCTTCTCCTTGAGAGTGTCGTTAAACAGCTGTTTGTTCTTCCTTATTTCGTCGTCAGACAGGCTGCCTCCTCCTCTCACTCCGGAATAAGCCTCGTACAAAAGCCCTAACTCTCTCTGATCCGGCACATACCAGTTTTTAACTCCCATAACATCCTTTTCACTGCACCACAGGAACCCGGGATAATTCTCCCGCCATCCTTCCATATTATATACACAATCCGTATTATATCGCCCCGTCTGTGGGAAAGAAGCCATCGGTTCTTCGTATTTGTAAGACCATATGGCTTCAGTTTCATCGAGCGAAACCACAGTTCCACTCTTACCCTCCGAATCAATATATATCACGATTCCTTTTACAAAGCCGTTCTCGTAATAATCCCCTATTTCGTAAGTCGTCGTCACGGGAGGAATCGGATCTTCCGGTTTTGTAGGAGTCTCCTCGGAATCCTTGCCGCAACCGGTCATAAGACCGGCTGCAACAAGCATCATCAAAAATAAGATTTTAGTTCTCATAAAAACATCACTATTCGGACAACTCCTCGATGTCCACTGTTATTGTTCCTCCTGTTATATTATCGAAACCGTCTCCGGTATCCGCAGGGCTTGTATGCCAAAGTTTATAGACTTTCGTGGGAATTCCCGCCTCGTCATAAGCGACGGAATAGCCATACCAAGTCTGTCCGAATTGTGCGTCCACTTTGTATGAGCTTGAACTGGGCCACTTGGACGCTTTGAGCAGCTCCCTCACTTCGGAAGCCGTCTTGCCAGCCCACTCGTCCTCTCCGACAAACGACTGAAAATAGTGCTCTTTCGAATTATTCGCATACGTCCAAACCCTATACATATTCCGGTTCTCCTCCGGATAGCCGTACGACATTACGATGAACTCCAGGGAAGCCAGGGTCACCTGATCCGCAACGGTAGTGAATTGGGTCGTAACCGGCTCTGTCGTATAGGTACCGTCGGCCTTGAGTCCAAAAACATACAGATAATACGTAGTACCAGGAGTAAGCCCGCCGATCTCTATCGGCACAAACAGATCCTCCTTGCCGTTCATGAGAGCACGAGAAAGGAACTCTTTACGCGTCATCACGCCCGAATTCGGATGAGAATCGTTCCAATCTTTCACTCTGGCATCGATAAATGCGTCCATATGAGCCTTCAGACCGGCAGTCTTGTCCCCCGAAATAGCGTCGTATTCGGCTTTCGTGATATAATTGAAAAGGAATGTTTCATTTTCATAATTACCGTCAGCCCTTACCGTAACCATCGCATCGATCTTGGCTATGCTCGATACGCTAAGTTCGTATTGGACCGAGGACATCACTGCCGGCGACGTATTGACCTCGACTTTCTTGAGATTTATCTTGTCGTCGAGTTTCGGCGATCCGTCCGGATTGCATGCAAAGATCAAAAGATAATATTTGTCGTTGGGAATAAGGCCTCCGAACGAAACATTCGCAACATCCGCATAAAGATATTTGGAAATATTCTGGTTATAAGCATCGTAAATCGTCTGAATGATTTCGGCATCCGATTTGGCGTCGGCAAAATACTCCTGAAGCTCCATCATAACGGCAAAAGCCTCACTCTGCTCTGCCGTGACTATAGCCGAATAAGCGACATCGGTAACGACTTCGGAGGATACCGTATAAGAATTTTTAGGAGATTCGCTCGTCCTAATAGTTTCTACCGTAGCCTCCGAAATACAGGTTCCGTCATTGGCCACACAGACTGCGAAGGCATAATAAGTTCCCTCCGGCAGAAGATTTTCAAACGAGGAATCGGAAGTTTTGCCGCTAACAGTCACTTCAGCAATGAATTCCGGCAACGTGTAAGTCGCATACCGCTCGGTTTTTTTCCACTCTGCAAGATAGTTCTCGACAAAAGCCGGTAAATTTGCCGGATCACCTCCACAGTAATCCATATATACGGCAGGGAGAAGAATGTCGTAATAATATACGCAATCCGTTCGGTCCGGCTCGACATTCAGCGTAAACGACGTCGGCGTCACGTCCGAAGCCGTAATCTTGAAATTCACCTCTACTTGCTCGACGACCAATGTCTTGAATTCATAAGTATTGACAGTCGTAAGAATCTCCAATTCGGTCGATAATCCATAGGCGTAAAAGACATAATCGGTCTCCGGAACAAGCGTATTATATTTCCACTCCTGCTCTCCTTTAAGCAATGCCTCCAGCAAGAACTCCTCGACCCCGACTCCATTAGCCTCCGCGAGGGCTTTTATATTTTCGATGTTTGCTGCCTGCAAACTCTCAAGATTTTCAAACTGGCTGAAATCCGACTTTTCGAGCACTCCGAAAAAGTAAGTCATATTCTTGTCTTCGGGAGTTATCTTCACCTTGAACGAACCTTGCGTCAGCTCCAAAGTCTCGAATTGAAAGTCAGACGTCGGCTCTGGCCCCGTTCCCTCGGTATCATCGTCGCTACAACCGACCAAAGGAAGCAGGCAAACCGCTCCCATGAACAAAAAACGTAAAAACAAGTTCATAACAATAATAATTTTAAAATTAAACAACCTTCGAAGAGATCCCTTTAGAAGCAATTTCTCCTTTTCGAAATTTAAATTATAAAAAAGGTCATAGGAAATCCAAGCTCAACTTTACCCCCCCCGAAAAAAGCAACAAATAGAAAAGTAAAAACAACAAAACAGACAAAAATCATCCGATCAAATTCTATTTATTTTTGAAAAAAACAAATATTAGACATACACGTACTATAATACTCAAAATCCCTGCGATCTTTTTAATTTCAATGAATATCAGAAAAACCAAATACTCCTTTATTATCTGCAGCAAAACATCTTTAAGCCGCAGATTTCTCATCTTTTAACCGAACACTCCGACTTATAGCCCGACCGATCCTCGTTAGGAATAATTATTGCATAATAATTAAGATAAGATTCGAAATGACGAATCCACACACGACAAACTTCGATTTTTCCAACCGTTTATGAATACAAACGACTTTGCATTGACCATCCTGTTCGGAATCAAAAAATTCCTCGCCTGGATCGGCATTCCGTCCCATATGCTCGACAAAATGGACGAACTCCTGTTTCTGATCGTAATCGTGATTATCGCATTCATCGTCGCGGGAATCGTCCACGCCGTATTGGTGCATCTGGCGAAAAAGATTCTGAAACGCAAACGCGTCGGATTCTTCGAATCGATGTTCAAATACGGCGTATTTCGGAAGCTGACGGCCATCATTCCGCCACTGATGGTTTCCGCCCTGCTGCCATTCGCTTTCAGCAAAGATTCCGCCTGGTTCATCCTGAGCGAGAAGATCACCTGGATCTATTTTTTCATCGCCCTGATTATCTCCGTAAATGCCATACTGAACACGGTCGGAGATGAGCTGAAAAAGAACAAGCAACTGAAAAACCGCCCGATGAAGGGCTTTATCCAGATATTCCGCGTGGTTTTCTACTGCGTCGTCGTGATCGTTATCATTTCGATCCTGATCAACAAATCGCCGCTCAACCTGATTACGGGACTGGGTGCTTTCACAGCCGTATTGATGCTGGTGTTCAAGGATACTATTCTGGGACTGGTCGCAGGCGTAATGATCTCCGAAGACGACATGCTGCGCATCGGCGACTGGATCGAAATGCCGCAGAACAACATAAACGGCACCGTTATCGACATATCCCTGGATGTCGTGAAGGTTCAGAACTTCGACAACACGATCGTAACCGTCCCACCCTATTCGCTGGTTTCGGGTTCGTTCATCAACTGGCGGGGCATGAGCGACTCGGGCGGACGGCGCATCATGCGCGAATATACCCTGAAACTCGATTACATCAAACCGTGCACGCCGGAATTTCTGGAGAAAATGAAAGCCTTCGACAAAGAACTGGCGCAATTCATAACCGAAAAGCAGAAGCAGGCAGCCGATGGAAAAGTCGCCAATACGGACAATCCAGAAGGACTGGTGAACGGAACTATCGACACGAATCTCGGTCTGTTCCGGGCCTACATGGTGATGTATCTGCGGCGCCATCCTTTCGTCAGCAAAGAACTGCTGCTGATGGTGCGGACACTGCCGCCGGTAGCCAACGGCCTTCCGGTCCAGATCTACTGTTTCTCCTCGAACAAAAACTGGCCGAGTTACGAATCCATCCAGGCAGAAATCATGGAACACTTCGTTTCCGTATTGCCGGCGTTCGAACTCTATCCGTTCCAAAACGCAGACGCCCGCGATATGATCCTGAGCAGCTACATCGAATCCGCCAAAGTCGATCTATCGACACTGATCGGAATCCCCTGGCATACGACCGTCACGCAAAGCAACCCGTTCGATGTAGAAAAACAGGAGGCCGCAAGACTCATCTCCGAAAGCATAACCGATTCGGGATTTCACCCGCTACCGACAAGGCAATATCGGGATAAGCGAACTTCGGGAACAGGCATAGGTTCGCCGAGGTTACAACAGCCGGACGGACCCGCCCCCGACCGATTAGGACCAAACGAGAAACACCCTGCCGGAATCGGCAGGGTGTTTCTCGTTACTCGCAGGGCAACGTCCGGTAAAAACCGCATTTTCACCCCCCCCCTTCTCGACACGCTTCTCCGTTTATATGGTCATGGCGAAAATCTGCCCGCCATAAAACAGACCGCCCCTCGTCGGCTGCTCTTCCGTCAGACGATGCTGGCACCGCCATCGACGACCACGTGCTGACCGGTGACATAACTCGAAGCGTCGGACGAAAAATAGAGGATCGTACCGTTCAGTTCGCCCCGGCGACCGGGACGGCTCATCGGATCGGTGAAATTGTACATCCTCATGAACTCCTCGTTTTTGAAAAGCGTATCTTCGGTCATCTCGCTCTCGAAAAGTCCGGGGCAAACAGCATTCACCGTAATACCATCGACGCCGTACGAAGCGGCCATTCCGATCGTCAATCCCAAAACCGCCGCCTTCGATGCGTTGTAAACATGTCGGGCCAGCAACGGACTCTTGTCCGCGATCAGTGCGTTCACGGAAGAGATATTGACGATCTTGCCGTAACGGCGTTCGCGCATGTGAGGTACGACGTATTTGCAGACCAGATAAGCACCCCGCACGTTGGTATTCATCTCTTTGTCCCATTCATCGGTGGTCAGTTGCTCGACAGTACCCGGCACGGCGACACCCGCATTGTTGAGCAGAATGTCGATCTTTCCAAAGCGAGCCACGACCTGCCCGATCGCTTTGCGGACCTGCTCCTCGTCGGTCACGTCGCACCCCACGACAAGCACTTTACGCCCCGTTGCGGCTATTTCGTCGGCTACGGTCTTCAGTTTCTCGACCCTGCGAGCCAACAGTGCCACGTCAGCTCCCTGACCGGCATAAGCCCGGGCTGCATCCGCCCCCAGACCGCTCGACGCACCGGTTACGACAGCAACCCGTCCCGTCAAATCAAACAAATTATCCATATTGCATTCGATATTAGTACAACAATTCCCGCTTCGTGCCTTCTCCGTACCCGAACGCCGACCGACGCAGCTCCCCCTGCCGACTATTCACGAACGCCGTCCGTCAAAACCGTTTGGTATAACGATGACAGTACGGCTGCGTACCTTTACGGTTGTAGTAGTTCTGATGGTATTGTTCAGCCGGCCAGAAGCGGGAAGCCGGAGTTACGTCGGTCACCACGCTATACCCTTTCTCCTTCAGGATACGGATCAGCCGTTCGGCAACCTCCTTCTGCTCAGGGGTAGTATAGAAAATCTCCGACCGATACTGATCGCCCAAGTCGGGTCCCTGTCCGTCGAGCTGGGTCGGATCGTGTATCTCGAAAAAGAGCCTGGCAAGAGTTTCGTAAGAGACTTTCGAAGGATCGAACTCGACTTCGACGGCCTCGGCATGGCCCGTTTTATGGCTGCACACCTGCTCGTAGGTGGGATTCTCGGTATGGCCGCCGATATAGCCCGAACGAATGCTCTTCACTCCGTCCACCTTACCCAGCATATACTCCACGCCCCAGAAACAACCGCCGGCGAAAATAGCCCGTTCGGTTTGCACCGATTTCGGCGGCTCGGCTGACGAAGTATTTTCAGGCTTTTCGGCAGAAGCCGCTGCCGGTTCCGCGACCGGCATGGTCGGAATGGCCGCCGGTACGAAATCGAGGGAGAGGGAATTCACGCAATGGCGCGTATTTTTAGCGGTAAATCCTTCGTCCGTAAAGACGTGGCCCAAATGGGCTCCGCACTTGGCGCAGAGAATCTCCGTACGGCGTCCGTCGGCATCCGGTTCGCGGCGCACGGCACCCGGAATTTCATCATCGAAGCTGGGCCAGCCGCAGCCGGCATCGAATTTATCCTGCGAACGGTACAACGGAGCACCGCACCGGCGGCAGCGGTAGGTGCCGTCTTCGTCGTGGAGGTAATATTTACCGGAAAAGGGAGCTTCGGTTCCTTTTCGAACGATCACCCGCTCTTCTTCGGGAGTCAATGGTTTCATATTCTGTGCATTTAAAGTTATTGCCATGCCCGTAAGCACGGTCGCAATCGACAAACAGCGTATCATATTTTTCTTTCCTGCAAAAAATACACCGAAATTGTCCGAAAACGTATTCATCCATACGTAAGATAACGACCTCTTCCGTGCAACCGGAAATCCGGCCGGTATCAGCGAGGAATGAAGTAAAAAGAACAAAAAGCCGGAGCAGAATACCCTGCCCCGGCTTCGAACGATATATCGGCGAATTACTTCACCTCTTGCCCCCGGAGGAATACCCGGTGGATAAGCAGAGAGGTATAGGCATACGGCAGATATGCCACCGAAGGAATCTTCGTCGTGAGGAAGAAGTTCGCCTTCTTGCCTACGGTGATCGAACCGTACTCGCTGCTCAAGCCCATGGCGTAAGCACCGTTCAGTGTCGCGGCGTTGATCGCTTCGGCCGGCGTCATACGCATCTTGATGCAGGCCAGCGAAACGATCATCTTCATACTGCCCGAAGGCGATGAACCGGGGTTGAAATCCGAAGCCAAAGCCACGCTCAAACCGCCCTCGATCATTGCCCGTGCAGGAGGATACGGCATCTCCAGGAAGAAAGCGGCACCCGGCAGCATCGTCGGCATCGTACCGGACGTACGCAGCACTTCAATCTCCTCGGCCCCCATGCGCTCCAGATGATCGACGGACAGCGCCTTGTTGCGGACACCGACCTGCACACCGCCCGAAACGGCCAGCTCGTTGGCATGGATCTTCGGCACGAGACCGTACTCGGCACCCGCACGCAGGATCTGCTCCGTCTCTTCGACGGTGAAGAACCCCTGGTCGCAGAAGACATCGACGAACTCGGCAAGCTTCTCCCTGCCGACGGCAGGGATCATCTCCCGACAGATCAGGTCCACATACTCCTGCTGGCGGCCTTTATAGGCCCGGCCTACGGCATGAGCTCCGAGGAAAGTGGCACGGACGGTGATCGGCGAAGTTTCGCGGATGCGACGGATCACCCGCAGCATCTTGAGTTCATCCTCGGTCGTAAGACCGTAGCCGCTCTTGATCTCGACGCAGCCCGTACCCATTGCGATAATCTCGCGGATACGTTCCATCGCCTGCTCGTAAAGCTCGTCCTCGGAAGTTTCGTGCAAGCGGTCGGCGGAATTCAAGATGCCGCCGCCCCGCTTGGCGATCTCTTCGTAGCTCAAGCCGTTGATCTTGTCCAGGAACTCCTGTTCGCGGCTTCCGGCATAAACCAGATGGGTATGCGAATCGCAGAACGAAGGGAAAAGCATGCCTCCCTCCGCATCGACGACTTCCGTGTCGGGAGCCACCTCCGGCATCTTGTCCATCGTGCCGTATGCAGCGATACGATCGCCGTCGGCCAGCAGCCAGGCGTTGTCGATCTCGCCGAGTACATTCATGTCGCGCCCCTTGACCCGAAGACGGCCGCTCTCGTCCACGCCGACGATCTTGGCTATGTTCTTAACGAGTAACATTACAATTTCTCGGTTTGAAGGAATTTCACCGAAGCGTCGATCAACGTGTACATCACCTGATCGTTCTCGACGAACGGCACATGCTTACGGTAAGCTGCCAGCAGATCCTCGATGGGCTTCGAAGAACGCAGCGGACGGCGGAACTCGAGGGCCTGTGCCGCATTGAGCAGCTCGATAGCCAGCACACGCTCGGTGTTCAGCACCACACGGTAGAGCTTCGTGGCAGCGTTGGAACCCATGCTGACGTGGTCCTCCTGACCCTGCGACGAAGGAATCGAGTCGCACGAAGCGGGCCAGCAAAGACCCTTGCTCTGGCTCACGATCGAAGCGGCCGCGTACTGCGGAATCATGAAACCGCTGTTCAGACCCGGCTTGGCCACCAGGAACGAGGGCAGCTCGCGTGCACCCGAAATCAGCTTGTAAATACGACGCTCGGAGATGTTGCCCAACTCCGCAACAGCAATAGCCAGGAAATCCATCGCCAGAGCGATCGGCTGTCCGTGGAAATTACCGGCCGAAACGATGATATCCTTCTCGGGGAAGATCGTCGGGTTATCCGTAGGGCTGTTGATCTCGGTTTCGAGAACACCGCCTACATAGTCGATCGTATCTTTCGACGCACCGTGTACCTGGGGAATGCAACGGAACGAATAGGGATCCTGCACGTGCTTCTTCGGACGGGCGATCATCTCGCTGCCTTCGAGCAGGCGACGGAAATTGCGAGCCGTAGTAAGCTGTCCCTTGTGGGCACGGATTTCATGCACCTCGTCGATGAACGGGTTGATGCGGCCGTCGAATGCGTCGAGCGACATCGCGCCGATCAGGTCGGCCCACTCGCTCAAGCGACGAGCCTTGATAAGCGAATATACGCCGAAAGCCGACATGAACTGCGTACCGTTCAGCAGGGCGAGGCCCTCCTTCGATTGCAGCGAAATAGGCTTCCAGCCGAACTCCTTGAGGACTTCGTCCGAAGGACGCCGTGCACCCTTGTACTCCACTTCGCCGAGGCCCAGCAGCGGCAGGCACATGTTGGCCAGCGGAGCCAGGTCGCCCGAAGCGCCCAGCGATCCCTGCTGGAACACGACCGGCAGCACGTCGTTGTTGAAGAAATCGACCAGACGCTGTACGGTTTCGAGCTGCACGCCCGAATTGCCGTACGAAAGGGACTGGATCTTGAGCAGCAGCATCAGCTTCACGATCTCGGCAGGAACGCGCTCGCCCGTACCGCAGGCATGCGACATCACCAGGTTCTTCTGCAACTGCGAGAGCTGGTCCTTGTCGATCGAAATATTGCAGAGCGAACCGAAGCCGGTCGTAATACCGTAGATGGGCTCTTTCTGGGTTTCCATCTTGTTATCCAGGTATTCGTCGACAACGCACGATGCTGTTTTTCGCATCTTCGCTCAAGCGATTTTGATATTGTTTTCCAGAATTTCGCGGACACGATCGACCGTAAGATACTCCGCGCTGATATGATGAATCATCGTTGTATTTCTTATTAAAGGTTAATACTCCAAAAATAAGTCGAATTGTTTTTCGGTGCTCTCGACGTCCGGCGTACAGGGAATCCCCTCCGCTTCAGCCAATCGAAAGCATTCTCTCCGTCCGGCAGCAACCGAACGGAGAGAAGACCGATCTATTATTTCACTTCGTCGATAGCCTTGCGAACCAGCTTGTCGTCCGCCAGGTTGGGAAGGGTCACCTTCAGGCCCGGGGTACGCTCCATCTCGCGTTTGATAGCGAACATCGCGCCCTCGTTGCGGGCCCAGCTGCGGCGTGCGATACCGTTGTTCACGTCCCAGAGAAGCATCTCCTTGATATGACGCGCGGAATCCTCCGATCCGTCGATCACCATACCGAAGCCGCCGTTGATTACCTCGCCCCAGCCTACGCCGCCGCCGTTGTGGATCGAAACCCAGGTAGCGCCGCGGAACGAGTCGCCGATAACGTTCTGCACAGCCATATCAGCCGTACGGTTCGAACCGTCGTAGATGTTCGAGGTTTCACGGTACGGAGAATCGGTACCCGACACGTCGTGGTGGTCACGACCCAATACGACAGGTGCGGAAATTTCGCCGCGTGCGATAGCGTCGTTGAACGCGAGCGCGATCTTGGTGCGGCCCTCGCTGTCGGCATACAGGATACGTGCCTGCGAACCTACGACCAGCTTGTTCTTGCCAGCCTCCTTGATCCAGTGGATATTGTCGTCGAGCTGTCCGGCGATCTCCTTCGGAGCGGTCTTGCGAATCTCTTCGAGCACTTCGGTAGCCAGACGGTCTGTAGTAGCCAGGTCTTCGGGTTTGCCCGACGTACATACCCAGCGGAAGGGACCGAAGCCGTAGTCGAAGAACATCGGCCCCATGATATCCTGCACATAGGAAGGATAGCGGAAACGACCGCCCTCGCCCATGATGTCGGCACCGGCACGCGAAGACTCCAACAGGAAGGCATTGCCGTAATCGAAGAAATACATACCCTTGGCGGTCAGCTTGTTGATCGCAGCCACCTGGCGGCGCAGCGACTCCTGAACACGCTTCTTGAACTCCTCGGGATCCTCTGCCATCATGCGGTTGGACTCTTCGTAGCTCAAGCCGACGGGATAGTAACCGCCTGCCCAGGGGTTGTGCAGCGACGTCTGGTCGGAACCCAGATCGACATTGACGTTCTCGGCAGCCAGACGCTCCCAAAGATCGACCACGTTGCCCTGGTAAGCCAGCGACACGGCCTCCTTGTTCTCCTGTGCCTTCTTCGCACGGGCCAGCAACTCGTCGAGCGAGGTGTACACCTCATCGACCCAGCCCTGCGAATGACGCGTATGCACCGCTTTGGGGTTGATCTCGGCCGTGATGCTCACCACACCGGAGATATTACCCGCCTTCGGCTGCGCACCCGACATACCGCCCAGACCGGCCGTCACGAAGAGCATGCCGCGAATGTCTTTCTTACCCTCGGTAAGACGTTTGCGGGCTGCGTTGAGCACCGTGATCGTCGTGCCGTGCACGATACCCTGCGGGCCAATATACATATAGGAGCCGGCGGTCATCTGACCGTACTGCGAAACGCCGAGCGCATTGAAACGCTCCCAATCGTCCGGTTTCGAATAGTTCGGAATCACCATACCGTTGGTTACGATCACGCGCGGAGCGTCGGGATGCGACGGGAACAGGCCCATCGGGTGTCCCGAATACATCACCAGCGTCTGATCGTCGGTCATCTGGGACAGATACTGCATCGTAAGCAGATACTGCGCCCAGTTCTGGAACACGGCACCGTTACCGCCGTAGGTAATCAGCTCGTGGGGATGCTGCGCCACAGCCTTGTCCAGGTTGTTCTGGATCATCACCATAATCGCAGCGGCCTGACGCGACTTGTGGGGATACTCCTCGATCGGACGGGCATACATCTCATAATCGGGACGGAAACGATACATATAGATACGACCGTACTTGTGCAACTCCTCGGCGAACTCGCGGGCCAACACTTCGTGGTGCTTGGCCGGGAAGTAGCGCAGGGCATTGCGGATGGCCAGCACGCGCTCCTCCTCGGTGAGTATCTCCTTACGCTTGGGCGCGTGGTTGATGGTGGGATCGTACGGTTTCGGTGCGGGCAGCACATCGGGGATACCCGCCTTGATCTGCTCCTGAAATTCCTTTACAGTCATTGTTTTATATGTATTAAATTATTTAATCTTGCTCTCGACGATTTCCAGAATCTCACGCTCGGCTTTCTCCGCATCGGCGACGATCCGGTTGGCCTGGCCGATCAGGTCATCGGCGACGGCACGGTCTTTCAGACCGGCGGCATTGATCTTCACGTTCAGACACGCACCCAGCACGGCGCTGCGGGCAGCCACCTGGAAACCTAACAACGATATAGGGGAAATCAAGTATTTAGAAGTACACCATGAAACAGACGAGCAGTTCGTTCTTGTGCATGGAAAGGCAGTACTGCTGACCGCGTCACGGCAAGATGACGCATTC
>ENA-OQAB01000436-OQAB01000436.1-human-gut-metagenome-genome-assembly--contig:-NODE-436-length-23228-cov-3.378165_pt1 | contig 23228 bp, 20 predicted proteins | sample MGYA00242490_ERZ504517 | MGnify/ENA primary metagenome ERZ504517 (study PRJEB26092, sample SAMD00036298) | human gut metagenome | host: Homo sapiens | study: EMG produced TPA metagenomics assembly of...
CGCGCCAGAATCCTCTGGGCATCTTTAAAAGAATAAAAAAAGAAATGGACGAGAGCGAGAAAAACTCACTCACGTCCATTCGCGGTGGATGATTTAGTTGGCACCCCAACATTTGACAAAGAGCCTTATTTTTTTAGGTACTAAAAATGTGCGTACTTGTAAATTTTATACCGGTAAGTATAATGAGGATAACCCGATGACGGGGAGACCCTATGCGAAGAGGAGACGTGACCATGGAATTTGAACAATTGATGAAGGATCGTTATTCGGTCCGCAAATTTTGGATAAAAAGTAGAACCGGCCCTCGTTGAAAAATTGAAGGAAGCCATCCTGCTGGCGCCGAGTGCCGTAAACCGCCAGCCCATTCGGGCCTGGGGCATCGAATCGAAGGAGAAACGCGAACAGATCAAGGCCATTACGAAATACCATTTTCAGGCACCTCTGACGATCGCCGTCGGTTACGTGCCGGATGAAGCCTGGGTCCGACAGAGTGACGGACAAAATCACGGCGTCGTCGATGCCAGCATTGCCGCCATGTAGCTCTGGCTGGCCGCTGAAAATATAGGCCTCGGCGCTGCCTGGGTCAGTGACTTCGATACGGAAGAACAGAAAAAATTGTTTCCCGAAATGAAGGACGCCAAGATCGTCGCCCTCATGCAGATCGGTTATCCCGCTCCGGAAGCAAAGCCCGCCACCTGGCATTTCCAATCGAAAAACGAAGAAGACCTTATTTCCCATTTATAAAATATTGTCTTTACAACAAGAGCCCGTTTTCCTAAGAGAGCGGGCTTTTTTCGTATTGGCGGTCTTTCTTTGAATCCTTGTTCAGGTTGACGCCTCAGGCTGCTTACGAGGGATATTATAAAACTCAAATAGTTTTATTTTGATATAAATTAGTGTTATGTTAAAAATAAATGTCTGAACGGAGCTTTTTTCAACCTAACGGAGTAGACGATAAAACCCTTTTACTGTTACAATCTCGACATATATGAAAATTATTTTCAACAAATAACTGCGGTATGGAAACATATGTCGGGAAAGAAGGTTCCTATGAAACAGAAGAAGGCCCTGACTTGGGCTATTATCCTATGGCTGTCGGCTCCGCTGACGATGGCGGCAGCCGCAGCAGACGGCAGTCAATCCGTAACGACGAAGCAGGTCGTCGTCCAATCGTCGCAGGCCGAGGAAAATGCCAAGTGGGAGTCCCAGCAGGTTCAAATCATTACGGCTAAGGAAATTGAAGAAAAGCAGGCTAAATCGGTGGAAGACGTCATTTTCAACCAGACCGGTGTGTCTAAGACTGTCGATGCCATGGGGCGGACCGGCGTGTCGATCCGCGGTGCCGAGCCGCGTCATACGCTGATCCTCATCGACGGACAGCCCGTAATGGGCGATTTGGCCAAGTATTCCGGCGCCATGGATGAAGTCATGCGATTGGGGACGGAAAATGTCGATCACATCGAAGTCATCCAAGGGGCAGCCAGTGCCAAGTACGGTTCCGATGCCATTGGCGGCGTCATTAACATCATCACCAAGAAGGCGTCGGCGACGCCGCAGCTTCAGGTCAATGCCGAAAGTATGCGTGCCAAAGGCGATAAGGGATTAGCGCCTTACTCCAATCTTTTTCTCCGAGCCGATTCCGGACAGATCGGGAAACTCCGTCTAGGCGTCTACGGCAGCAAGCGGGATATCATGCCCGTATACGCCAGTGAAAAGCCGCGGAGAACGTGGATCATCGAAAATAAGGATATGGCCAATTTTGAGCCCAATGCTCTGCGCTATCACGGGACGGCCGATACGATCGGCATGGTCGGCACGTATGACATCAATGAAAATAACAGCTTCCATTGGAACGTCGAACGGTATACGGAAGACCTCCTTCGCCACGTCAAGCACACCGACAGCGATATGGAGCCCCAACAGATTTTTAAGCGGCGTGCCGACCGCAATACGTATAATTTGGGCTGGACGGGACGATCCGGCAGGACCGACTGGAGTGTAGAAACGAATTATTCCCGTATGAAGGAAGACGATGTTTCCCTCATCAATTACTATGGCCGGTCGTCTTACGAGGGCAAGAATGAGCTGAAATACGTCGACGACGTCGATCATCGCCAGCGCAGCCTCAAGGCCTCGGCCAACACGCAGATCAATGACCGCCATCTCCTCAGCTACGGCGTCGGCTTTATCAAAGAGACCGGTGAAGGGAGCCGTCTGAAGAGCTCGCCCCGGACGTCGACGCGCTACATCGATCCCTGGGATTATGACAAGGGCCTCCTCGTCGAAGGCATCGATGCCTATATGCGAAATGACGGGGATACGAGCGTTCCCGGTCTGGTCTCACATCCACGACTATGCCTTTTATGATAACGGCACCAGCCTGCCTCAATGGGACCAAAATTATGAATACTACGGCGCCGACCGCAACGATCCGTCGACGCTGCCCCTCATTACCTATACCGATTACGAACGGCATAAGCTGAAGGATAAGGAGCCGAGCCGCTGGTACAATGACTCGTCCATGACCGATGACAAGTGGAATGACTACTGGAAATTTGAACAACAGCTGCGCGACCAGAACCCGCAGTTGGCCGGCGCGTCGAACATCGTCGGCAAGTATTTTGAGTGGGGCATGGCGACGGATCCCAAGACCCGGGAAAAGGCCCCGGTCTTTAACGGTCGCCATTTTCTCGAAGAGTACCGCCGCCGCAATAACCGGATCACAACGGGACGGGGCACGATCAATCGGCGTAACTTTTTCATCCAGGATACGTGGCAGGTCAACGATCGGACCATCGTGACCCCTATCCTCCGGCTGGATGACAGCAGCCTCTTTGGCAGCCATCTTTCAGGCAATTTAGGCCTGACCCACAACGTCGGCGGCAATGAACACCGGCGCTTTAAAGCCAATTTCGGCACGGGCTATACCGAGCCCGGTATGGGCGAACTCTGGTATAACTGGGAAATGTACGGCAGCAGTCCCGTCGGCATCGGCGTGGCCCGCATGGGCTGGTACTGGGTCGGCAATCCCGACTTGAAGCCGGAAACGTCGGTCAACTTCGACATCGGCATCGAAGGGGAAAATGACAATACGTCGGCTCGATTGGGCTTCTTCCACAACCGTATCAAAGATTACATGACCGTCTATTTTACCGGCCGCTACATGGATTTTGCCCCCGATTTGGGCTTTTCGGCCAAATGGATGCGGGCCCCCGATTTGATTTACAGTTTTAAGAATATCGGCAGCGCTGAAATTACGGGACTGGAAGCGGAAGTGAAGCAGAAATTGGGCCGCCATTGGACGGCTAAATTGGGGTATACCTGGCTTCACGCCATCAATAAGAGCGACTCCGATATGCCGCGCCGCCTCCTCGACAAGCCGGTCCATAAGGTCGATATCGGCCTTGACTATGACGACCCGGCAAGCGGTTGGCGCGGGTCCTTATGGGGCAATTACTACATCGATATGCTGGACAGCAATTCCCTGGCCGATTCGTCGAACTATTGGCCTGATATCCTTCAGGGAGAAGGGGCCGTGTACCGCAAGCCCCAGTACCAGAAGAAGACCTTCGGCATTTGGAACCTCATGGTGCAGAAAAAGCTCAATAAAGATTCATTGGTCTACTTCGGCATCAACAACCTGTTCAACCACCGCGACGACGATCGGGCGACGCAGCAGCGGGTCTACCGCTTTGGCGTCAACTTTAAACTCGGCCGCGATGCCCGGGACATCCTCGAAGGGAAGAAGGCTCCCCATGCTGAAGGGGCTGCGGCTGTAAAAGCTCCGGTTCGCATGAACGACTTCATCGCCCGCCCCTTTGACGAGGCTAAGGGAGAAGGCTGGGACATCATCGGCGATTACCGCCTGCGGTGGGATTCCCATAAGGGACAGGACCGCCAACTGCCGCCCTTCAGGGCAGATACGTACATCGATACGGCTGACCGCAACATGTACGATCGGGGCGAACACGGCTTCAGTCAGCGCCTGCGTTTGGGCGTCGATGCCCGCCTGGGAGACGATACCAATCTGCGCCTCTTGGGCAGCGCTTCCGGGTCGGCAGCTGTCGATACGGCAGAGACCGTGCCCTTGTCAGAAGGCCTCCAGCATCAGCGCGTCGAAGAAGCCGACTTGACGCACCGCGTCAGTCAATGGGACTTCTCCATCGGCCGCCTGACCGAGCCCATGGGGGTCACCGGGTATTGGTTCGGGAAAGAATTTGACGGCGTCCGCGCCGTTTGGACCGGAAAAGATGCCCAGGTCCGCCTGGGATACGGGTCCTTTAAGCACAGTACGGGTATCTCCGATTCGGCTTATACCCATTCGACGCACGCCGTCTTCTATCGGCCGCCGACGGTATCGGAGTTGATCGGCCTCAATCGCGACGATTGGCCTTATGATCTGGCCAAGATGGCCGGCAGCAATCCCTTGAAGCCGGGAACGACCGATCCGGACCGGGAAGGGACGGTCTACGACGAAGGCAGTCCCAACGATATTTACAATAAGTCCTATAAGGGGAAAAATGACAAGGTCTACTTCTACCAGCAACTGCGGGATGCCGTGAAAAACGGGGCCGACACGAAGGAGCAGGGCGAGGTAATCCGCCGTCTCCAGCACATCGTGAACACGGCTTACGGCAAAGAAGCGGCTCAGGCCGGCATTACCCTCAACGTGCCGATTCACGGCAAGGTATTGTACCGCTTGAAGCATAAAGACACGGGAGCCGTCGTCTATAAGGCGGCCGATGTCTACTATAACAGCTACATCAGCGACTTCGACTCGCCTGAAGAAAAGGCCTATAAACAGGAAATGAATAAACACTTTTCCATCAGCCTCAGTGACGACAGGGCCCTCGGTGACGGCCGGGCATTCCTCACTTCCCGGGAAGCGGAACTGCATCGGGGCTATGAAGCCATTGCCGAGCATACGGCCAAAGAAGCCTGGGGCTATTACGGCAAGGATGATGAAATGGGGACGACTTACAGCCCCTTGGACGGAAGCGGCATGTGGCGCAATGTGAGCCGCAGCGACCGGGCCGGCGATTATGTCTATGACGGCATCGAAGGTATCGGCAGCCTCGATTGGAAAGATTCAGGCCAAGACGGAGCGGGTTGGTATTCGCAGTACCGGTTCGACTCGACGCTGGACCATCTCATCGATGAACTGTACAAGGAAAATTACGGCAGTGCCGACTTTAATGGAAACGACCCGAATTACGGGCTGAAGATTCCCAGACTGCTGTCGGAATACCTGAAAGCCTTGGAAGACCTCGTCCGCAGTGCCGATTCGGCCAGCAAGCAGCCCCGGGCGGCTTTGGAAAAAGCCATCGGCCGGCCGATTCTTACGGAAGGGACGATCCTCCGGCGCGACGTCATTGCCCCTCTCGATCGGGCGGCTTTCGTCCAGGTCAAGAAACAATTCGGTCCTGATTTCGGCCTCCAAGCCTGGTACTTCCATTCTTTCAGGCAGGACAAACAGCCGTGGCTCTCGGAAAATAACCACGGCAATGATGTCGATATCTTTGACCGTTTGCCGACGTCGTCGGCATCGGGGCCCGCTGGCAGATCGGACAGAACCTGCGACTGTCTGCCGACTACGGCCAGAACCGCACGGAATTCGGCCGCTTCCTGAACGGTCAGTCCCGGTACGATCATCAGCGGGGCACAGCAGACTTTACCCTTCTCGGACGGGATAAAGGCGGAACGCCTCATTTCTGGACGGTGCGCCTCGACGTCGGCCGCAGTGATACGGACGTACCGGGCAGTTGGAATGCCTTTGCCGACTACAAATACTTCCAGCACGGCTCCTTCTTCGGCGGCAACGGTACAGAAAGCCTTCCGGACCGCTATCTCGACGGCATTCGCAGCTTTACCGTCGGTGCCGGCTATGTACCGGCTAAAAATTTCCTCGTCGAAGCCTTCTATACCTTCGATGCCAAGGGCATTCACAGCCGGGATACGCTCTACGGGCCGGAACAGTTCACCTTAGGCGATTACGCCCGCCTGCAGCTGACCTATAAATTTTAAATACCCTGCCTTAGGACAAATAATGGCGCAGTTGACAGGCCGTGCGGGCCAGTACCCACGACGCCGAACACAGGGCAAGGGGCGCCGCGGCGATGACGACGGCCAGGTTTCTGGTTTCCGTCGTCATCGTGTTGCGGGTCAGCCAGAGCAGGGCTTTCAGTACGGATTCAATGGTCACGCAGCCGGTGAAAAGGGCGATGACAAAGACGGCAGCGGCTAAGGGCAGCATGACGAGATACGAGAAAAGATAGAGGGTATGTTTCATAGGGGACGCCTCCTAAAAGGTTACAAGATTCGATGTATTAACATGATATACCTCTATTCTCAATATGTCAAATAAAATGATAATGAGAATAACGGGAACGGCTGTTCAGACGGGCGATTACAAAATAAATGTCGGAACGGATCATTTCCCGACCGATTGGAGTAGTCGTCATAATTGTAATATGTTATGATTTTATTACAAAATATATTGAAAATCGATATCGATAATAAAACTTTTATATAGGAGATCCCCTTGGGAACACGCCGCCATCCCCGCAGGATTTTTAGGGAAAGGAGGACCTGTCTATGTACCGCATACAGGGAGAAGCCGTGTTCGACGGGACCGGCGAATGCTTCGCCTTGTTAGGGGCCTTATGGGCCTTGGCTGCATTCGTGTTTTATGTCTTGTTTTGGTAGTTTTCTTTGAAAGAGAGGTTCTTTTTTGCGTAAAGTATTGATCAGCAGTCTTATTTTTTGCGGCATTGTCATCGTGGCAGCCGTGGCTTGGTTCATGATGGCAGACGCCGATGGGACCCCATCGACAGCGACTCGTCAAGTAGTGGATGCAACCGGAGAGACGGTAACGGTTCCCGTTCATCCCCGGCGAGTCGTCTTTTTGAATGTGTCCAATCTCGATTTATATGACGCCGCCGGCGGCCGGGATGCGATTGTCGGCAAGCCGACGTCTGATTCGATGGCGCCGGAACTGGCCGAGGCCTTGGCCGACGTCCCGTCGGTGGGCATCATTCATCGGCCCAATTTAGAGACGATTTTATCGCTCCATCCGGATTTAGTCGTCGGCATCAACGTGCCTTTTCACAACCAGATTCGCCAAACCCTGGCCCAAAACGGCATCCCGCTGTACATCAATTCCTTGGATTCCTTAGAAGACAGTCTGAGGACGCTGGAGTTCTTTGGTGAATTGACCGGCCATGAACAGGAGGCGGCGCAGAAGGCTGCCGATATTAAACGTCGGACCGATGCCGTTATGGCAAATGCCGGCGGCAAGGAAAGCCCGCGGGCTCTGATCCTCTTCAGCTCGCCGGACAGCAACAACATGGCTACGGCAGCCAGCTTTTCCGGCGATATGCTGAAGCGCCTCCACGGTATCAATATTGCCGATGAAGCCGGCTCTCACGAGCCCTTTGTGCCCCTCAGCATGGAATACGTCCTGCGCCAAGATCCGCAGGTCATCTTTATCATCTCTATGGGCCAGAGTCCCGATGAAGCCGAACGCTTCCGGGCATCCATGGCCGACAGCGATTCCTGGGGTCAGGTCCGGGCCGTGCGCCAAGGGAAGGTTTATGCCCTGCCGACGGCCTTGTTTACGGTCAATCCGGGAAGCCGCATTGCCGATGCCATGGAATACATGGCTGATCGTTTGTATGGGGGAGGAACCCTATGATGGCGGATAAGGTCACCCGGAAAAGAGAGATCCGGAGGCTGACGGTCCTCTTAGCCGGCCTGGTCCTCTTAGTCGGCGTCCTTATTCTAACGGTCGTCGTCGGCGCCGTATCGATTCCCTTGCCGGATCTTTGGCTGGCTTTGCGAGCGCCGGGGACGACGGAAGATTACCGTATCATCTATACCCTGCGCATGCCTCGCGGCATCTGCGCCGCCTTGGCCGGGGGCAACCTGGCCTTGTCGGGCTGCATCCTCCAAGGGGTGCTTCGCAATCCCTTGGCCGATCCGGGCATTATCGGCATTTCGGCCGGGGCGGGCCTGGCGGCTATGGCCTTGATGATGCTGGCGCCGACGCTGACCGTTTGGGTGCCTTTAGCGGCCTTCGCCGGGGCCTTAGGGGCGGCGGCCATCGTCTTTTTCCTGGCCTGGGAGCGGGGCGTCAATCCCCTGCGCCTGGTACTGGCCGGGGTGGCCGTGGCGGCCTTCTTTGGCGGCGGCATGACGGCCTTGTCCGTTTTCTTTTCCGATAAGGTCCAGGGAACCGTGTCCTGGATGGCCGGCGGATTTGCCGGTGCCGGCTGGCCGAGCGTGCGCATGATCCTGCCCTATAGTTTGATCGGCATGATCGGGACGGTCTGCCTCTATCGGCGCCTCAATGCTCTGCAGCTCGGCGACGACGTGGCTCAGACGTTGGGCGTTCAGGTCAATCGGACGCGGGCTCTCTTGGTAGCCCTGGCCGCGCTTTTGGCGGCGTCTGCCGTCAGCGTAGCCGGCCTTTTGGGCTTTGTCGGCCTGGTCGTGCCCCACGTGATGCGCCTCATCGTCGGGTCCGATTTCGAGCCCCTCCTGCCTTGCTCGGCTGTGTTCGGTGCCGTCTTGGTAGCCGGCGCAGACGTTGCGGCCAGGACGGCCTTCAGTCCCATGGAAGTTCCCGTCGGCATCTTCATGTCCTTTATCGGGGCACCGTTTTTCTTGTATTTATTGAGACGGAGGCTGGGTACGCCATGAGTCCTATTGAACTGAAGGGTCTTCAAATCCAATACGGCAATAAGGTCGTTGCCCGAGACTTGAACCTGGTACTGGACAAGGCAGAAATCATCTCCATCATCGGTCCCAACGGGTCGGGGAAGTCGACGCTGCTGAAGACGATGGCCCGCCTGATCCTGCCGTCGGCCGGCGTCGTCACCTTGAACGGCCGCGACATGAACAGCTTTTCGACGGATGCCCTGGCCCGTATGATTTCTTTTATGCCCCAGTCGATGCAGGCCCCCGGCGATCTTACCGTGCGCGACCTGGTCCTCTTGGGACGGCTGCCTTATCAGAGCCTCTTTTCCAGTCTTCGCGAAGAAGATAGTAAGGCTGCCGATAAGGCTCTGGCCGGGACGGGGATGACCGAGCTGCAGCACCGACGCCTTTCGGCCCTGTCCGGCGGGGAACGGCAGCGGGCCTGGCTGGCCCTGGCTTTGGCCAAGGAGCCGGAAGTCCTGCTCCTCGACGAGCCGACGACTTATTTAGACATTCACCATCAATTAGATTTAATGGAACTCATCGCTAACCTGTATGAAACGACGGGCGTGTTGGTAGTCATGGTCCTCCATGACCTGAATCATGCCGCCCGCTACAGCCATCGCCTGATTGCCGTCAAAGAAGGACGGATCGTCGTCGACGGACCGGTTAAGGATGTGTTTCGGCGGGACATCATTGAACCGCTGTACGATATACAAGCTATTATTACGGAAGTACAGGAAGGTGCTGAAACGTACCGCCTGTGTGTGCCCTATGGGACGCACTGACTGCTGGAAGGAGCTAAGGGTATGAACTATCGCAACTATACGGCACTGCTGGCCGTACTCATGACGACGTCTTTGTATGGAACGATTGAAGGCGCTGCCGTCGGAAGTGAAGAACCGGTCCAATTAAAAGACGTCATCGTCACGGCGACCAAGACCGAAGAAGAAGTGAAGACCGTGCCCCAGGCTGTCGAAGTTTGGACCCGGGACGATCTGCAGCGCATGGGAGCGGCGAATGTCCGGTCGGCCCTGCAGCTGGCCAACAACGTCAACCTGGCCCGGGCGGGCATGACGGGTAACGCCGTCATGATTCGCGGCATGAGCACCAACCACTCGCTGATCCTCGTCGACGGCAAGCGCTATGCCGGTGAAGATACGGATGTCACGACCAACGTCTATGCCCTGGAACGCCTCGATTTGAGCGATATCGACCGCATTGAAATCGTCCGCGGCCCGTCGAGCTCCCTCTACGGCTCCGATGCCATGGGCGGCGTCATCAATATCATCACCAAAGTCCCCGATAAGGCCGGCGGCACGGCAGGCGTCGTCACCGGTACGGAAAATACGGCGTCATACGTCAATGTCGACTTCGGCAAGCACCATGGCTGGTCGACGTCCTTCGACGCCCGTTGGGATAGGCTGCGGCCCTTTAACCGCTATACCTACAGCAGCACTGTCTCCGGCCGCGGCACGCGCACCGTGACCGAAGGCTATGACCGGGCCCTGTACGGCATGCGCCGCATGTACCATCTGGCCAGCGTCTATGACTTTGAAAACAACAACCGGAATAAACTGCGGTTTGACTTGGAGTATCATGACGACGACCTGAAGTCCGAATTTGCCCCGGCTTGGTATGCCATGGGGCCCATGAAACTTCCGACGTCGCAGGATAAAAGGGAATTTTACCATGAACAGGAGCGGGCAGCCAGCGTCGAATACACCGGGAAGACCGGCCGCAATGACTACATGTTCCGCACCTATTACAATCAGCTGAAAAAGAATTCCTTCCTCTACAACGATCGGCCTCGGTTCCCGGGCATGATGGAAAATATCCTGGGAGGCATGTATCCCAAGGAGGATATGGACCGGGCCACGTACAGCACGTGGGTCACGGAAGCCCGCAATACGATGTACGTCGGCGACCATCACAACCTGACCTTTGGCGGTGAATATCGGAAGCTCAAATACGAAGGGACCCGCCTTTCCGGTTCATCCGTCGGCCTCGACAAGGATGTGGCCGGGCACGAAGTCAATTCCTATGCCGGCTATATCGAAGACTTGTGGCAGGTCAACGACCGGCTCCTCCTGGTGCCGTCTGTTCGCTTTGAGCACAACAGCCAGTTTGGCAGCCAGACGACGCCTAAGGTCGGCCTGACGTATAACCTTAATGAGAACTGGCGCTTTAAATCGAATTACGGCCAGGGCTATAAGGCCCCTTCCATCAGCGAACTGTATATGGAAATGCATCGGGCCATGGGGGCCACGACGGTCAACGTCTACGGCAATCCCGATTTGGAACCGGAAAAAATCGACGAGCTATGACTTCAGCCTGGAATACGACAAGGACCGCAATTTCGGCAAATTGACCTACTTCCACAATAAGGTGACCAACTTGATCGAATCGGCTCCCATCGGCTATATGACCTATCAGTACATCAATATCGCCAAGGCCGATATCAACGGCGTCGAAGCCGAATTGGGACACCGCCTCAACGACCGCTGGACCGTGAAAGTGACGCACAACTACCTCGATGCGACTAACGGCACGACGGGCGAACGCCTCAATTATCGGGCCCGACATACGACGACATTGCAGCTCTTATACGACGATCACAAAGAAAAAGGATTCAGCGCCGTCCTCTGGGATCAGTTCAGCAACGACTACCGCTTTGACGGACAGGATTATACCTATAATACGCTGAACTTCTCCTTCCGCAAGAAGCTGAGCGGCGGTTTTGCCGTCTACGGCGGCGTCGACGATATCTTTGACAAGAAAGTCGACGACATCTACGTCGACGGTCGGATGTGGCGCCTCGGAGCCGAATGGAAGTGGTAAGGAGGTCTTTATGATGAAATCCTTTGTACGAAAAGAGGCCGTCCTCTGGGCCTTGACGGTACTCTTGGCGGCGCCCGGACTGCAGGCTGCTGCCAAGGTGCCGGATATCGTCGAAACGGCGACGGGCCGCAGTCTGTCGGTCTCGGAGTTAGCCCATGAGGTGAAAGGGGCCGACGTCATCTTCTTTGGGGAATTTCATGACAACGCCGCCATTCACGAACTGGAAGAAGCTCTCTTTGAGGCCCTCTATGATAAAAAAGGCCGTAATTTGGCCCTCTCTATGGAAATGGCCGAACAAGATGTTCAGCCCGTGCTGGACGCCTATCTGAAGGGGGAAGTCGAGGAAGACACTTATTTAGCACAGAGCCGGCCCTGGCCTAATTATAAGGAGGCTTATGGGCCCGTCGTTGAATTTGCTAAAAAACATGAGCTTTCTGTCGTCGCCGCCTCGATCCCGAGGCCGGCTGCGGCGGCATATGCCCGGACGGGGACGTTGGACGGTATTCCGGAAAAAATGGAAACCCTATGTGCCGGAGCCCCTTTATCCGAGTTCCTTGGCCTATGAACGAAAATTTACGAAAATCATGAAGGCCTTAAAAGGGCGGGCCATGCCGGTATCGGAAGAAACGATCCCCAAGCTGTTTGCGGCCCAGTCTTTAAAGGACAATGCCATGGCCGAAAGGCTGGCCGCTTATAAAAAGAGTCATCCCGATCATCTGGTCTATCATCTGACCGGGGCCGTCCACAGCGGCGGTTATTTGGGCACTGTCGAACAGCTCCACCGCCGGCGGCCGGACCTTGACATACAGGTCATTACCGCCGTTTTCGCGGAGCCGTCCGAGACGGAGGCCCGGCAGGCCGGAACCCTGCACCAAGATGAGGGTGACTATATCGTCGTCGTACCTAAAACAGAGGCGGGCGATGGGGGATGAAGCGCTTTTTATCCTGCTACCGCTCGTACGGCCGGCTCCTGGCCGTCGTCGTCATCGGTTCCGTCTTGTCGGCCGTCTTGGAGACCCTCTTTCCTATGGTCGTCCGCCATATCCTCGACGTCATTCTGCCGTCCGGGGATTTAGAGGCCCTGCTTCGGTCCGCCCTCGGCCTTTTGGGGCTCTACGTCCTCTGTCTGCTCCTGACCTTTCTCGTCTATGACTGCGGCCGGAATATGGGAGCCCGCATCGAGCATGACCTTCGCTGTGCTCTCTTTTCCCATGTGGAAGGGCTGAGTTTTTCCTTCTTCGACCGCGTCCATACGGGGCGGCTCGTGTCGACGGTCATCAGCGATATTTCAGAGATCGGCGATCTCGTCTTTCAATTGCCCAATTTAGCTCTCGTCTGCACGATTACCATGGCCGGCAGCGCCTTCTTCATGTTCCGCCTCAATTGGCAGCTGGCCTGCCTGGTCCTCGTCGTATTGGCCCTGAAAACGGCCGATACGATATGGCTCAACCGGCGGATGAAGAAGACCTTTTTCCGGGCACGGGAGAAAATGGGGAGCCTCAGCGCCGTCTGTGCCGAAAGTTTCAGTGCCATCAGGGTCATTCAGGCCTTTGGCAGTGAAAAACGCCTCTTCCGCCATTTTGAAGGAGCCAGCCGAAATCTGTGCCAGGCCCAGCAGCGAACCAATCTCTTGGAAGCTTATTTGATGAGCACCATCCTCTTTTTTACCAATTTAAACAACTTGGTCATCATTGCTGCCGGCAGTTATTTTATCATTCACGGAGCCATGGCCGTCGCCGATTTAGTCGTCTTTTTGATGTATCTCATGCTCTTTATCCGGCCTATCATGCAGCTCACCGTCCTGACGGAACGGTATCAGCGCAGTATGGCCGGATTTCGCCGTTATGCAGAACTGATGGACCAACGGGCTGAAATCGTCGACCGTCCCGGCTCTGTCGAGGCCAAAGGGATTGAAGGGCGGCTGGAATTTCGCTGCGTATCCTTTTCTTATCCCGGCAGCGATACGATGATTTTGAATGATTTTAACTTGACCGTCGCGCCGGGGGAAACGGTGGCTATCGTCGGTGCCACCGGCGTCGGTAAGAGCAGCATTGCCAATTTAATCCTTCGCTTTTATGACGTTTCGGCCGGCTCCATCGTCCTCGACGGCCGGGATATCCGTGACTATACCCTGGCGTCGCTGCGGCAGGCCGTGGGTATCGTCCAGCAGGATGTCTTTCTCTTTGCCCGCTCGATTCGGGACAATATCGCCCTTGGCGATGAGACGGCGCCTGATGAAGCCCTTCGGGAGGCAGCGAAAAAAGCCGATGCCGCCGCCTTTATCGAGGCCCTGCCAGAAGGCTATGACAGTTATGTCGGCGAACGGGGCGTCCTCTTGTCGGGCGGTCAAAAACAGCGACTGGCCATTGCCCGCATGTTCCTTAAGAACCCGCCGGTCCTGATCCTCGACGAGGCCACGTCGTCCCTCGATAACGAAACGGAGCTGCGGATTCAGCAGGCTTTGACGGCCTTGTCGGCGAAACGGACGACGCTGATCATCGCTCACCGCCTGGCGACGATCCGACAGGCCGACCGTATCGTAGTCCTGACCGGAGAGGGGATCGCCGAAGAAGGATCTCATGAAGCATTGATGGCGAAAAAAGGGGCTTATTATGACTTATACCGGGCTCAGTTTTCTTCAAAAGCCTAGAAAAAGGCGGGATTTTATCAGTCTTTGATCCATTTTTAAAGTAAATGTCTGAACGGAGCTTTTTTGACCTCCTTGGAGTAGAAAGGGGAGGCGGAAATCTGTTACAATGACACTGCTTAAAGATGAGAATTGATTTCATAAAGGGAGAGTGTGAAAGAATGGAAGCTTTTCAGTATGCCTTACAGTTGTTCCACAGCGGTGGTCTGGTCATGTATCCCCTCTTGCTGCTGTCTATCTTTACCCTGGCCATTGCCATCGAACGCTTTGGCTACTATCGGGTGAACCGAAAGGGGTCCAAGGAATTCTGTGCCGGCGTCAGTGAGGCCGTTCAGAGCCGGGAATGGGACCGGGCTGATGCTTACTGCCGGCAATTTCCGACGGCCATGAGCCGTATCGTTGCCAACGGCTTGAAACACGGCGGCGACGAAAATCGGATGAAGACGGCCTTTCATGAACAGATGCACGTCGAAGCCATCGGCTTTCAGCGGTATCTCGACTATCTCAGTGCCATCGTCACCATTGCCCCCCTGTTAGGGCTGCTGGGAACGGTTACGGGCATGATCAGCACCTTCAGCGTCCTCGATAACGGCGCCGGTGCCTCGGCCATCAGCGGCGGTGTCGGCGAAGCCTTGGTCGCCACGGCAACGGGTCTCTGTGTAGCCATCCTGGCCTTCTGCGTCTATACCTATTTCTCGCACCAGCTCGACACCATCGTCACCGATACGGAACGGGTCTGCCTCGACGTCATGCAGGCCCAAAAAGCAGGATAGGAGGCGAAGGTCATGTTTTCTCACGTCAGAATGAAGAAGAAGCCCGTGTTCATGATCATCCCCATGATCGACATCATCTTCTTCCTCCTCGTATTTTTTATGATGAACAGCTTGCAGACCGTCGCTCAAAAAGCCCTTTCCGTCCAGCTTCCTCAGGCCCAGAGCGCTTCGGCTCCGGCTCAGATGCCCTTGATCGTCACCGTCGACAAGGACGGCCATATTACCCTTGACAACAAGCCGGTCAGTATCGACGAAGCGTCGACTTTGATGAAGAAGCACATGGCCGATAATGCCAATGCCGCCGTCGTCCTCCAAGCCGATAAGGGCACGGCTCACGGCCAGGTCGTAGCCGTCATGGACATGTTGAAATCTGCCGGCGTCAAGCGGCTGGCCATTGCGGCCAAGCAGAAAGGGTGAGGTCCATGGACAGCCGTATTTCTTGGAAAAAGGCCTATGGCGGATCCCTGGTCATTCACGCCCTGGTCTTCGGCCTGTTCATGTGCTTTTTAGCCGGCTCCGTCGCTCACCATGAAGAAGAAAAAATGTACGTCATCGACCTCGATGCGTCGGAACTGACAGGCGCCGGGAGCGGTCATGCCGGCGGTGGCGGCGGCGGAGCGGCCAATCTCTTTCCCGATAAGTTGTCCGACGCGGCTGTGGCCGAGCGAAGGGCTCAGGTCGAACAGGCTTCGTCGGCTTTGGTATCTCCGTCGTCGGTATCGCCGGTGGAAAGCGCATCTGCTAATCCGTCTCCGACAAATGCTGTCTCGTCTGATGGCGGCAGTTCTGCTGGAGGCGGCGAAGGAAGCGGCAGCGGCACCGGCTCGGGAAGCGGCGAAGGCAGCGGGTCCGGCTCGGGCTACGGCGAAGGAATCGGCAGCGGCAGCGGCGACGGCGTCGGTGACGGAGAAGGCTACGGCGAAGGAAGCGGCAGCGGTCAGGGCAGCGGTGACAGCGGCAGTGACGGTACGGGTACCGGCGTCTTTGACACCGACGGCTTTTGGTCTGCCGTCAATGCCAATAAAACCTATCCGCCCATGGCCGTGAAGCACGGCCTGACCGGGACGGTCTACGTTACGGTCACCCTCGACGGCAGCGGCAACTGCATCGGCGTTTCTGCCAGCGGCGACGGGCTGCTGGCCAAAGCGGCGATGAAGGCCGTCTACGCCGCCTGCCCCTATCCCAATCCGACCGGGGGCGACATTACCGTCAATGTCCCCGTTACTTTTGAATTACAGTGAGGAGAATAGTCATGAAAACGATTGTACTTTACTCATCCCGTACGGGAAATACGAAAAAAGTGGCTCAGGCTGTCGCCGGGGCCCTGCCGGCCGGGACGCCGTGCCTGCCTGTAGCAGAAGCACCGTCTGATATCGAAGCCTATGATTTGGTCTTTTTGGGCTACTGGGTCGACCGGGGCACGGCCAATGCCGAAGCCAAGCAGTTTTTAGAAGGACTGCGCCCCCATCATGTGGCCCTCTTTGCGACCCTCGGCGCCGATCCTAAATCGGCCCATGCGCAACAGAGTCTGGATGAAGGCGCCCGGATTTTGCCGGAAGGGACCGATGTCGTCGGGACCTTCATCTGCCAGGGCGCAGTGGATCCGAAAATCATCGAAATGATGTATAAACAGTTTCCCGCCGGCCATCCCCACGGACGGACGCCGGAACGAGATGCCCGTCACGCTGAAGCGGCTAAGCACCCCGATGAAGCCGACTTGAAAGAGGCTGCCGACTTTGCCGCCGCTGTTCTTCAGCGCTTGGAAGGAGGCGGGCAATGAGCTTACAGGCTTATTACGACAGTCTGCCGCCGGAAGAGCAGGCCCTGCAGTTCGGCCTGGCCGGCGGAGATCCCTTGGGGCACGCCTTTCCGCGAAAGCGCGTCGTGCATGCCGGATTGAGCGGCAAGATCATCGCCCCGGCCGAGTCGCAGCAAATCTGGCAGGATGTGATGAGCCGACCGCCTGTCGGGCGGGGGATCCAGACGGCATACATCCACATTCCGTTTTGCAAAACAAAATGCTTGTACTGTGGTTTCTTTCAAAACGGAACCAAGCAGGAGGCCGAAGACGAATACATTCGCTGTCTCGTCGACGAACTGGAACAGGCTGCCGACAGCCCGCGCCTGCGGGACGGTTTGATTCATGCCGTCTTCATCGGCGGCGGTACGCCGACATCGCTGTCGCCGGCCAACGCCGATAAATTGCTGCGGACGATTCGCCGCTGCCTGCCCTTGGCCAATGACTACGAACTGACCTTGGAAGGGCGGATCCACGACGTCGTCCCGGAAAAGATGGATATTTGGTTTGAAAACGGCGTCAACCGCGTGTCTCTCGGCGTCCAGTCCTTTGATACGGCTGTCCGCCGCTCCGTCGGCCGCCTCGACGACGAGGAGACCGTCCTTCGCCGCCTCGACGACGTAAGGGCCTATAACCAGGCGGTCATCGTCATCGATTTGATGTACGGCCTGCCCGGTCAGACCATGGATGTCTGGCGCCGCGACCTGCGCCTTTTGACGACCTGTGCCGCCGACGGGGCCGACTTATATCAGCTCAACGTCTTCGACGGCAGCGATTTGAATAAGGCCATTGCCGAAGGTCGATTGGGGCGGGCGGCCGAAACGCCGGTCCAGGCCCAAATGTTCCACGAGGCGAAAGTCTATCTGGAAAAACGGGCTTATCGGCGCCTCAATATCTGCCACTGGAGCCGGTCCAACCGCGAGCGGAGCCTGTACAATGTCCTGGCCCGGTCCGGTGCCGCCATGTTTCCCTTCGGCAGCGGTGCCGGCGGTCACGTCGACGGCTACGAAACGATGCTTCACCGGGCCATTTCGCCGTATCAAATGTTTGTCAGTCAGGGGCAGAAGCCCTTCATGGCCCTCATGAAGCAGTCGCCCCTGCGGCCGCTGATCGACTTCGTCCAGGTCCAAATGGAGCAGGGTTATCTCGATTTGGACGGCCTCATCGCCAAGGACAGCCGCTTAGGCGATTTGAAGTGGCTGTACGACCTTTGGCAGGAGCGGGGACTGGTGACCGACAACGGCGCCCTCTATATGCTCACCGAAGCCGGGCAGTTCTGGCAGGTCAACCTGACTCAGACGACGCTGGAATGCATGCAGTATCTCCTGACGGGCGAAGCGGTCATGAACTTAGCTGCCGTCGCCGCTCAAGATTCGGCCAAGTCCGATGCCATGGCTGCGGCGATGAAAAAAATGAAAGAGAAGGGCGTTCAGCCCGGCATGGAAGCCATGAAAAAGATGGCAGAAGCGATGCAGCATCTTTCACCGGAAGAACTGAGCGCTGTTATGAAGCGCATGGGTTCTATGTAACTCCCTTATAGATGGACCGGCCCTTCACCGGTCCGAACGGACTGCTGCCTGAAGTCTCTCCCTTTCTTCGGGCGGCAGTTTTTACTTGTATTTGACAAGGTTTACGGCTATCTATTAAAATTATAATGAGAGTCAATATTATTAACGAAGGAGGCTCCTATGAACACGCTCTATCTCTATGAGGATGAGGCAACCTTGAAGATAGCCCTTATGGTCAGCCGAATGGTCGGCATGGGGGCCTGCGCATTTTATGAATCGCCTCCGTCGTGGCAGCGTTACGGCCGGGTTGTCTTGGTCATGGGGGAAAGGGGAGACATGCTCTCGTCCCTTCCCGAATGGCGGGAGTCCCTTTCAGGGAAAGCCTTGATTCTTTTGCTTACGGCCAAGACTGAAACCAGAGAAGGCCTGGCGGCTGTCGAAGAGGGGCTGGAACGGTCCGTAGCGGCGTCCTTTTTCATTTCTAGTGAAAATTTTCTCGAAGATACGATTGAAGCGGCTCGGCGCCTCAAGGTCCTGTGGCCGGAGCCTTTTGCCGATGAAGAGGCTGTGCAGGCCATGGAAGATTTTCTGGCCCATCATAATACGGGTGTTCTGACGACGGGCAGCGGCCATTCTTTGCGGGCTACGCCCATAGAGTACGTTTTCGTCGGGCAAAAGCTCTATTTCTTCAGTGAAGGCGGAGAGAAATTCATTCATCTCTATCGAAATCCTCGGGCAGCCTTTGCGGTCTTCGATGCGTTTACCGATACGGCCCACTTGGGAGGCCTTCAAATCGAAGGCTCCATACGCCTGATGCAGTCCCGTGATCCGGCCTATCAAGCCGCGGCTGCTGCCAAGGGGATTTCCGAAAAACGGCTGGCGGCCATGGCCGTCGTTCTCCACGGCATCGAATTGACGCCGCAGCGGATGACCTTTGTCTGGTCCGGCTTTGCCAGAAGGAAGCAGCCTTTGCGCCAGACTTGGTGCATACTTTAAGGAGGTTATCATGGATTATACGACGACGATCAAGATGGTTCGCCACGACGGACCGCTGACGGTCCTGTCTTTAGAAAATGAAACGGGGACGGCCGAAATGAACAACTGGGAAGTCTACCCCGGCATTACCCTCAGCTATCTCGAAGCCCATATGGAAGAATTTTCCTGCTATGCGCCCCTGCGGCCCGATGTCTTTGCCATCAATCACTGCGAAGAAGGCCGCATCGAATGCCGCTTTAAAAACGGAGAATACCTGTACATGGGCAAGGGGGACATGTCCGTCGGCCGCCGCAGCTGCAGCGATTACTGCCATATGGCCTATTTCCCGTCATCCCACTATCACGGCCTGTCGGTCCTGGTCGATGAAAAACGGGCCCAGTCCGTCGTGGACCGCCTGCTGGAACAGGAGAGCTTCTCTTTGGTGTCTCTGTGCGACCGCTTTTGCAGCGATTCCGATTTCGGCATCATCGTTCAGGAAAACGAAGCCATGAAGCATCTGTTTTATGAACTCTACCACGTGCCGCCGGCCATCCGCCATCGGTATTTCCGCCTGAAAATTTTGGAAATTTTTCTCTTCCTCAGCACCTTTGAGGGCAAGATGCGCCTGGACCGCCCGTACCTGACGCGGCGCCAAGTGGAAACCGTGAAGGCGGTCCACCAGGAATTGGTTGCTGATCTGAGCTGCCACTGCACGATTGAGGCCATGGCCGAACGCTACAACATGGCGCCGACGTCGCTCAAGCGCTGCTTCAAGGATGTCTACGGGACGACGATGTATCAATACCAGAAAGAACTGCGCATGGCCAAGGCCATGGAACTCTTGGTGAAGACTGAAAAGAGCGTCCTCGAAGTCGCCAACTGCGTGGGCTATGAAAACAGCAGCAAATTTGCCGTAGCCTTCAAAAAGATGGCCGGCTGCCTGCCGCGGGAGTATCGAAAACAACAGGCTTTTCCCGACCGCTTGGAGGCCTGAGTTCACCGGCCGGTGAACGCGCTCGATCAGGCGGAGGAAGGCCTTCATTTGTGAAAGAAATGTCGTAATGGAGTGCTTTTTGGCTGAATGGAGTAGAATGTGACTCCGAGATATGATACCCTTTTAAACGAGAAGTGTTTTCAATATTACTAGTAAAAGAGGGGACTTATCAAACGATGAGACATAAAAGCGCAGCCTATGTAACTTGGGGTATACTGATGGCCCTGTCCCTGCCGGCCTATGCGGCAGAGGTGCAGGATACGGATCAAGGAGTGATGACGAAGGATGTCGTTGTTACGGCGACCCGGACGGAAGCGGAGGTCAAGACCGTGCCGCAGACCGTCGAAGTCATTACCGCCGAGGACATTGAAAAATTAGGCGCCACCGACGTCTATTCGGCCCTGCGGTTGGCCGATAATATACAGATCATGAATACCAGCACCGGCTTCGGTCACCGCATTTCCATGCGCGGCATGGCCAGCAACAGTGCCCTTATCCTGATCAACGGCCAGCGGACGGCCATTGAAGATACGTCGACGACACAGAACCTGTTGGCCCTCGACCGACTGAACGTCCATACCATCGAGCGCATCGAAATCGTCCGCGGTGCCGCCTCGGCCCAGTACGGTTCCGATGCCCTGTCCGGGGTCATCAACATCATTACCAAGAAATCTTCCGGCCAGCCGTCGGTTACGGTAGGCGCTGCCACGGGGACGACGAACATATCCAACTACTACCACATCGATTTAGGGAAGCAGGGCAAGTTCAGCGGCACCTTCGATATGAATTTTTCCAAGGACCGCCAATGGACGGAACATCAAGTATCGGGCCTTCCGGTCAAGAACCTCGAAGGACCGAAGCAGAGCTACAATTTCAGCGGCACCTATGAGTTGGGCGAGAATAAAAATTTGAACCTCGACCTCGGTTACTATAAAGACAAGCTGACCGGCGACTGGAGCCATAAGGAATACAACCTCGGGGCCTGGGGTGGCATCGTCCGCCTGGAAGACGCCAAGCTGGAAACGGAACGACGCGACGCCAGCCTGAGCCTGACCGGGAAGACCGAGAACGACGATTATATGATTCGCACCTTCTACAGCAAGCTGAATAAGTTCCGCTTCCTGCCCTATACGGCCCTGGCCAAGGAATACGGCGAAACGAATAAGTACAGCATTTGGGGGATTGAAGGCAAGAACAGCCATAAGATCAACGGCGACCATACCCTGACGTACGGCACGGAATACAATCGCTACAGCGTCGACGGCGTCAATTTTGGCAGCGACGGCAGTGACGGCAAGGACGTCAGCACCTATGCCGCCTACATCCAGGACGAATGGCTCGTCGGCGACAAATGGGTCATCATCCCGGCCGTCCGCTACGACCATCACAGCCAGTTTGGCAGCAAGACGACGCCGCACATCGGGGCGACGTACTTCCTCAACGACAACAACCGCTTCAAGGTCAATTGGGGCGAAGGCTACAAGGCGCCGAGCGTCAGCGAACTCTACATGGATTATACCCACATGGGCGTCCTGACCTTGGGCAATCCCGACCTGAAGCCGGAATCGATGTGGAACTACGAACTGGCTTTCTCACATACCTTATTGAACGGACGGTTGAGATATGGGGCCAATATCTTCTATATCGACGGCAAAAACCTGATTATGACTCTGCCCAATCCGAATGGAAGCGGAATGCTCAACCAGAACTCAGGCAAGATAGAGAACTCAGGCGTGGAATTTCAAGCCGCATACCGCATCGACCGCACATGGTCGGTGGACGGCAATTACAGCTATCTTCACATGAAGAATCCCGTCATCGCCGCGCCGGAGCACAAGCTCTATGCAGGAGCCAACTTCACGAAAGGCCGCTGGAACGTATCGACGGGCATCCAGTACATCACCGGATTGTACACCGCCGTGGGCAACGACCCCACGCAGGAGAATTTCGTGCTGTGGAACCTACGCGGCTCTTTCCGCGCCTGCAAATGGCTCGACATCTGGGCAAGGGGCGAAAACCTGCTGGCACAGAAATATGAAATAATTTCCGGTTATCCCATGCCGCGTGCAACGGTGATGGCCGGAGTGAATATAAACTTCTAAACTGACAAGGATGAAAAAGAGTATTTGTACATCGGCGTTATGGGCAATATTGTCATTGATGACGGGTTGCGCTAACGCACAGACTTCTCTCGATGACGGAGAGAGTGTGACCCCGCCGCATGATTCCTCTGTTGTCGCCACTGTTTACATGTTCAACGAAATATCTTCGGGGAACATCGTAAAAATTTATGAGGCATTGGGACGGGAAGCCAGCGGAAAAGTAGCCGTCAAACTTTCCACGGGAGAGCCGGGTGGTCATAACTTCCTTGACCCCAATCTGATTAAGGATTTTGTGCAGAAAGTGAACGGAACTATTGTGGAATGCAATACCGCTTACGGTGGCAGGCGTGGCAATACGGAGTCACACCGTAGGGCTGCCGAAGAGCACGGTTTTATAGCAATAGCCCCAGTCGATATCATGGATGCCGAAGGCGAAACGGACCTGCCGCTTACGGGAGGCAAGCATCTAAAACGTGATATCGTAGGATCGCATTTCCTGAACTATGATTTCACGATCATCCTTTCGCACTTCAAGGGACATGCGATGGGCGGTTTCGGCGGTGCAATCAAGAACATGTCTATCGGTATCGCATCGTCTAACGGCAAACGTTACATCCATTCGGCAGGAGCAAGTACCACGAGTTGGGGAAGTCCGGCACAAGACGATTTTCTGGAATCGATGGCCGAGGCAGCAAAAGCGGTGGCCGACCACTGCGGTGAGAGGATTCTCTACATAAGTGTGGCAAACAACCTTTCGGTGGATTGTGACTGTGATTCTTCTCCGGAAAGATCCGAAGATGGGAGATATAGGTATTCTTGCGTCTCTTGATCCCGTAGCCCTCGACCGTGCCTGTACGGACTTGGTGCGAAATTCGGGAGACCACGGAAAGAAT
>ENA-OQAB01000440-OQAB01000440.1-human-gut-metagenome-genome-assembly--contig:-NODE-440-length-22945-cov-3.983084_pt1 | contig 22945 bp, 15 predicted proteins | sample MGYA00242490_ERZ504517 | MGnify/ENA primary metagenome ERZ504517 (study PRJEB26092, sample SAMD00036298) | human gut metagenome | host: Homo sapiens | study: EMG produced TPA metagenomics assembly of...
ATTGTACGTCGGTTTACCGTCAGCACCGACACCGTCAGCGCCGCTGGCTACGTTTTTGATTTGCGTGTTTCCGGCATTGATGCCATCTTTATCGATGGAGATGTCAGAATCCTTAATGGCAATCTTGTCGGTAGAAACGCCATCTTTATTGATGGTCGTATTACCGGCGGCGATAGAACCGTCAGTGCCAAGATCAACGTCTTTATTCAAGCCTACTACCAGCTTGCCATCTTTAACGGATGTTACGGTATTACCGTCACCGGCAATGGCAATCGTGTCGCCTAAGTTCTGTCTTACAGAATGGTTGTCGTCAGCACTTAAGGCGAAACCGCCACCTTTAGTCGCATCTTTGATGTCGTCGACAGCATTGTTGACCGCCTTACTTAAATCACCGATGCTGGCTGCGTTGTTATAGTTTTCCTGACCGGCTACTGACGTATCATAGGTTTTGCCGTCTATACCGCTGGCTACATTAGTAATCTGGTTGCCGCCGTTGTTCAGGCCACCGTTGGTCAAGGTGACTGCCGACGTACCGCTGCCGATGGTCACACCGCCGTTGTTGATTACGGTGTTGCCCATGGTTACGGAGCCAGTATCACCGAGGTTCAGGTCTTTATTGAGCTTAATGAGGAGCTTGCCATTTTCGCCATCCTGGCTGGATACGACGCCGATGTTGCCATCGGTGAGGTCGGCTTCATTAGTGGCATTGCCTTTGACGTTAACCTGGTTGTTCAACTTAACCTTAGAGGTATCACCGAAGTCGCCGCCGTATTTCATGCCGTCATCGAGGGTTGCCACCTGATGGTCGTTACCTTCAGGATCGGTGTAGATGATGCGAGTCATCGTGTCACCAGGCTGGCCATTAACGCCGGCTTGTCCCGGAGTCGTCCAGATGTCGGTCATGCCGTCTTTGCCATTGAGGCCGATGTGCCCTTCCAGGCCGTCGACGCCATCGACACCGTCTTTACCGGTAATGCTGACGCCGTCTTTACCGTTTTCACCTTTAATGGAGATACCGTCGTTGCCGTCGATAGCTACGCTGTTTCCATCGCTGCCGTTAACACCGATAGAGCCATTCGTGCCATCTTTCGCACCGATAGAGAGGTTATCGCTTAAGCCTACGGTAATCTTACCGTTTTCAGCATCGGCCGTCGTCGTGATGTTCTGACCGTCACCGGCAATCTGAATCGTCTTGCCCAGGTCCTGCTTAACAGCATTTCCCTTGTCATCGGTCAAGCCGAAGCCGCCCGTTGCATTGTCACTGGTACCATCGGAAACAGCTTTTACAGCATCACTGACAGTCTTCAGCTGATCTTCCGTAGCGGCACGACCGCTTACGATATCCGGATTGGCCACATTCCATTCGGTGTTGTCCAAACCGGTTACAAAGCTGCCGTCTTCAGCAACTTTACCGGCTGTAACAACGCCTTGGTTGCCTATTACGGCATCTCCGGCTTCTACCGTATTCAACCCGGTGATGTCTTTCGCCAACTGAACCGTCAATTTAGCATTGTCACCATCTTGAGAAGCTACAACGCCAATGTTGTTGTCGGTAGATAATTTGGAAGTATCCGTTTCTCCGCCGACGATGTTGACGGTCTTATTCAGTTTGACGGCGGCAGAACCGGTATCACCGGTGTACTTCATGCCATCATCAAGGGTTGCGACCTGATGGTTCGTGCCTTCCGGATCGGTGTAGATGATGCGAGTCATGGTATCACCATCGGCACCATTGACGCCGGCGTCACCAGGCGTGGTATAGATGTCGGTCATGCCGTCTTTGCCGTTGAGGCCAATGTGGCCTTCCAAGCCGTCGACGCCATCGACACCGTCTTTACCGGTGATGGTGACGCCGTCTTTACCGTTTTCACCTTTAATGGAGATACCGTCGTTGCCGTCGATAGCTACGCTGTTTCCATCGCTGCCGTTAACACCGATAGAGCCATTCGTGCCGTCTTTGGCACCGATAGAGAGGTTGTCAGCCAGTTTCAAATCATAGGTCGTCTGATCACCGTTAGTCGTTGCTTTCAGCTGCAAGTTTTTACCTGCATAATCCGTTGTACCGGCTGCGGTACCACCTTCAACGGTAACTGCCGTAGCGGCAGCTTTTAACTGGCCGTAATTGACAGCATCCGTGTCTGCCGTACCGGCGCCAACGTTAGTAATCGTATTGCCGCCGTTGTTGAGACCCGTGCCCGTCAAGGATACCGGACTACCGGTTTCAGGCGTAATGGTGACACCGCCGTTATTGATGACGGTGTTGCCCATAGCGACAGAGCCGTCTTTACCCAGGTCGATATTCTGTGCCAACTGGACTTTCAACTGACCATTGACGTTATTGACGCCAATATTGTTTTCCGTCAGTTTGGTCGCATCGGCACCGCCAATGATATCCAACTGTTCGTTGAGTTTCTTAGCGATAACCTGCGTGTCATCAGTCTGACCATTGTCGCCGGCATACTTCTGGCCGTCACTCATGGTAGCGATAGTTTCGCCGCCTACGGTAATGCGGTCAACCGGGTTGCCTTCTACATCGTCAACACTGGGACCAACTTTGATATTTACCGTTGTTCCCGGCGTTCCGTCAGCTCCGGCAGGGCCGGTCAAGCCGATGGAGCCGTCAGCGCCGTTGATAACGACGGACGAGCCGTCTTTACCGTTGACGCCAATCTTGCCGTCGGCACCGTCTGTGCCGGTTTTACCTACAGAGAGTTCATTGGATAAACCAACCGTAAGTGTTTTGCCATCAGAATCAGCGGTAGTTGTGATATTACCGTCACCGGCGATTTTGATGTTTTCGCCAAGGTCTTGTGTAACTGCTGTACCACTGTCATCGGTCAAGCCGAAGGCACCGATACCTGCAGAAATAGAGTTAACCTTGTCATTAACAGCTTTCAACTGATCTTCAGTGGCTGCACGTCCGGTTACGGCATCAGGATTAGCAGTATCCCAAGCTGTATTGCCTAAACCTGTTAAGTAGGTTCCTGTCTGAGATACACCGTTAGCCGTAGTTACTGTCTGATTACCTAAAACTGCTGTACCAACAGTTACAGAACCGGTATCGCCTAAGTTGATGTCTTTGACCAACTGAACTTTTAATTGGCCGTTAACATTGTTGACGCCAATGTTATTGTCAGTCAGCTTATTTGCGTCAGCACCGCCTACGATATCTAGCTGTTCGTTAAGTGTTTTAGCAATAACTTTAGTGGTATCCGTCTGTCCATCATCGCCTGCATATTTCAAACCATCGCTCATGGTGGCAACTGTCTGACCGCCTACAGAAATGCGGTCAACGGAAGTACCGGCTAAGTTATCTGCACTAGTGCCTGCTTGGATGGTTACAGGAGAACCGGAACCGGTATTCAGAACGATAGAGCCGTTGGAGCCATTAATAGCTACGGCTGAGCCGTCTGTTCCTTTAGCCGTGACAGAACCATCAGCACCGTTGACAGCTACGGAAGAGCCGTTTGCGCCATTCAGGGTAATAGAGCCCTCAGTACCGGTTGTGCCGGCTTCACTGTCTGCCGCACTGCCTAAGGTAATGTTATCGGCAAGTTTCACATCATAGGTCGGTGAACCATTTTCTGTAGTTCCTGCTTTCACCTGCAAGTTGTTGCCTGCATAGGTTCCATCAGTCGGTGCCGCTGTACCGCCTTCAACTAGTGATTTCAGTCGTTTTTCGATTCGTCCAATAGTAATCTTGCTAATTCTATCTTCTAACTGAGCTACGTTAACAGCATCTGTACCATCTGTACCGGTAGCCACATCGGTAATCTTTTTTACCGCCTGCACTAATACCGCCGGTTGTAACAGACGGACCATTAGTGATGGTTAAACCGCTGTTATTAACTACCGTGTTGCCTGTAGTTACCGAACCGTTTTCACCTAAGTCGATGTCTTTATTGAGTTTCACGACTAAGAGGCCGTTGTTGCCAGCCTGACTGGATACGACACCGATGTTGCCCGTCGTGAGGTCAGCTTCTGTCGCGGCTTTCCCCTTTTACGGTAACCTGGTTATTCAATTTCACGTTGGAAACGGTACCGAAGTCGCCGCCGTATTTCATACCGTCATTCATGGTAGCCACAGTTTGACCGCCTACGGTAATCCGGTTAACAGGCGTACCCGTTACGTCATTGACGCTGGAGCCGGCTTGGATTGTAATCGGAGAACCGGAACCTGTATTGAGGGCGATAGAGCCGTCAGCACCGTTAATAGCTACAGCCGAGCCATCTTTACCATTAACCGTAATAGAGCTGTCTGTGCCTTCAGTAGTGCCGTCTTCACTTGCCTTTTCACCAAGGGCAATCGTATCGCTCAGACCTACGGTAATCTTGCCATTGGTGGCATCAGACGTAGTCGTAATGTTGCCGTCACCGGCAATGTTTAAGGTTTCACCTAAGTTACGATGTACAGCATCGCCGCTATCGGCCGTGAAATTCAAGCCATCATTGGTCAATTCGGTTTTCGCATTATTTACCGTGGTGTTCGTGATGTTTTTAACGTCGCCGATATTGGCAGCGTTCGTATCGGTATTGTATTTTTTATTGCCGTCAGCGTCGACACCGTCGGAGCCGCTGGCTACGTTGGTAATCTGTTTGCTGCCGCCATCGATGCCGCCGGTTGTGACAGACGGACCGTTGGTGATGGTCAAGCCACCAGTCGTGAGAGACGTATCGCCGACTTTCACGCCGTCATTGTTGATGACCGTATTGCCGGTGGTTACAGAACCGGTCGAGCCTAAGTCGATATCTTTATTCAGGCTGACTTCAAGGGCTCCGTCTTTAACGGCTGTCGTGATGTTAGAAACTCCATCCGGATTATCGGTCGTAGCCGTTCCGTCGGTGACGCCGCCTTTAACGGTAATCGTCTTGCCGAGGTCCTGCTTAACCGTTGTACCGCTGCCGTCAGCGAGGCCAAAGCCACCGGTTGCGTTTTCACTGGTACCGTCAGAAACGGCAGTGACTGCATCGCTTACGGTCTTCAACTGATCTTCCGTCGCTGCACGACCGGTTACGATATCAGGATTAGCCACATTCCATTCGGTATTGTCTAACCCGGTTACATAGCTGCCCGTTTGAGCAACGCCACCAGCCGTAGTTTCTGTCTGAGTACCGATAGTAGCATCGCCGGCTGTTACCGTGTTCAACCCGGTAATATCTTTCGCCAAACGAACAGTCAACTTGCCATTGTCGCCATCTTGAGCAGCTACAATGCCGATGTTGTTGTCCGTAGATAATTTAGAGGAATCTGTTTCTCCGCCGACAATATTGACGGTCTTATTCAGTTTGACAGCGGCAGAACCGGTGTCACCGGTGTAGACCATACCGTCATTCAAAGTAGCAACGGTCTGGTTGCCTACGGTGATACGATCGACGGCATTGCCGTTTACGTCATTGGCACTGGTACCGCCTTTAATGGTAGTGGTCGTACCGTTGGAACCGGTCAAGCCGATAGAGCCGTCGGCACCATTGATAGCCACTGCAGAACCGTCGGCACCTTTCGCGGTGATAGAACCATCGGCACCATTAACGGCTACGGAAGAACCGTCCTTACCGTTAACTGTAACAGAACCGTCGACACCGTCGACACCATCGGTACCGGCTTTACCTAAGGTAAGGTTATCCGCCAGTTTTACGTCATAGGTCGTAGAGCCATTGGTTTCTGCCTTTTCGGTTACCTGCAAGTTACTGCCCGCATAGTTGCCATCGGTACCGGCTGCAGTGCCACCTTCAACGGTAAGGTGAGTCTTGCTGCCTTCACCGGCGTTGACTTCCTGAATAGCTTTTGTCAACTGATCCACGTTAACAGCATCGGTGCCTTTAACACCGGTAGCCACATTACTGATGACATTGTTGCCGTTATCGAGACCGGAACTAGTCAAGGATACCGGATCGCCCGTAGCCGGGGTAATGGTAATGCCATTGTTATTCACAACGGTATTCCCCAGGGTTAAGGAACCGGTCGAACCTAAGTCGACGTCTTTGACCAACTGAACTTTCAACTGACCGTTGACATTATTGACGCCAATGTTTTTAGTCCGTCAATTCGCCTTCAGCACCGCCAACAATATCTAATTTTTACATTAAGTGTCTTAGGAATAATTTTCGGTTGTATCACTCTGACCGTCATCGCCGGCAAATTTAAGGCCGTCGCTCATCGTCGCAACCGTCTGGCCGCCTACGGTAATACGCTCAACAGGATTACCGGCTAAGTTATTAGCACTCGTTCCTGCTTGGATCGTAACCGGCGAACCGTCAGCCGTATTCAAAGCGATAGAGCCGTCAGCACCGTTAATAGCTACTGCGGAACCGTTTTTACCATTTACGGTAATGGAGCTGTCTGTCCCTTCTGTGCCAGCTGCACTGTCGGCTTCACTACCTAAGGTAAGGTTATCGGCCAACTTCACATCATACGTCGTAGCACCGGTTGTTTCTGTTTTTTCAGTAATCTGCACGTTGCTGCCTGCATAGTTACCGCCGGTACCGGCTGCAGTACCGCCTTCAACCGTAAGATTCGTCTTGCTGCCTTCACCGGCACTTACACCTGCGATGGCCTCGGTCAACTGACCCACGTTAACAGCATCCGTATCGGCTTCACCGGCAGCAACGTTGGTAATCTTATTGCCGCCGTTGTTGAGGCCACTATTAGAAAGGCTTACCGTGTTATCGCCGCTGCCAAAGGTCAAGGAACCGGTGGAGCCTAAGTTGATGTCTTTATTGAGCTTAACCGTCAGCAGACCGTTGTCGCCAGCCTGGCTGGATACGACGCCGATGTTGCCCGTCGTGAGGTCAGCTTCTGTCGTGGCTTCGCCTTTCACATCAACTTGATTATTCAATTTGACATTGGAAACGGTACCGAAGTCGCCGCCGTATTTCATACCGTCATTCAGGGTAGCCACAGTCGCGCCGCCTACAGTGATGCGGTTAATCGGCGATCCGGTTACGTCGTTAGCACTCTTTCCTGCCTGAATGGTTACAGGGGAACCATCGGCCGTGTTCATTACGATAGAACCGTTAGAACCATTAATGGCAACAGAAGAACCGTCGGCACCATTAACAGTCATAGAACCATCGGTAGTACCTTTGTCGCCAAGAGCCACAGTATTACTCAAACCAACAGTAATTTTACCGTCTCCGGCGGTAGTTGTAACATTACCGTCACCGGCAATCTGAATCGTCTTGCCCAGATCCTGCTTAACAGCGGTTCTGCTGTCATCAGTCAAGCCAAAACCGCCCGTTGCATTTTCACTGGTACCGTCGGAAGCAGCCTTGACGGCATCGCTTACGGTCTTCAGCTGATCTTCCGTCGCTGCCCGGCCGGTTACAATGTCAGGATTTGTCACATTCCAGCTGGTGTTGTCCAATCCGGTCACATAGCTGCCGTCCTGGGCTACACCACCGGCTGTAGCTACGCCTTGGTTACCAATTACAGCATCGCCTGCTTCTACGGTATTCAAGCCGGTAATATCTTTCGCCAAACGAACTGTTAACTTGCCATTATCGCCATCTTGAGCGGCAACGATGCCGATGTTGTTGCCCGTAGATAATTTGGAAGTATCCGTTTCTCCGCCGACGATATTGACGGTCTTATTTAATTTAACGGCAGCAGAACCGGTGTCACCGGTATATACCATGCCGTCATTCAAAGTAGCAACGGTCTGATTGCCTACGGTAATACGATCAACAGCATTTCCGTTTACGTCATTGGCACTGGTACCGCCTTTAATGGTAGTGGTCGTACCGTTGGAACCGGTCAAACTGATAGAGCCGTCAGCACCATTGATAGCCACTGCAGAGCCGTCAGTACCTTTCGCGGTAATAGAGCCATCGGCACCATTAACGGCTACGGAAGAACCGTCTTTGCCGTTCACCGTAACAGAACCGTCGACACCATCCGTGCCGGCTTCACCTAAGGTAAGGTTATCAGCCAGTTTCACGTCATAGGTCGTAGCACCGGTCGTTTCTGTTTTTTCGGTCACCTGCAAGTTACTGCCTGTATAGTTACCACCTGTACCGGCTACAGTACCGCCTTCAACCGTAAGGTTCGTCTTGCTGCCTTCACCGGAACTTACACCTGCAATGGCCTTGGTCAACTGATCGACATTGACAGCATCCGTACCATCTGTACCGGTAGCAACGTTAGTAATCTTGCTTCCACCTGCATTGATACCGCCGGAAGTTACAGACGGACCATTGGTAATGGTTAAACCACTGTTATTGATAACAGTATTGCCTGTAGTAACAGAACCGGTTTCACCTAAGTTGATGTCTTTATTCAATTTAACGGTTAACAGACCGTTATCGCCAGCCTGGCTGGATACGACGCCGATGTTACCGGAAGTGAGGTCAGCTTCCGTAGTTGCCTCACCTTTTACATCAACTTGATTATTCAATTTAACATTGGAAACGGTACCGAAGTCACCGCCGTACTTCATGCCGTCGTTCATGGTGGCCACAGTCTGTCCACCTACGGTAATACGATTGACAGGGGAGCCCGTTACGTCATTGACGCTGGATCCGGCCTGAATGGTAATCGGCGAGCTGGAGCCGGTATTGAGGGAGATAGATCCGTCAGCACCGTTAATAGCTACAGCCGATCCGTCTTTACCGTTAACCGTAATAGAGCTGTCTGCACCTTCAGTAGAGCCGTCTTCACTGGCTTTTTCACCAAGTGCAATTGTATTACTTAAGCCTACAGTAAGTTTGCCGTCTGCAGCGGTAGTTGTAACATTACCGTCACCGGCAACCTGAATTGTTTTGCCAAGGTCTTGTTTTACAGCTGTGCCGCTGTCATCAGTCAAGCCAAAACCACCGGTTGCGTTTTCGCTGGTACCATCAGTAACAGCAACCACTGCATCACTTACAGTTTTGAGCTGATCTTCCGTCGCTGCCCGGCCGGTTACGATGTCAGGATTTGTCACATTCCAAGTCGTGTTATCCAATCCGGTCACATAGCTGCCGTCTTGGGCAACACCACCGGCTGTAGCTACGCCTTGATTACCAATTACAGCATCGCCGGCTTCTACGGTATTCAAACCGGTAATATCTTTAGCCAGGCGAACGGTCAACTTACCATTGTCGCCATCTTGAGCGGCAACGATGCCAATATTATTGTCCGCAGATAATTTGGAGGAGTCCGTTTCTCCGCCGACGATATTGACGGTCTTATTCAATTTGACGGCAGCAGAACCTGCATCACCGGTATATACCATACCGTCGTTCAACGTTGCTACAGTTTGTCCACCTGCTGTAATACGGTTAATAGAATTACCGTTTACGTCGTTAGCGGCAGTTCCCGCTGCCACAGTAGCGGTCGAACCGTCAGTGCCGGTCAAGGCAATAGAGCCGTCCGAACCGTTAATAGCCACGGATTCACCGTCTTTGCCGTTCACCGTAAGGGAACCGTCTGTACCGCTGGTACCGGTGCTGCCTAAGGTTACGTTATCGGCAAGTTTCAAGTCATAGGTCGCTGTACCGGTTCCGGTCGTGGACGTAAGCTGCAAATTATTACCGGTATACGTACCGCCGGTGCCGGCTGTCGTACCGCCTTCAACAGTAACCGTAGTCGTCGTACCTGATCCGCCGCTGACACCGGCGATAGCCTGATTCAATTGACTGACGTTAACGCCGTCGGTACCGGCTGTACCTGCAGCGACGTTGGTAATTTTATTACCGCCGTTGTTGAGACCTGCCGTAGTCAAGGTTACATTACTACCGGATTTAGGTCTGATAGTAACGCCATTACCACTAAGCGTTGTCCCATTGCCCGTAGTAGGATTCGTTAAATAAATTGTTTCCAATCCACGAAGGGTTTTATTCAAACGAAGGGTAACCGTATTATCACTGATGATAGCCCCGATATTAGGTTGAGCCGCAAAATCAGACTGATAGTACAGAGTATTGTCTACACCACCGGTAATCTTCAAGGATTGATTTAAAAGCTTAGTAACCGTACGCGGTGTTCCGTCAGACCCATAGGTAGTCGTATAGCTGCTATCTTTGAAATCACCGGTAGTAGCAAGCATGGTGTTGGTCCACTGTTTCATATTTACGGCATCTGTATCATACTGACCGGCCGCTAAACCGGTAAGTTTACGCGTCAACGCCGTGCCGCTGGCACCGTCAGTACCAATGGATACAACACCGGCTGAACTGTTCCAGACACCACCACTGGTTGTACCGGCATTACCTTTTGTAGAAAGCCAACTGCTCCAAGTGCTGTCCTGATTATTCCAACCTTGGCTGGTCGTATCTGTTGCACGAGTTGTGGAAGAGCCGGACCCGATAGCCACACTGGTTGCTACATTCGCAATCGCAGTATTCCCCAATGCGATAGAACCGGTTGCCCCTGAAACTGTAGTAGCAGATTTACCGATAGCAATAGAGTTACCGGCCGGCGCGATAGCTTGATAACCAATAGCAATAGCTTCCGGATCGGTTGTAGCAGTACCTGAAGATGCTTCGCGACCAATAGTAATACTTCTCGCGCTTAAAGATTTCGCTTGATAGCCAATTGCCATAGCGCTGCCTGCACTGGCTACCGAATCATAACCAAGGGCCATAGTATACGAAGACGTTGCTTGCGCATTCGTACCCTGGGCTATGGCACCGCCGGCACTGGCCACGGCTTTATAACCTACAGCCAAGGACCGCAAAGCCGTAGCCTGAGCACTATTACCAACAGCAGTCGTGTATTGATCACTGGCGGTTGCCCCTGCGCCGGCAGCTAAAGAGCCTGTGGATGTAGCCTTGGCACTGTTACCGACAGCGGTAGTACTAACGGCACTTGCGACAGCAGCATCACCGATAGCGGTAGCGCTAATATCAGTTGCCTGACTTGTAGAGCCAATGGCTACTGTATGGAACGAAGTTGCTTTAGCCGCTGAACCTATGGCAGTTGCAGCCAGACCATTACCGTCATATGAAGTTCTACTAGTATCGGTATTACCGGCAACAGCATTATTACCAATAGCGATAGCGTCCGTAGAGTATGAACGAGGTGTTAGTACCAATGGACATGGTATTTTCATAGGCAAGCGTACTCCCATCAGGTTGGCCGGCATACGCATTCTGACCGATGGCAATACCATGAATAGCATCGCCGGTATTTGAACCTACAATAACCGAGTTCCCCGGCACGCCCATAAGCAATGTTGTCATGACCAATCATGACACGACCACCAAGAGCTGAGCTACCGCCTGCTTTATCAGGCGTATCTTCCGACGCAGTGTAGGTCGGAGCAATAGCAGTCTGATTAGCACCGATAACGACATCATTGATACCGTAGGCTAAGGCCGATTTACCAATAGCAACGGCATTGGCACCGCTCTGGGTTACGCCGCCGACTGAATAAGTACCACCGGCGATAGCACCATCGCCCATTGCAATTGCGTAATTAATGGCTGCTGTAGCACCCCCGATAGCAATCGTTTCCGTACCGGTAGCCGAGGCATCCGTACCAATAGCCAGGGCATCCTCACCGTTTGCCGTAGCCGTACCTACAGAAACTGCGCCGGCACCGGTAGCTGTCGCGTTAGCACCTACAGCCATCGTGTCATTGTCTTGAGCCCCCGGATATCGCCCTGCCACAACTCGCTGTGCTGCTTCTGCCGGTAAGGTAACGGTTGAAACGAGTCCCAAGGCTAAACTGGTTAGGACAGCCAGGCTGAGCAAACTATGAGATACGCGAGCCGTATGCTGCGATTTCGTTTTACTATTCCGTTTCGCAAGTTCGGAAACGACGACGTAGGCGTTTCTCACCTTGCTCCAGACGACCTTATAGATCTTATTCATACAAAAATCTTCCTCCTTAATTAAATCCCAATAACAACTCGTCAAAAAACAACGGATGCACTCGGAATCTGTCCTGACAGTAGGTATGGGACCTGTCAGGATATGTCATGATTTGTGATGTACGGTTCCAACAAAAAAATTACCGTCTCGGTAATTCGTCCCCCGTTAAAACGCTCAAGCACAAATCAGGCTGCCAACACCCCTTTCTGCTGTGATGTTCTTCCATGAAACGTATACACTTTAACGATAAGTTACACTTCAAAACAAAATTGGGAATGTAATAAAAGCACATTTATAAATACTGTGTTATTCTTTATAATAGATAAAACTACTCCACAAAACGCTTATTTTATTTTTATGAAGGTGTCAACTTAAAATATATTCAAAAAAACGTCCGTAATCCCAATTATTGTTTCATTTCTAATGTGGATTGTTTTAAATCTTTGATATAATATATCATACAACAAATAACTTGTAAAGATTATCCATAAAAAATACGTTCTACCACATAAATATAGACAAAATAAAATATATATTTTATCGACAATAAAGTATATTATGTGTCAACATATTACATTTTTAACGATGCGACAGCAGACTCCATTCTCGTTATTAAATAGCCTTAAAACGAGGAAACAACACAATTTCCATAAAAAAACAGCCGAATCCAGATAAATCGGCTGTGTCTGTCGTATATGTATTCTGTTGTCACAAGGTGTCCTCTATAAGCAGGCAGAAGAATAATTGGGACAAAACATGTCCATAATCGGTCCATTATTCGCAAAAGTTTTGAATAATTTTGCTTTCGCTAAAAGGACAAAAGGAAAAAGCCGGTTGCATTATTACTCAACGAGTCATAATACAACCGGTTTTCATGTATGGTGGGCGGTAATGGATTCGAACCATCGACCCCCTCGATGTCAACGAGATACTCTAACCAACTGAGCTAACCGCCCATACAGTGCACATTTCGTGCGACTCATATAGTATACCTTGTTTTTCCCATCTTGGCAAGTCTTTTTTTTATTGAATCTGCGCCAAGGCATATTCAATTTGACGACGGGTCACGAGACCGTCATAAGGCCGGCTCATTTGGCCGCCGCGGACGATGAAGATAATCTGCGGTACGTCACTGATGCTGTAGTCCCGGAAAAGCTGCCCTTCCCCTTTTGTAGACTGGAATTTCATAGCCTTCTTTCCGGCAGTATTCCGCACTCTTTTCTGCATCGGGTCCGACGGGGACGGCAACGAAGGAAATGTCCTGGCCGTACTGTTGATACATCTCTTCCATGACGGCCAGGTTCTTCAGGCTGTCATCGCTCCAGAAGGCCCAGAAAAAGAGACAGACCGGTTTTTCATTATATAAGCTTTGCAGGCGCACTTCTCCCTTCGAGCCGTAAAGGCGTTCGTCGGGAGCCAGCATTTCCGTTTCGGCCCGACTCACCTCTTCGGCCGCTTCAATCGTCGCTGAGCTGTAGGCATCCGGTTCTTTTTCAGGCCAAAAAAAGAGGCTGAGGACGACGCAGACAGCTGCCAACAGGGAAAGTATTTTTGTCTTTGTAGTCATGAGTTCTCCTTTCGTCCATTATAACCGACTTATGGATAAACTTCAAACACACCCCTAAGGTCCAAAAAAGGGACCGCACCGAAAGTACGACGCAGTCCCTGAGTCTGGGGAAAATGAAATATATGATACACCTAGGCGTGAATATAGATACGGACGGCACGATTGATGAGGTTGATTTTCCGTCCATAGAAGAGATAATACAGAACGAAGCAGGCAGCGGCTACGACAGCGGCTACGATGTAAAGCTGGGGAAAGGTCAGAAGGCCTTGGAAGCTTCCGAGGACGTAAGGCCCGACGCCGAGGCCGAGGTCAAGGGCAACGAAGTACGTCGACAAGGCTACGCTGATGCGGTACGGCGGCGTCAGTTTGATGCAGACGGCCTGACCGTTCGACATGAAGGTCCCATAACCGAGGCCGACGAAGACACCGGACAAAAGGAGCTGCCACGACGTGCCGGTAATGCTCAGCAGGAAGAGGCCGATGGCAAGACAGATGTAGCACGGATAGAGGACGTAGTTTTCGCCTTTGCGGTCGAAGACGATGCCCGTCATAGGCCGCGTGATGGTAATGACGACGGCGTAGACGACGAAGAAGAAGGTCCCGGCTTCGACTAAGTTGATTTCCCTCGCGTAAGCGGCCAGGAAGGTCAGGACACTGGAATAGGCAAAGCCCATGAAGAAGCCGATGATGGAGATGATGAGGACCCGGTATTCGACGTAGTTGTCGAGGCTCATGGCTTTCATCTTGGCGATCTGTTCGTCTGTCAGTTCAATTTCATCGATGTGAAGGATGATGCAGCCGATCATGCACAGGCCGACCAAGACGGCGCAGAGGGTAATGATGAAGGTGAAGTTGGTAAGGACGATGAGGAGCATGCCCAAGAAAGGACCGACAGCGGCGGCCAGGCTGGTGCTGAGACCGTAGTAGTTGATGCCCTGGCCTCTTTTTTCAGGCGGGATACAGGAGGCGACGATGGTGTTGGTCGCCGTCGATACGATGCCGTAGGCCATGCCGTTGAGGAAGCGGATGCCGTAAAGGATAGCCAAATTGGGGATATAGAAATATAATAAGGTCGTTACGAAATAAAAGATGATGCCCCCATAGAGAGACATGCGGCGGCCGTAGAGTTCAATGGCCTTGCCGAACTGAAGGCGTGCCAAGAGAGTGCCGACGATGAAGATGCCCGAGGCAAGTCCCGCTTCCCCCAGGGAGGCATGGAGCTGGTCTTTGGCGACGACGGCGATGATGACCATTAACAAATAATAGATGAGGTAGACGACGAAGTTGATTCCCGTGTCAAGCAGGAAATCCTTGTTCCAAAGTGATTGATTTGACATACAGCATTCACTGCTCCTTTCGTATTTGCAAGCTAGATTCTACACCATTCCGCCGCCCTTGTATAATCAGGAAAAAAAGATATTTGTCATCGTTTTTTTGATGACAAATATCTTTCTGACTTACGGTTCGATATGGTAGACGCGGCGGATATACTCGACAAATACTTTGGATCGCAGCGTACTTGGGATTGTTCTTTTTGTAGACCAGATAACAGGGCAATGAATGGGCGGTTCGAGACGGCAGTAGTCTTTACCGACGCCCATGGCCTGTAAGAACCGTTCGGGCAGCAAGGCCCCGATATGGTTCTGCTGACAGTAATTAAGCATGGCATAAGGCGTCGAGAACCAGGCCTTAGTCTTCTGCGGCGGACAGCCGCTGGTCGTGAAATATCGGCCTATATAGGCATTCATCTCGTACTGCGGCGAATATTGAGCCAAGGGCTCGGACGCTACGGCACAGGCCGAAATGGACGGACCGGCGACGTCGAGATCCGGTTTGTAGTAGACGATGTCGTCGGTCCCAAAGAAGACTTTTTCGTAGTCGTCGAGGTCAAGGCTCGGCAGATAGAACAAGGACACGATGTCCAGGCGGTCATCTTTCAGCCATTGGAGCATTTCCCGCACTTCCAGGTTATATACCCGAAAGGACGCGCCGCTGTGATGGTCCTGAAAATAGGCCAGATGGCGGTTCATGTGGACGTCGCCTAAGGACAGCATGATACCGACGGCCAGAGGCTGAGCCGTCGCAGCCCTTCCGGGAAGCTCGCTGACGACGGCTTCCAGTTCGCCGAGGATATGGTTTATCTTCGTATAGAAGGCCTTCCCTTCCGGCGTGAGGTGGCTGCCGCGGTTAGACCGCTCAATGAGGCGCACGCCGAGGAGTTCTTCGAGTTTCTTCATCTGGGCGCTGAAGGCCGATTGGGTGATATTGGCTGCCTTGGCCGCAGCCGTAAAGTTTCCGTACTTACTGTAAATGACAAAGTTCCGCAATTGCTGTATCGATGGCAATTCCATGTTACTCCCCCACTAAAAAGGGACTCCGCATCCGGGCATCTTGCCGGGGCGCGAGTCCCTGTGTCATCCTTACTGCCATAAGAAATGAGGAAACTGTCCCAAGCCTTACGCCGGGACAGTACCTGCTGAATCATTATTCTGAAAAAAGTTCATCAAAGGCTGCATTGGCGGCGTCGAATTCTTCATCCGTCGGCGCTACATAGACGTCTTCGCCGTCTTCCTGATCGACGCGGGCTACGATAGCATCGCCGTCGTCTTCTTCACCGTCTGTGACTTCGACGAGAAGGGCGAATACTTTGCCGTCGAGTTCGAGGCGCTGTACTTCCTGATAGTCTACTTCATTGCCGTCGTCATCGGTTGCGGTAACGATGATAACTTCTTCTAATTCGTTTAATTCGTTGTTCATTTCTTCCGACATGATAGTCCTCCTTAGTGAGCATGAGCGTCTAAATAATTTTGTAAAATAAGGATTGCCGCCATTTTATCGACAAATTGCTTGCGCTTTTCGCGCCGCACATTTCCTTCCTTTAATACATTCTGGGCCATGATGGTCGTCAGGCGTTCATCCCAATAGACAATGTCTACGTTCGGGACGGTTTTCTGGAATCGTTGAACGAATTCTTCGATATGTTTCATGTTATCACTGTAATCACCATTCATATGGCGTGGTTTGCCTACGACGATGCAGTGTACTTCTTTTTCTTTGATCAGTTCGTGCAAACGGGCGAAATCTGCTTCATCAGACTTACGGCGAATCGTTTCTACGCCTTGGGCCGTAATCAGCAGGGCGTCGCTGCAGGCAACGCCTATCGTCTTGGAACCGACGTCGAGTCCTAAAATTCGCATGTTTCTCCTATAAGTTCCGCTGTTTTACGTAGGAACGGACTAATTCTTCGATGAGTTCGTCCCGTTCAATGCGGCGGATATTGCTGCGGGCATTGTTATGGCTCGTAATATAGGTCGGATCACCGGACAGCAGATAGCCGACGATCTGATTGATCGGATTATACCCTTTTTCTTCCAATGCGTGATAGACATCTTCAAGAATCATGGAGGCAACGGTCTGTTCTTCGCTGCGGTTTTGCATAATCATCGTTTCGTCATTAACTGCCATATTCAATCACATCCTTTTTATTCAATTGGCATGACTGCCAAAAATTTATCCTAATAACTCGCGGACGGCGTCGGCACCGGCTTTTAAAGCATCGGCCAATTTTTCCGGTTCTTTACCGCCGGCCTGGGCCATATCGGGACGGCCGCCGCCGTTGCCGCCGGCAGCTTGGGCGGCTGCCTTGATAATCTTACCGGCATGGAGGCCTCGCTTTACGTCGGCTTTGGCGACTTTGCAGACGAAGTTCACTTTATCGTCGTGAACCATCCCCAAGAGGACGACGCCGCTTCCGGCCTTATCGAGGACGGAGTCGGCCAAATCGCGGAGGTTATCCATGGAGTCAGCCTGGGCTTCGGCCGTGATGACCGAGACGCCGCCGATATCTTCCTTGCCGGCTAAGATGCTGTCCAGATCGGACATGGCCGCTTCTTTTTTGAGCTGGGCCAATTCTTTTTCGAGGCCCTTGGCCTGAGCGAGGAGGGCTTCTAATTTCGCCGTCGTATCGCCGACCTTAGCTTTCAGCATATCGGCCAACTGCTGCAGTTCACGGGATTCGTTCTTAGCCAGAGCCAAGGCAGCAGCCCCGGTGACGGCTTCGATGCGGCGAACGCCGGACCCGGTACCGGATTCACCGGTAATGCGGAAGGAGCCGATGACCGACGTGTTGTCGACGTGGGAACCGCCGCAGAGTTCACAGCTGAAGTCATCGACGGAGACGACGCGGACGACGTCGCCGTATTTTTCACCGAATAAGGCCATGGCGCCTTTTTCTTTGGCGTCGTCGATGGACATTTCTTCGATGGTGACGGGTATGTTTTTGAGGATTTCTTCGTTAACCAAGTTTTCGATGGCATCGAGTTCGGCCTGGGTAACGGGCGAAAAATGGGTGAAGTCAAAGCGCAGATGGTCCGGCGTAACTAAGGAACCGGCCTGGTTGACGTGGTTGCCCAAGACCTTGCGCAGGGCTGCCTGCAGGAGATGGGTTGCCGTATGGTTGCGGGCCAGATTCAGATGACGTGTCTGATGGACGGTGACGTCGACGGCATCGCCTGTCTGAAGGGAGCCTTCTTCGATAGTGGCGATGAGGTATACCAAGCCGTTCGGCAGGGCTTTCGCATCGGTGACCTGAGCCTTCCCCTTTTCACCGGAAAGGGTGCCCGTATCGCCGAGCTGACCGCCGCCTTCGGCGTGGAAGGGGTTGTTGTCGACGATGATCGTCACTTCTTCCCCGGCTGCTGCTGTATCGACTTCGACGCCGCCCTTGCCGATCATGACGATGGAGGCCTTCGTAGCCGACGGGTCGTTGACCAGTTTCGACTGATCGAGTTTCGTCGTATCGGGCGTTGCTACTTTAGCCGATACGTCGGCACGGGCTGCACGGGCCCGTTCCTGCTGTTCCTTCATGGCCGCTTCAAAACCGTCGGTGTCGATGGTCATACCGTTTTCACCGGCAATTTCTTCAGTCAGTTCCATGGGGAAGCCGTACGTATCGTAGAGTTTGAATACGTCGTCGCCGGAGAGGACTTTATTATCGCTCTGACTCATCATGTCGTTTAAGAGTTCCATGCCTTGAGCCAGGGTAGCGCTGAATTGTTTTTCTTCCGTATCGATGATCTGTTTGATCAGGTCCTGACGTTCCCGAAGTTCCGGATATTCGTCACCGAGGATGTCCATGACCGTATCAACGAGGCTGCCGAGGAACATGTCGCGGATTCCGAGAAGACGGCCGAAACGGACGGCACGGCGCAGGATGCGGCGAAGGACGTAGCCGCGGCCTTCATTGGACGGCAGGATACCGTCAGAGATCATGACCGTAATAGCCCGGATATGGTCGGCAATGACCTTCATGGCAACCTTCTGCTGAGGATTGCTGTAATCGCCGTGGCTGATGGCGATGACCTTTTCGATAATCGGGAAGATCAGGTCTGTTTCAAAGTTCGATTCCTTCTGCTGAATGACCGAAGCCAGTCGTTCGAGACCGCAGCCGGTATCGATGTTTTTCTTTTCGAGGGGTTCGTATTTCCCGTCCTTCGTCCGATTGAACTGAGTGAAGACGAGGTTCCAGATTTCAAGATACCGGTCGCAGTCGCAGCCGACGTTGCACGTAGGCTGGCCGCAGCCGCGTTCAGGGCCGAGGTCGTAGAAGATTTCGCTGTCCGGACCGCAGGGGCCTTCGCCGATTTCCCAGAAGTTGTCGTCGAATTTGAAAATCCGTTCGTCGGCAAGACCAATCATATTATGCCAGTAATCATAAGCTTCTTTATCATCCGGATAAATGGTAACGTACAATTTGCTCTTGTCCAGTTCGAGTACTTCCGTTAAGAATTCCCAAGCCCAGGAAATGGCTTCTTTCTTAAAATAATTGCCGAAAGAGAAGTTGCCTAACATTTCAAAAAACGTATGGTGACGGGCCGTACGGCCTACGTTGTCGATGTCCCCGGTGCGAATGCACTTCTGGCTCGTCGTGACACGGTACGACGGCGGGACGAGCTTGCCCGTAAAGTACGGTTTGAGCGGTGCCATGCCGGCGCCGATGAGGAGCAGGCTGGGGTCATTTTCCGGAATGAGGGGAAAACTGTGCAGGATCAGATGTTCCTTGCTCTTAAAAAATTGTAAATAGGCCTTGCGGATTTCATTACCCGTCATGTACTTCATAGTTAATAAACACTCCCTCTACATATCTTTCTATATGGGAAAATTATACGCTCATTTCCCCCGGTTCGGCAACCTTTTGACGATAAAAATCTCAAGGACTGCCGTATAAGGAATGGCTAGAGACGACTTGTTCCCTAGCCATTACATCTTATTTTCGGACTCTGGTAGCGCCGACGTAGCGCGACGACCAGTAGCCGCTGTCTAAACTGTCTACGCGGATACCACCGCTGCTGGTAGCGCTGATGAAGTTGTTGTCGCCGACATAGATTCCGGTGTGGGATACACCCGGTTCATACGTCGTAAAGAAAACTAAGTCGCCCGGCATGAGATCGGTGCGGCGAACACGCTGACCGACTTCGTACTGCTGATCGGCCATACGCGGAAGTTCAATGCCGTTATGGGAAAAGACATACTTGGTAAATCCCGAGCAGTCAAAACCATCCGGCGTGTTTCCTCCAAATACGTAGGGAACGCCCAGGTACTGGTACGCGGAGTTGACCAGTTTATTCCCAAAGGCATCACCGCCGCCAAAGTGTCTATATTTCGATACGGCCTTGTCATTGACCTTGATAGCTTGTGCTTTCTTAGCGACTGGGGGATTATTCTTGGGTGGATTGGCAGGTAACATGGACCGACTGCCTGTCAGGAGATAATAAGTCCAGCCGCCAACGTCGCCGCTGACCTGGATTTTCTTATCTTTCTGATATTTCGACACGGCCTTAGCCGTTTCTTTCGTATATACACCACTGACATTGACCTTGTAGCCCTGGCTGCGCAGTCCCTGCTGAACAGCGCGGACTTGATCGCCCCGACTGCCGACAGTCAGCGTCGAAGCAGCCAGTGCCGGCAAAGCCGTACATACGAAAAGGGCAGTCAATATACACACCTTACTGTGTTTTCTCCACATAAAAACTCCTCTCTGTCTCGAAGTCCATACAACGCAAAGGCATTTATGGTTCTTTTCGTTGACCCAGTTCGGCACGCAGCCAATACAGGGGCCTGTGTTTTACCTCTTCAAAGATACGTCCTATATACTCTCCGATGACACCGATAAAAATGAGCTGGATGCCGCTGAACAGGCATTGGACGATCATCATCGTCGTCCATCCCGGTACGACCTTGCCCACTAAATTACTGTAAACGACATGCAGGATCAGAAGTAAACTTAAAATTCCGCTCAACATGCCGATGTAAAAGGAAACCCGTAAGGGTATTTTTGAATAAGCCATGATTCCATCTAAGGCAAAATGGAGCATTTTGCGCATGGAAAATTTTGAACTGCCGGCGTAGCGCTTAGGGGCTACAAAACGAACAAAGGTCTGGTTATAACCGATATCCCCGATAAGGCCGCGGATAAAACGGTCGTGTTCGCGAAATTGTTTAAATGTTTCCAAAACCCTTCGGTCAAGGAGGCGGAAATCAGAGCCGCCGGGCGTGATGTGAACGGGTGACACGGCATTCAAGACGCGATAGTACCATTTGGACGTCTGTTTCTTGAGAAAGCCTGCGTCGTCGGTGGCTTCGCGAATCGTCTGCACGACGTCGCTGCCGTCACGCCATTTTTGAACCAGGTCGGGAATCATTTCCGGCGGATGCTGTAAATCACCGTCCATGGTAATAATCGCATCGCCGCGGGCATGGTCCATTCCACAGGTAATGGCCAGTTGATGCCCGAAATTGCGAGCCAGGATAAAGGCCCGGACGTGTTCGTCCTCTTGGGCCAACCGACTGAGAATAAGGGGCGTTGCATCCTTAGAACCGTCGTCTACAAAGATGAGTTCATAATCCATATCGAGTGTCGCTGCGGCTTTCGTCGCCTCCATATAGAACTTCTCGATATTCGGCTGTTCGTTATATACAGGAACGACAATCGACAGTAATTGCCCTTCCGTCCCTCTTTCTTCTAAATTCAATTATATCATCCCAATATTTTTATTGTCAAAACCGGCAAGTCCTGCGTTTTGGTACCAGGGTTGCCAAGAAGTCACTGATTTCGGATCGTGAAGCGTAACCAATGATTCGTTTAAGCGGTTTACCGTCTTTAAAAAACAATAGCGTCGGAACGGCCATGATTTCATATTTTTCAGCAAGTGCGCGGTGATTGTCAACGTTGACCTGTACGACGCTGACGGCGTCGCCAAAGCGAGCAGCCGCTTGTCTGACTTCGGAATGAACCATCTTGCACGGTCCGCACCAAGGTGCCCAGAAATCGACGACGACGATACCCGGCTGATGAAAGACTTTTACTGAAAAATCGGAATCACTGTCAAGCGACACGATTGCCATAATTACCTAACCTCCTGTCTAGCCGATAATAAATCACACTAATTATATCAAAAAACACCGCGATTTTCCAGTAAAATCGCGGTGTATCTCGTGTCAACAAGAAAAAATTTATATATTTTTAAGGCTGATTCGTGAAGGCTTGAAGCCGGCTGAAGAGATTTTTAGCCAAGGGACCGAAACCTTCGCTTTTTAAAGACGAGTAAGCCAGAGCCGGGTGGCCCGTTGGAAAGAGCTTATTCAATTGGGCCAGGTTACGGTGCTTTTCATTGGCCTTCAGTTTATCGGCCTTGGTCCCGACGATCTGCAGGGGCACGCCGGACGACGCCAGCCATTCATAGGCTTCGCGGTCGATGGCAAGGCCGGGATGACGCAGGTCGACGAGGAGGCACAAGACGCAGAGGTTTTCAGAACCCGTGACGTATTCACTGATGAAGGCACTCCAGCGGTCGCGGTTCTTACCGCCCGTCTTGGCAAAGCCATAGCCCGGAAGGTCGACCAGGAAAAAGGGCAGGCGCTGCTCCCCTTCTTCTTCATCGCGGCACCTCAGAGCGGCCTTAAAATAGTTGATGGTCTGGGTCTTGCCCGGCGCACCGCTGGCCCTGGCCAGGCCGCGGTGGCGGCAGAGTGAATTGATCAGGCTCGACTTGCCGACGTTGGAGCGGCCGAGAAAAGCCACTTCCGGAAGGCCGTCCGTCGGATATTGATCGCGGCGAACAGCCGTTGCCGCATACTCAGCCTGAATGATGTCAAAAGAGGCCATCAGGACTTCACCAGTGCCTGAGCCAGCACTTCATCCATATGGTGGACGAATACGAACTTGACGTCGTCTTGAACAGACTGAGGCACGTCGACCATGTCGCGGCGGTTCTGTTCCGGCAAGAGAATCTTTTTAATACCGGCCCGGTGGGCGGCAATGACTTTTTCTTTAATGCCGCCGACGGGAAGGACGGTCCCACGCAGGGTAATTTCACCGGTCATAGCCACGTCATGGCGAACCGCTTTGCCGGTCAGGGCCGATGTAATGGCCGTAGCCATGGTAATCCCGGCAGACGGACCGTCTTTCGGGATGGCCCCTTCAGGCAGATGGATGTGAAGATCGGTCTTGGTATAGAAATCTTCGGCTAGTCCTAAGGCTTCGGCACGGCTGCGGATATAGGTGACGCCGGCTTCGGCCGATTCTT
>ENA-OQAB01000441-OQAB01000441.1-human-gut-metagenome-genome-assembly--contig:-NODE-441-length-22936-cov-3.909772_pt1 | contig 22936 bp, 25 predicted proteins | sample MGYA00242490_ERZ504517 | MGnify/ENA primary metagenome ERZ504517 (study PRJEB26092, sample SAMD00036298) | human gut metagenome | host: Homo sapiens | study: EMG produced TPA metagenomics assembly of...
ATCCGAAAAAGCAGGGGAAAAGCTTCCTTTTCTGGATCAAGCGGCGGATTTCCTCCTCCTCCACGGTTTCCCGTTTCCAGATAGGCGTCCAGAAGCTTCTCCTCGCACATGGCAGCCTGCTCATAAAACTCTTCTGTCCCCTCCTCCTGAAAGTCGATACAGCCCTCATCCAGGCGTTTTTTCAGCTCTTTCATCAAAGCGCCCCTGTCTGTTCCAGGCTGATCCATCTTGTTGATAAACAGAAAACAGGGATTTCATATCTGGCTAAGAGACGCCACAGGGTTTCCGTGTGGCCCTGGACGCCATCGGCGCCGCTGATTACCAGAATGGCATAATCCAGTACCTGAAGCGTGCGTTCCATCTCCGCCGAAAAATCCACATGCCCCGGTGTGTCTAACAGCGTCACGGACGTACCGTTCCACTGAAGCTCCGCCTGCTTGGAAAAAATAGTGATTCCTCTGGCACGCTCCAGCTGGCAGGTATCCAGGAAAGCGTCCTGATTATCTACACGGCCCAGCTTTCTGATAGAACCGGACAGATATAAAAGGGCCTCCGACAGAGTAGTTTTTCCGGCGTCGACATGGGCTACAATTCCCGCGCAGATATGTTTTTTCAGCTGGTTTTCAGATAAAGCTCCCATAACGTTTACCGTCTGTTTTTATCGTAGAGAACCAGAAGTCCCTTCAACAGAAGATCGTCGTCTAAAATCACTTCTCTTCTGCAGTGCGGCACGATACATTTGGCCAGACCTCCGGTAGCGATAACTGTCAGCGTCTCTCCCATTTCCTCCTGAATCCTGTCGATGATGCCGTCCATGGCAGCAGCCGCGCTGTAAATCACGCCGCTCTTCATGCAGTCGATTGTATTGCGCCCAATCACCCTTTCAGGGGCTTCCAGGCTGATTCCTCCCAGCTGGGACGCGTGGGCAGTCAGGGAATCTAAGGATACGCCGAGACCCGGATAGATCATGCCGCCCAGGTACCGCTTTTCACGGTCAATGACGCAGACTGTGTTGGCAGTTCCCATGTCAAAGATCATCATCGGAACTGGATATTCTGCAATTCCGGCCACAGAAGCCGCCACTAGGTCGGCGCCCAGCTGGCCTGGATCGTCGATTCGGATATCCAGTCCTGTTTTAATGCCGGAACCGATCACAAGAATTTCCTTTTTCAGAATCTTTTCTGCCGCCAGCTTAATATTTGTAGTAATCTGGGGAACCACAGAAGAAATAATGCCTCCCTCAATCTCCTCGGGGCAGACATGGTAAATATCCAGCACGCTTTTAATATCAATGGCGTACTCCAGCTCTGTCTTAATCCGGACGGTGGAGAGCCGCTCGATAAAATGGCATTTTTCCTTATCAATACACCCAATCACAATATTTGTATTTCCTACGTCAATGGCTAAAATCATTTGCATTCTCCTTCGTTTGTCAGGGATTGTGTTTTACACTTGTTTCATTATAATTTCAGGCCTCTGAAAATGCAAGCTTCCAGTTTCCGTAAATGCGAAAAAGCTCCATAAAGGAGCTTTTTCATACCGTTGTAAACGTATTATTTGCAGAGCTTCTTGAACTCGTCGGCTACGAACTGAACCTGAGTTCCTACGATAACCTGCACGCTTGTCTTGCCTGGGCGGATAATGCCGGCAATACCTGCGGATTTGATCTTCTTCTCATCTACGAGAGCCTGATCCTTTACCTCCAGACGGAGACGTGTGATGCAGTTGTCGATGGAAGTTACATTGGATGGGCCGCCAAGTCCCTCAAGGATAATGGAGGCTACCTCTGTATAGTTATTGTTGGAGAGGCTTACGGCCTTCTCGCTCTCTGTATCGTCGTCCTCGCGTCCTGGTGTCTTTAAGTCTAACTTAGTGATAAGAACACGGAATACCAGGTAGAATACAACGAATGCTGCAGCGCCTAACGGGATGATTAACATGGTCTTGGCAGCAGCCGGAAGCTGTGCGGAGAACACAAGGTCTGTCAGTCCGGCAGAGAATGAGAAGCCTGCACGGAAACCAAGGGCAACTGTAATAGTCGTGAAAATACCGTATAACAATGAGTATACTAAGTAGAGAACTGGAGCGAGGAACATGAATGCGAACTCGAATGGCTCTGTAACACCGCAGACAAAAGCAGCCACAGCAGCGGAACCTACAAGACCGATTACGATTTTTCTCTTCTCTTTCTTAGCGCACTGAACCATAGCTAAGGCAGCGCCTGGGATACCAAACATCATACATGGGAAGAATCCTGCCATGTACATACCAAGGCTCCATGTAACATCTGCAGATGTCTCGCCTGCCCAGAAGTGTGTCAGATCGCCGATACCAATTGTGTCGAACCAGAATACGTTGTTTAACGCATGGTGGAGACCAAATGGAATCAGTAAACGGTTGAAGAACGCATAGATACCTGCGCCTACTGCGTCGAGGCTCATGATACCCTTTCCAAGAGCTACTAAAGCGCCGAATACAACTGGCCATACGAAGAACAGAACAGCTGCTACAACGATAGAAACCAGTGCTGTTACGATAGCAACACAGCGTTTTCCGGAGAAGAAGGACAGCCAGTCCGGAAGCTTGGCAGTCTTAAAGCGGTTATAGCACATAGCGCCGATAATACCTGCTAAGATACCGATAAACTGTGTCTCAATCTTGCTGTAGGATAAATCTACTGCGTCTGCTGCAACGCCTGTTAAAGTTCCAACAACAGCCGGATTTAACAGCTTTGTCATCATTAACCAGGATACGAGACCTGCAAGGCCTGCCGTACCGTCGTTGTCATCAGACATTCCCACTGCAACGCCTACTGCGAACAGCCAGGACATGTTGTCAATCAGAGCGCCGCCGGCCTTCACAAGGAAGAAACCGATGATCTCTTTCAGTCCCTCTACGGAACCGCCCTGCATGGTGCTTGGACATAACGCATATCCAATTCCCATCAGGATACCGCAGACAGGGAGACATGCAACCGGGAGCATCAGGGATTTTCCCAGTTTCTGTAAAAACTTCATTACCATAAATAATGAACCCCTTTCCTTTTTTGCCGGACTACCGGCAGTTTTTTTATCTGAACCTGCCTGAGAAGACAGGTGCAAATCGTATTTTGCTGTGCTAGATGTATGAGAATTCCTCAGACTTTTCCGTCAGGCGGCGGAAGGCGCGTTCTGCTGCCTCCTCATCCGGCCCGTCAAAGCTTAGAACAAGCCGTTCTCCTCCCGCAGCCCCCAGGCCTAACAGCTCCAGGATACTTTTACAGTCCGCCTGCGCTTCCCGGCAGGAAGCGGTAATCCGGCAGCTGAAATCTCTCGCGGCCATAAACAGCTGGGACGCAGGCTTTACATGAAGCCCCTCTGCCGTTTGAACGGCAATCGTCAGAATTTTCATATTTTCTGCCTTTCTACAGCTCGATGATAGTATCTAATTCCTTAACATCCTGGCCTGTATGGCAGACCATATCCGGAAAATTTGGAGTATTGCAGATGATGACCGGTGTGATAACATCGTATCCGGCTGCTTTAATCGCTTCCATATCGAATTCTAACAGAAGCTCGCCTGCCTTTACCTTGTCGCCCTGCTGTTTGTGGGCTGTAAAGTGCTCGCCCTTTAAATTAACGGTGTCAAGGCCTACATGGACGATGATCTCAGCGCCGTTCTCAGCGGAAATGCTGACTGCGTGCTTTGTCTCAAAGAACACGCTGATGGTTCCGTCTGCCGGAGCCACGATTTTTCCCTCAGACGGGATAATGGCAACGCCCTTTCCAAGAATTTCCTGGCTGAAGGTCGGATCATTTACCTCTTTTAAAGAAACGGCCTTTCCTGCTGCTGGAGCTAAAACAGTCTTTTTCTCCTCTTTTCCTCCAAACATCTTTTTCAGTGATGAAAACATGCGATTTTCCTCTCTTTCTTAATCTCTGATACGTTTTATATGAACTGCCAGATATGCGGTTTCCTCATCCGTCACATCATGGCTGTATACCGATTTTATGTGTTCCCTGATTTTCAGGCTGCAGGCGTATTCCTCCGGATACATCTGGGAAATCAGGCGGTTAAACTCGGGATTTCCTCCGTCTAAAAGCTCCCCCGCCACAATCCGCTGGGCCAGGAAACGCAGGTGGGTGACAAACCGCTGATAATTGAGAGAAGTTTCGTCTAAGCCCACATGAAAATAATCCCGGACCATTCCAACTACGTTTTGAATCAGATTCGTAATGTCGATGGTTTCCCTCATGGCTGTATTGTATTCAGCTGTCACCACATGGAGGGCAATGAAGCCGGCCTCGTCTATCGGAAGCCGGATGCCGATTTCCTTTTCAATCAACGCAACGGCATATTCTCCTATCAGATATTCTTCCTTGTAGAAAGCCTTAATCTCACTGAGCAGCGGATTGGAAAAACGCATCTGCTTCCGAAACCGCTCAATGGCAAAATTAATATGGTCCGTCAAAGTCACATAGATGTTCTGATTCAGGCTTCTGTTTAACACGCTCTTGGCATAGTTGATAATTTCAGCGGAGACCTGAATGTGCTCCAGAGGAAGATTGGAAAGCAGCTCTTTAAAACGGTCCATGGTGTTCTGGCTGTCCAGACGGAATATTTTTTCAATCTTCGCTTCAGGAATTTCCTTTCCAGGCTTTGCCCCGAAGCCAAGTCCTCTTCCCATGACAACAATCTCTTTTCCCTCCGAATCCAGAGCGCTTACGATATTATTGTTGATCACCTTGTTTACTCTCATAAGTCATGTTCTCCCTCTGGCAAACGATACTGCGGCAATAAAAAAACCAACTTTGAAGATAAGGATCCTGTCCTGAACGAACACTTATACCCTTCTCCCTCAAAATTGGTTTTGCCTGCTTACCAGTAACAATCCATAGCTTATTTATTTCTTGCTTTTGATCTTACCAAATCATTACCTATAAGTCAATAGAAACTTTATTCTTTTTTTATATATTTTTAACAAAGTCTTTATTCCGAATATTCCCGTACTCTCAGAGGAATTCCCAAACTCTGTGCCAGGCGCCGGCTTTCCTCTACCTTTTCTCTGCCGATTATGTCCACTACGGTAAAGCGGACGTCACCCAAAATCGCTTTACAGTCCCGGGCAAACTGCAGCATGGAGGCAAACGCTTTTTTTCCATAAACAGGATGGACCACAGCCTCATAGCTGTCGGCGTCAGGCATATTCAGGCTGATGGAAATGCTGTCTGCCAGACGGCAGACCTCTCCGGCTGTAGACCGTCCATAAATCAAATCGCCCAATCCGTTTGTGTTCAGGCGGATGCGGCAGTCAGGAAACCGTTCCCGCAGGAAGGGGCTGATCCGCTCCATCTTGTCGAGAGCCATAACCGGCTCTCCATAGCCGCAGTAAATAATCTCCCGGCAGCCGGAAAAATCGAAGCTGTCGATTGCGTCAAAAATTTCTTCCAGCTCAGGCTCTCTCTCAAACCAGAGGTTTTCTGCATCTCCTACGGAATCGCCGTGGCTTCTGATACAGAATTCGCATCTGCAGGGACAGCGGTTCGTAATGTTTAAATAGACCTGGTTTTTGTATCGGTACACAATATCTGCCATAACCGTTTCCTCCTTAACCTTTGCCGCGTTCTCACCCCTGCGAACCGGCTCTCCATCTCCTCTTTACCTGCAGACGATCCAGTGCGCCTCCTGCTGCCAGGAATGCCAGCGCGCTTCCGCCGGACTGTACTGCGCTGCCCGAGACAGAGACAAGAAACGCCGTGTGAAAACCAAACATCAGTCCTTCTGCCAGAAAGTACCCGGATGCCGACAGAAAAAACGCCAGCACAAGAGCCGCCGTATTTCTTCTGGTCACGATCCGCTCTCCTCCGTTTAAAAAGGGAAGGACGAGAAGCGGCTTGATCAGCAGGGTGGCCGGCGCCCACAGAGGCGCTGTCAAAAGATCGGCGATTACGCCGCCCGCCGCTCCCGCCGCCATGGCATAAGGCTTTGGCAGCAGCGCGGCCGCCAGATAAATCACCGCGTCGCCAAAGTGAATATAGCCTCCGTTTAATCCTGCCGGAATATGCAGCCAGAGAGTCAGGGCTGCGGTCAGGGCCGCCATCACAGCGGCCTGAGACATAAGCTCCAGCTTTTTATCGGAAGCTCTGTCACAGACTTTTTTCACTGCCCAGCGCCTCCCTTCCAAGCTCCCAGAGCCAGGACTCAAAACAGATTCCGTCGTTTCGATCGGTTTGTTCCCTCGCAGCCTCCCGAATGCCTTTTTCAATAAAATCTGCCGCCCTGCAGACGCTGTCAAAGAGGGAGCCGCCGTTTACCAGGGAGGCCGTGACAATCGAAGCCAGGATATCTCCTGTTCCAGAATAGCTTCCTCCTGTTTTGGGAGAAACTGTCCACTGCGGCGTTCCCTTTTCTGCCAGGACCAGATTTCCAATCTGTGGGAACCCGTTCTGTGACAGTTCGATTCCCGTGATAACCGCGCCCCTCAGCCGGTAGGATTCTGTCAGAACCTCCGCCAGGTCTTCGGCCAGCGCAAGCCTTTCCTGCCGTCCCATAAGACGGACCGCCTTCCAGTCTGGTATCGATTCTCTGGCCTGCCGTCCTAACAGAAGGGCTTCCGTCAGATTCGGCGTGATTACGTGAGCCTGTTCTGCCAGGCGTCCGGCCGCCAGTTCCATCTGACTGTCAAAATGTCGTATCGTTTTCCGTTGTCCCCCAAAACGGGATCTACCACAACAAGAGTCTCCCTCCCCGAAAAATCCCGGATAAACTCCAAAATCTGGTCTGCCTGCCTTTCATTCAGGAGAAAACCGGAATAGATGCCGTCAAACTCTACTGCCTGTCTTTTCCAGAGCTTTGAGATGGAGGACATAGGCGCTGTAAAATCTTCACAGACATAGTCTCCGTATCCAGTCTGGCCGCTTAATACAGCTGTGGGCAGGGGAACAGCCTGGACTCCCATCACTGAGAGGATCGGGATTGCCGCGGTGAGAGAACATTTTCCAAATCCAGATAAATCATGAATCACTGCTGTTTTTTTTCACTGGATTCACGCTCCTTTCTGCGTTTTGACCAGTATACAGCAAAAGTGTACCTGTTTAAATGGACAAAAATACATTTTTTAAAGAGTACAGTTATACCCTGTTTCCAGTCAGCCGTTCCAGAGTTCTGCACAGCACAGGAAAATCAATAGGCTTGGAGATATGGGCGTTCATTCCCGCCGCTTCCGTGGCCGCGATATCCTCGCTGAAGGCGTTGGCCGTGATGGCAATGATAGGAATCGTCTCTGCGTCTTTCCGCTCATTTTTAAGGTTTCGGATTGCCATAGCTGCCGCACATCCGTCCATTTCCGGCATCTGCATATCCATCAAAACGGCGTCAAAGTGCGAGACTGAAGAGGCACGGAAGGCTTCCAGGGCTTCTCTTCCATTCCACGCCTCCGTCACCTGGATTCCTGCCATGCCAAGCATCTCCCGGCAGATTTCCATGTTGATTTCATTGTCCTCCGCCAGCAGGATTTTCAGTCCCGACAGATTCGTATATTCCCGTTCAGAACCTTCCTTTGCTTCAGAGCCTTCCAAAGCTGTCTCCGTATGTTCCTTTTCCTTTGCATCCGGCAGAACTTCAAATGGAAGCAGAAGGGTAAACATGCTGCCCTCTCCCAGACGGCTGTCTACTTTAATTTGTCCGTCCATCTGGCTGACAATACTTTTTACAATCGCCATTCCCAGGCCTGTTCCGGCAATGTATTTTGCCCCAAACCTGGTTTCCCTCTCATAGGGAAGGAACAGGCGTGTCAGAAATTCCTCCGACATGCCGGCGCCAGTGTCGGAGACAACGATGCAGAATCTGTCTTCAGACAGCTCCTCCTGCCTGATGCAGACGGAAATCGAGTCGCCTGGCTTTGTAAATTTAAAAGCGTTTGACAAAAGATTGTTCATGACCTGTCCCAGGCGGAACGCGTCTCCCCGCACTCTATGATTTCTGGCCTGGAAGGAAACGCTGAATTTCTTGTTTTCCCTCTCCGCCTGAATGGCAAAGGGGGCCCGTGTAGTCGCCAATCGCGGCCTTTAAATCAAAATCGCTGTTTTCGATGGTGATTTTTCCCTTCTGCACCCGGGACATTTCCAGAATATCGTTGATTAATCCCAGAAGCTGGCGGCTGGAAATCGCCAATCCTCCTCAGATAGCTTTTTTACCTGTGCCGTGTCCTCAGGGATGCTTTTTCAGCCAGCTCGGTCATTCCGATAATCGCACTGAGAGGCGTCCTCATGTCGTGGGACATAGCTGAGAAGAACCGGTTCTGAGCGTCCTCGTTCTTTTTGGCCCTGTCGAGAGCTGTCTCCAGAATATGCTGGTGCTTCAGCTGGCTTTTTTTCTCCTCATCCACTTCACGGAAACAGAGCACAGCTTCGTCTTTATTGAGAGATTCATCGTACAGGAAGCGAATGCTTACCCACCGGTAGCCGTCCTGAAAGCGTCTTCGGAAGTCGCCGCCGTAATCCTGAACCTTCTGGGAAACGAGATGGTTGATATTGGAGAGAGAAAAGCTTTCAATAAATTCCTGATAGGCGTGTTCCTCGATCACTCCGCCCACGATCTTCAAAAAGTCGCTGTAGCGTCCCTTTTCAGGAACCTGGGAACGGACATATTCCGAACCCTTGATCATATCATAAACGTCATTTTTAAAGTTCACACGGTAGATTGCGTAGAAGGAATTTCCAAGAACCTGAACCGTCTCGTTGATCCGTTTCATTTTGCGGCTGAGCAGACAGCTGTTCACCCCCATGAAGAGCACCAGGGCAAAGCAGAAATTGAATAATCCCATATACCAGAGCGTTACATTCCAAAAGTTTCCTAACAGTTCCTTATATGGAATCGTCACAATGCAGGTCCATCCGTTGTCCATTTTTTCATAGTAGACGCCTCTTTTTTCACCGTTGGGATTAATCACATAGGGATGATCTTCCTCCAGCGTTCCCTCGTGAATACCATTCAGAATCCGTTTGAGGTACGGATCCATACGCTCTTCCTCCAGGCTGGTCTCGCTGTACAGCACATTTCCCGCTTTGTCACAGAGGTAATAGGAGCTTGCGTTTGGAAGTTCCTGACTGTTTGTACTGATTCTGAATTTTTCTGGAAAAATATCGAATGCAAGAAAGGTTTCAGGGGTTTTACATTTTTTCGCGATCGTAATAACCGGCATATTTTGCCAGGAATCCTGATACATATCGCTGAAAATAACAGCTCCGTCTGCCGCGTCGGCCTGGCGGTACCACTCATGGGAAGTCGGATCATAACTTTTATTTTTGGGAACCTCGATGGCTGGAATAATGGCCCCATTGATTACCGCGTAGGGAAGAATCGAATTTTTACCGAGGGCCTCTCCGGTATTTTTGTAAAAGATGGACAGCCAGGCCTTTAACTCCTCCTCGCTTGGCTTTGATTCTAAAAACTGATCCAGGTAATTGGTCTCCATATTCATCAGCACCTGATATGCTGTAATATTCTTTTCTTCCTCCACTGAGTAAGAAAGGGCAAGACCGTCTCCCATCACTCTGGCATGATCTAACAGGTTATTCTGTATCACATGAAAGCTTACGGTAGAAATTGCCGCGAACAGAACCAGCAGAACCAGGCTCTTCCTTATCCGCAGCAGAGTTTCTCTGATCCTTCTCTGCTTTTTTTCATGGCGTATTCCTTTTCTGTCTGCACTGTTCTGTCTAACCATGTATTTACTCCTTCAGGGCCCCGTCTGTCTCTTCATAAGCTCTGTCAATGTCTGCCATCAGCTCTCTGGCTTCCTCAAGCTGTCCGGCTCTTAAAAGCTCTACCTGCCTGCTTGTAAGCTGATAAAGAGGTTTCATTGAAAGGTTTCCTGTTACGCCCTTTAAGGTGTGGGATTTCATGATTGATGTCTCAATATCTCCCTTTTCAAGAGCCTCTTTCAGCTGACGGTAGGTTTCGTCTTCCAGAAATTTTCCCAGAAACCGCTCGAACATGGCTTCGCTGTCCATAAAGCGCTCCAGGGCTTCCTCAATCTGGATGCCGGCTGCCGTCAGCCTGTCATATCGTTCTTTGTTCATTTTTCATACTCCTCTTTCTATATACTAATCTGTATCTGGCAGGTACAGTCCGCGAAGTCCCCTCTCAATCTCCATAAAGCTGTCAATTAACACCGGGTTAAACGTCCCGCACTCTCCGCCCAGGATCATGCTCACTGCTTTTTCACAGCTGTATGCGTCCTTATAGCACCGCTTGCTGAGCAGAGCGTCGTAAACGTCCGCCAGGGAGACTGCCTGGGACCAGACAGAGATCTGGCTTCCCTTCAGGCCGTCCGGATATCCGTTCCCATCCCAGCGCTCATGGTGGTGAAGGGCAATGTCATGGGCATAATAATAGGAATCGTTTCCCTGTATCTGCCAGATTTTTGACAGAAGCTGTCCTCCCTCCACGGTGTGGGTTTTCATCAACTCAAATTCATCCGGCGTGAACCGTCCAGGCTTATTTAAAATATGATCCGGAATGGCAATTTTCCCCACGTCGTGCATGATGGCCGCCAGGCCGATCTGTTCAATATCGCGCCTGGAAAGGCCGTTTCCCAGACGTGTATCCTGCAGAAGAGCCATGGTAATTTCATGGATCCTCCTGATGTGGGAGCTGGATTCGTCGCTTTTAAATTCAATGACATTGGCCAGAGATTCTGCCATGCCAATGCTGAGCCGGTACATCTCCTCCGCTTTTTTAAGAAGCTCGTCCTTCTGGCGCTCCACCTGGCTGCCCAGCCTTCTTTTGGCCTGGAACAGCCTGACAACGGAATCGACTCTGTACCTGACGATATAGGGAATGACTGGTTTGGGAATCAGATCCATAATGCCTAAAGAATAGGCTTCCTTCCACAGAGCGGGGCTTGTCTCAGAGGTAATGAGAAAAACAGGGATTTCTTCTGTCATATGCGAGCCCTGCAGAATTTTTAAAAGGCTGATACCATCCATTTCAGGCATCATCACATCCAAAAGCACGCCGCAGAACCGCTCTCTGCCGCTTATCAGCTTTTCAAGGGCAGCCCTGCCGTTTTCTGCCTCTTCAATCTGGTAAGAATCCTGAAATATTTCTGCGAGAATGGCCCTGTTTAATTCTACATCATCTACAACGAGAAGTGTATCCGCCATATTTAAGGAACCATTATCCTCTATGATCATCCCCGCCTCCTCTCTTTCGCCTGTTTACCACCTGGCTGAAGCGGCCGAGTCCGTCCAGAATAACCGTCTGCGGGCAGGCCAGATTCATCCGCTCGAATCCCTCTCCCTCAGGACCGAACATACCGCCTTCGTCAAAAAACAGATCTGCCTCCTCCATGATGCTCTCCTGCTCCTTAGGTGTCCAGCCGAGAGCCCGCAGATCCAGCCACTGAAGATACGTTCCCTCCAAAGGAGCAGCCTTTACATCCGGGCAGTGCTCTTTCAGAAATTCTGTCAGCAGACGATGATTGCTGTGAATGGCCTGGATCGCCTGTGAAAGCCACTGGTCGCACCTGGTGTAGGCGGCTTCCATGGCCTTATATCCCAGGGCGTTTACCCGCCCCTCGTAGGAGACGCGGCTCATCTCTGCCTTCAGCTGATGGCGTCTCTCCCGATCCGGCAGAATCACGCAGGAAGCCTCCAGCCCGGCCAGATTGAAGGTCTTGCTGGGAGCGATACAGGTCATAGTGTTGGCGGCGTTTTCCTCTGACAGAGAGGCAAAGGAGGTAAAGGTGTGCCCTGGCATAATCAGGTCGCAGTGGATTTCGTCAGAAATTACAAACACGTGGTGGCGCAGGCAGATCTGGCTGACCATTAAAAGCTCCTGTCTGGTCCACACGCGTCCCACCGGGTTATGGGGATTGCAGAGAATCAGAAGAGTATTTTTTGGATCAGAGGCCAGAGCTTCCAGCCGGTCAAAGTCTATGGTATAGGAAAGATCCTTTCCTTCCTTCAGCGGACATCTGACGGTTCTTCTCCCATTTGTCTCTACCGCTTTGTAAAATGGATAATACACAGGCGGCATGACAATCACGCCGTCTTCCGGCTCTGTGAAGGCCAGAACGCCGTGGTAGAGGGCGTTCACCACCCCGGGAGTCGTATAAAACCACTCCGGTCTTGTCTCCCATCCATATCTGCGATTCGTCCATCCGGTTACAGCCTCATACCAGGACGGCTCTGCCGTCTGATATCCCAGCACCGCAGTATCCAGATATTCCTTTAACGCCTCGATAATTTCCGGCGGATTTTTGAATTCCATATCCGCGATGGAAAAGGGGACCACGCCCCTTCCCACCTGCGGCTTTTTCTTTTTCATCAGATTCCATTTTACAGATCCATTGTCATACCGGTCCAGAACTGTCTCAAAATCGTATTTCATATGGTTTTCCCCCTTGTTTTTTACAGCGCCAGATCAAACAGCGACAGCTGGTTGCTCTCCGGCAGTCCCCGCAGCAGCCCCAGATCTGCCATCAGATCCGCCACTGTTTTCGTCACTTTGGAACGGTTGATAAAATCTTCCTTGGACAGGAACGGACCGTCCTCAGCGGCAAATACAATACCGTCCGCCGCTTTCTCCCCCAGTCCGTCGATACTGCTTAAGGAAGGCATCAGCTTTCCGTCTATAATCTGGAAATTTCTCGCGCTGGCCTTATAAATGTCAATAGGCGTAAATTCATATCCCCTGGCGTACATTTCCTGGACAATTCTCATATCCCGCAGCGTATCCTGCTCTTTTTTTCGGAGAGGCTGTCCAGCCGCTTTCTGTAGTCGGCCAGATGGTGTTCCAGCTTTTCTCGCCCCTGGCACATCAGCTCATAGGAAAAGCCGCTGGCGCGGATGCTGAAAAAGGCCGCGTAGTAGGCGAGGGGATAGAAGACCTTGCAGTAGGCGATCCGCCACGCCATCATAACGTAGGCGGCCGCGTGGGCCTTGGGGAACATGTACTTGATTTTTTTACAGGACCAGATATACCAGTCCGGCACCCCGTGGGCCGTCATCTCCTCCTCCCACTCCGGTTTCAGCCCCTTGCCTTTTCGGACGCTCTCCATGATGGTGAAGGAAAGTCCCTCCTCCAGTCCCATACCGATCAGGTAGACCATGATGTCGTCTCTGGTACAGATCGCCGTCTGAATGGTAGCTTTCCCCTCCTGAATCAGAGTCTGGGCATTTCCCAGCCATACGTCCGTGCCGTGGGCCAGTCCGGCAATGCGGACCAGATCCGAGAAATATTTAGGCTTGGTGTCTAAAAGCATCTGCATGGCAAAGTCCGTACCGAACTCCGGCACGCCCAGCGCCCCCAGCGGACAGCCGCCGATATCGTCCGGCGTAATGCCAAGGGCCTCGGTACTCTGGAACAGACTCATAACCTCCTTGGAGTCAAGAGGAATATCCCTGACCGGATCAAGGCCTGTCAAATCCTGCAGCATACGAATCATGGTGGGATCATCGTGTCCCAGAATATCCAGCTTCAGCAGGTTGTGGTCAATGGAGTGGTAATCGAAATGGGTGGTAATAGTCTTCGTTCCCATGTCGTCCGCCGGGTGCTGTACCGGGGTGAAGGAATAGATCTCCTCCCCGTGAGGCAGCACGATAATGCCTCCCGGATGCTGTCCGGTCGTTCTCCTGACGCCGACGCAGCCTGTGACAATCCGGTTGATCTCGCAGCCCCGTTTGCGCTCTCCCCTCTCCTCATAGTATTTTTTTCACATATCCGAAGGCCGTCTTATCTGCCAGAGTACCGATGGTTCCGGCCCGGAAGGTCTGCCCTTTGCCGAAAATGACCTCCGTGTAGTCGTGGGCCCGGCTCTGATACTCTCCTGAGAAGTTTAAGTCGATATCAGGCTCCTTGTCTCCCTTAAAGCCCAGGAAGGTCTCAAACGGAATATCAAAGCCGTCCTTTTTCAGAGGCTTTCCGCAGACAGGGCACAGGCGATCTGGCATATCGCAGCCCGCCATACCGGAGAACTTCTTAACCTCCTCCGAGTCGAAATCATAGTAATGGCACTCCGTACAGTAATAGTGAGGACTTAACGGATTGACCTCCGTAATTCCCGACATGGTGGCCACAAAGGAGGAGCCGACGGAACCACGGGAACCTACCAGATAACCGTCCTCGTTGGATTTCCACACCAGCTTCTGGGCAATAATATACATCACCGCAAAGCCGTTGGAGATGATGGAGTTTAACTCCCTCTCCAGACGCTCCACTACGATTTTCGGAAGATTTTCTCCATACATTTCGTGGGCTCTGTTATAGCAGATGTTTCTCAGCATCTCATCGGAATTTGGAATGACCGGCGGACACTTGTCAGGCCGGACAGGGGCAATCCGCTCGCACATGGCGGCAATCCGTCTGGTGTTGGTGATCACGACCTCCTCCGCCTTGTCGCTTCCCAGGTACTCAAACTCGCGGAGCATTTCCTCTGTCGTGCGGAAATAGAGAGGAGGCTGATCGTCGCAGTCCTTAAAGCCCTTTCCTGCCATGATAATCCGCCTGTAAACCTCGTCCTCCGGATCCAGAAAATGCACGTCGCAGGTGGCGCAGACCGGTTTGTTAAACCGCTCTCCCAGCTCTACAATCTTCCGGTTCAGATCCTTTAAATCCTCCTCTGATTTGACAACGCTCTTTTCATCCCGCAGCATGAAGCCGTTGTTTCCCAGAGGCTGGATCTCCAGATAGTCGTAAAATTCGGCAATTTTATTAATCTCCGCCTCCGGCACGCCTCTTAAGAGGGCCTGGTAAAGCTCTCCCGCCTCGCAGGCAGATCCGATAATCAGGCCTTCTCTGTATTTCATGATTTCGCTTTTCGGAATTCTCGGCCTCTTGGCATAGTAAATCAGGTTAGAGTCTGACACAAGACGGTATAAATTAATCCGGCCAATGTCGTTTTTCGCCAGAATAATAATGTGATTGGTCGGCATTTTCCGGATCGTCTCCACACTCATTTGGCTGTGTTCGTTCAGCTGGGTCAGATTTTCAATGCCTCTCTGCTTTAACATTTCCATGAATTTCACGAAAATTTCTGCCGTAGCTCCCGCGTCGTCCACTGCCCGGTGGTGATTTTCAAGGGAAATTTTCAATTCCTTAGCCACCGTGTCCAGCTTAAACCGGTGAAGATTGGGGAGCAGGAACCGGGCCATGGAAACGGTATCCAGAATGGCAGGCTCAAAGGTCATTCCCAGGAGCAGGGCGTTGTGCTTCATAAAGCTCATATCGAAAGAAGCGTTGTGGGCAACCATGACAGCGTCCCCGCAGAATTCCAGAAACTTTGGCAGCGCCTGCTCAATAGTGGGCGCATTTAAAACCATGTTGTCGCTGATGCTTGTCAGCTTCTCAATCTCAAAAGGAATCGGAACTTCCGGATTGACGAACGTAGAAAATTTTGTCTGTAATTTTTTCCGTTTTCCACTTTTACTGCGCCAATTTCGATAATTTTATTTTTAATCGGGCTGAAGCCGGTGGTCTCGATATCGAAGACCACGCAGGTGTGATCCAGGGACTGTCCCGTCTCGTTCTCTGCCAGCTGCTTCATATCGTCTACCAGATAGCCCTCCACTCCATAGAGAACCTTGAAACCGTCTCCTTTCTCCACTGCATGGTTGGCGTCAGGAAAGGCCTGGACACAGCCGTGATCCGTCACTGCGATGGCGTCCATGCCCCATTTTTTTGGCCCGCTTGATAATATCCTTCACTTCGGAAACGCCGTCCATATCGCTCATCTTTGTATGGCAGTGAAGCTCCACACGCTTTACCGGACTGTTGTCCATGCGCTTTCCCGTGAAATCCTCGCACTTCTTGATTCCCACAACCGATCCTAAGGTCAGCTCCCCGTCGAACCGGTCGATAGTAGCTACTCCTTTCAGGCGGACGAACTGTCCTGGAGCGGTGGCCGCCTTTAAATCGTCCACCGCCTCCTCTTTGGCGAAAATTTTCACTCCGATGGTGTCAGTAAAATCAGTAATGGTAAAGATAAACAGCTGCTTTCCGCTCCGAAGCTCTCTGTTCTCGCAGGTCAGGATTTTTCCGCGGATTGCCACCTCGCCGATTTCTCCCTCGATCTGATGAATTTCTATGGTCTCATCGTCAAAGCCGCGACCGTAGAGCACGTCCGGATCCTCGGAACGGCGGTATCCTCCGAAGCGGCCGCCTTCTCTCTTCTTAAAATCCTTTTTGCCGAACTCTTTTTTATTAATCTCTTTTTTGCCGGCTTCCTTTTTACCAGAATCCTGACGCCCCGTTTTCTGGACTTTTCCTCCATCTGCCGCTGGAACTGCCGCTTTCAGCCGGCCTGGCGCCAGTTCTGCCTCTGCTTCGGGCGCGTAGACGGAAGCATCGTAAAAGGGCGTGTCCTCCCCTTCTGCTCCTGGAAACTCTGCCCCGTCTCCAGAGGCAGCCATAGCGTCAAGGTAGGCGTCATAGCCCGGATCCAGGGTTTTCTTCTGGCGGGCCCGGTACTCCTCGTCAATTTCCAGAGGCAGTCCGCACCGCTCCGTAAAGATCTTCTCCAGCACCCGCTTCAGCTCTGCCGTTTTGTCTCTGGCGATCATGGTATCTTCCAGAACCATCTCCATCACGTCATGTTTCGGAAAACTGCACTCCGCTTTGCGGAACATGTTGTAGAGAAGAATGCTGTAATTTTTAAGCTCCATCAAAATACTGTCCTTGTAGACCATCAGAAGCTTCTCAGGAGTATACTGTTCGGATAATTTAAATTTTTCCTGAATTTTAATCGTGACTCTCTTTCCGGGAAACAGCTGATCCTTAATTCCCTTCTCCAGCCCGTAAATATTCTGCTTGTGAATCAGTCTGGGACACACGATATAAACGCGAATAGAGCTTCTGTCCCTGGAGGCGGTGACACGTTCCACCTCCACCAGTTCTAAAAGCTCTCTCAGATTGTCTGTAATATGTAAATCAGGAAATACGTCTAAAAAAGGCTTCATTCCTTCTCACCTGCGTTTTTAAGCATTTGATCAAGCTCTGCCTTCAGCGCGTTTAACAGTTCTGCCTCCGGAACCTTTCGGATCACCTCTCCCTTCTTGATCAGAAGGCCTTCTCCGATTCCGCCGGCAATTCCCAGATCAGCCTCTCTGGCTTCTCCGGGACCGTTGACAACGCAGCCCATCACCGCCACTTTAATATCCAATGGATATTCCTGCACCATGGTTTCCACCTGGTTGGCCAGACCGATGAGATCGATCTGCGTCCGTCCGCAGGTAGGGCAGGACACCACCTCCACTCCTCCGGTGCGAAGTCCCAGTGTTTTTAAAATCAGTTTGGCAGATTTTACCTCCTCCACCGGATTTCCTGTCAGGGAGACGCGGATGGTATCTCCAATGCCCTGGTTTAAAATCAGGCCCAGGCCGATGGCAGACTTGATATTTCCGGAGAGAATCGTTCCGGCTTCCGTGATCCCTACGTGAAGCGGGTAAGGAGTCTTTTTGGCGATTAGCTCATGAGCTTTTACGCACATCATCACATCGGAAGACTTAATGCTGAGCACCAGATTGTCGTATCCCATACGCTCGATCAGGGCGGCCTTGTCCAGAGCGCTCTCCACAATGCCCTCCGCCGTCACACCGCCGTACTTCTCGATCAGATGCTTCTCCAGAGAGCCGCTGTTCACGCCTACCCGGATGGGAACGCCGTACTCCTTCGCCTTATCCACAACCGCCTGCACTCTCTCCTCAGAACCGATATTTCCAGGATTAATCCTGATTTTATCGGCGCCGCACTCAATCGCCGCGATAGCCAGGCGGTAGTCGAAATGAATATCAGCCACCAGCGGGATGTGAATGGCCTTTTTAATGGTTTTCAGGCTTTCAGCCGCCTCCATAGTCGGAACGGCCACCCGGATAATATCGCAGCCTGCCCGCTCCAGCTCCAGAATCTGGGCAATGGTGGATGCGCTGTCCTCAGTCTTTGTATTGCACATAGACTGAATCAAAACCGGATTGCCGCCGCCGATAACGCGGCTGCCGATTTGAACTGGTTTCGTTGAAGCTCTGTATGTCATAATAGATTCCTCCGATCAGAACAAATTTGCAATATCGTTAAACAAAATCAAAACCATCAGCGTCATGAGAACCGCCATGCCTGCCATATGGATCATACCTTCCTTTTCCGGATCCACCGGTTTTCCGCGGACAGCCTCAATCAGGATAAAGACCAGGCGTCCTCCGTCCAGTGCAGGAATGGGGAGCAGATTCATAATACCCAGGTTGGCGCTTAAAATCAGGCACATATTGGCCAGATTTATGAACACCGTCAGAATTCCATAGCTGCTGCTTGCCTCTACCGTCTGGTCAATCATGACCACAATGCCCACCGGACCTGCCACGTCCTTTCTGGACACCTGGCCGGTAACGAGCATTTTCAGGCTCTGGAAGGTCAGATCCACCATATATCGCAGTTCATAGGCGCTGTACTGAATCGTCTCAAACAAAGACTTCGGCACTCTGGGAATCCCCGCCGGAAATGCCCATCAGATAGCCACCCATCTCCTCCGAATAAGCCGGAGTCACTGCCGTTTTGTGAATTTCGTCCCCTCTCCTGTATTCCAGGTTCACAGTCTCGCCGGGATGAAAGGTATTATACATGGCCACCTCCTGGTAGAGATGAATCCGTTTTCCATTCATTCTGGTAATAACGTCCCCCGTCTGAAGACCTGCCTCAGCCGCAGGCGATCCAGCCTGCACCTGCACGATTTCAGGAGGCTGGCACCCGGCGTAGGCTACCACGGCGATTCCGCAGGCGAGAGCCAGGATAAAGTTAAATACAGGGCCGGCCGCAATGGTGAGAAAGCGGGCCAGAATGGGCGCTTCGTGGAACGCCAGCCCGCTCACCGGCGTGCCGTCCGGCGCATACCGGACAGGCGGCTCATTCCCCTGCTCTTCCGGTATGCCATATTCCTCTTCCAAAGCGCATGTATCCTGCCCTGTCTCAGAAGAGAGCGTATTCTGTGACTCCTCTTCCTCATCCTCATCCAAAAGCAGCCCGCTCTTTCTGCGGATATCCTTTTCTGCCTTCTCCTCAAAATTCCTCCCGGATCCTCGTCCTCTCCCAGCATCATGCAGGAACCGCCGAATGGCAGAAGCTTCAGCGAATATCTGGTATCCCCTCTCTTAAAGCTGATAAGCCTTGGCCCCATTCCAAGGGAAAACTCCAGAACGCAGATTCCCCCCAGCTTTGCAAACAGAAAATGGCCGAATTCATGGAATAAAATAATCAGTCCGAATACCAGAATCGCCGCAAGCAAACTTAACAATCTACCACCTGCCCTCTCTTGTTTTATGGTTTATAAAAAACGACGTCTTAAAAATTCGCAGGTTTCCTGCTCTGTGTCTAAAATTTCCTCTACAGAAGGATTCTCAATCACCTGGTGCTGACCCATAGCGGCCTCAATCATATCTGTAATCGCCAGATAGCCGATTTTCCGGTCTAAAAACGCCGCTACCGCCAGTTCATTGGCTGCATTGAACACAGTTGGAAGGGAACCGCCACGTTTTTCCCGCCTCTCTCGCCAGAGCCAGACCGCGGAAATTCTCATAATCAGGCGCCTCAAAGGTAATCTGCCCATGTTTTGTGAAATCTAACCGCTCTCCCGGCAGAAACCGCCTCTCAGGATAGTAGAGGGCGTACTGGATGGGAAGCTTCATATCAGGCGTTCCCAGCTGGGCTATCACAGCCCCGTCCTCAAACTCCACCATAGAGTGAATCACGCTCTGCGGCTGAACCACCACCTGAACCTGATCCATAGACACGCCGAACAGCCATTTCGCCTCCATCACCTCCAGGCCTTTGTTGACCATAGTGGAGCTGTCAATGGTGATCTTTCTGCCCATCGTCCAGTTGGGATGCTTCAGCGCATCCTCCACCTGAATGTCCATCATCTGTTCTCTCGTCCTTCCTCGGAAGGGCCCGCCGGAAGCCGTCAGCAGAATCTTATGTATTTTATTATGAGTTTCTCCGTTTAAGCACTGGAAAATCGCGCTGTGCTCGCTGTCTACCGGCAGGATCTTCACTCCCGTCCGCTCAGCTAACGGCATAATAATATGGCCTGCCGTCACAAGCGTCTCCTTATTGGCCAGAGCAATGTCCTTTCCAGCCTCCATAGCGGCGATGGTCGGACGGATGCCGATCATTCCCACAATCGCCGTCACCACAATCTCAGCAGACGGCTCTGTGCAGACCTCAATCAGACCATCCATTCCAGACAGTACCCGGACGTCCAGATCCTTTACCGCAGTCCGCAGTGTTTTCGCGTCCTCCTCATCCCATACAGCCGCAAGCTTCGGGCGGAACTCCCGGATCTGCTGCTCTAACAGAGCAATATTCCTTCCAGCTGCCAGAGCCGTTACCTCTATATCCTGATTCGTCCGCGCCACTTCCAGGGTTTGTGTGCCAATGGAACCAGTGGAACCCAGAATTGCAATTTTTTTCATATCTTCCTCCGTTCTCTTTCGCGTCAGCATATCAGAAAACACACAGCCAAAGCCGCTTCCATCTTTAGCCCAGCAGCGTCAGGGCAAAGAAAATAGCCGGCGCGGTAAAAATCATGCTGTCAAAGCGATCCAGCACTCCGCCGTGGCCAGGAATCAGATGGCCGTAATCCTTCACATCATGGTTTCTCTTAATGGCAGAAGCTGCCAGATCCCCGATCTGTGAGATCACCGCCGCAATGGCGCAGGCAATGGCGCAGATAACAGCAGGACTCACGATCTCTTCCATTCTGCCGCCGAATACAGCGCCGAAAATCATGCCCAGCAGAGCCGCGCCCAAAACACCTCCTACGGCTCCCTCCACCGTCTTCTTCGGACTCAGGACAGGCGTCAGCTTGTGCTTTCCAAACAGCATTCCGGCACAGTAGGCGAAAGTGTCGCAGCCCCAGGAGCTTAAAACAATTAGCCATACCAGATACTTGCCGTCAGCCATTGCGCGGACCTGATATAAGTAGGACAGCATCACAGCCAGATAAAAAATGCCGAAAAACGCCACTGTCACCTGCTCGGTCTTATAGTGTGGAAATGTAACCACATAGATAGCCATCAATACCATAAGCGCCATGATAGCCATCAGCACAATATACTCTTCTTTGTGAAACCACAGCAGGATGTAATAAAAAATCCCGGCGGCGTATCCGGCGAATCCCGGCGCCTTCTTTTCTATCTGCACCACACGGTACAGCTCGAACATTCCAATCAGAGACAGAGCCGCCGTGACGGCAAATAAAAGGGTTCCGCCGGTTCCGACGATTAAAATTGCCAGAATTACAAGCACAATTCCGCTGATCAGTCTGGTTGTAAACATGACATTATCCCTCTTTCGTTATTTGGCGCCGCCGAACCGCCGCTCTCTCGTATTATACTGGGCAATGGCCTTTACCAGCTCATCCCTGTTAAAATCAGGCCACAGGCAGTCTGTAATGTAGATCTCGCTGTAGGCCAGCTGCCAGAGCAGATAGTTGGACAGACGGATCTCACCGCTGGTGCGGATTAACAGATCCGGATCCGGAATCCCCGCCGTGTCCAGGTAGGAAGCCACCGTCTCCTCCGTCACCTGATCTGGATTGAGAACGCCGGCCTGAGCATCCTTCATCATGCGGCTGACTGCCCGGCGGATCTCATCGCGGCCTCCGTAATTGACGGCAATGACGAAGGTCATGCCAGTGTTGGCGGCAGTTTCCTGCTCCAGGCGGTCAATTCCCTCAATAATATCGCTGTCAAAGCGCGTTCTGTCTCCAATCATTTTAACCCGCACGTTGTTGGCCTTGGCAATCTTCAACAGACGCTTTAAGTAGTAGCGGAACAGCTGCATGAGAGCGCTGACCTCTTCCACAGACCGCTTCCAGTTTTCAGTGGAAAATCCGTAAACTGTCAAATATTTGATTCCCAGTCTGGCGGCGTCCTCCACCGTTTTTTCTACTGTGACGCAGCCCTGCTTGTGGCCTGCCGTTCTGGGAAGTCCCCTCTTTTTAGCCCATCTGCCGTTTCCATCGAGAATAAGAGCCACATGGGCCGGAATTGCCATCTTAGAAATATCTGTTTCCATCATATCCTCCCACCACGAAAAACAAGGGGCAGGAGTACCTGCCCCGGTATGTTTTTTATACTGTCATAATCTCTTTTGTCTTGGTATCCACAGCCTTGTCAATCTTGTCGATCATCTTGTCAGTCAGCTTCTGGATTTTCTCCTCTGCATCAGATAAATCGTCCTCAGAAATCTCGTTGGCCTTCTCCATCTTCTTAAAGGTATCGTTGGCGTCGCGGCGGATATTTCTCACAGCTACCTTAGCGCCCTCGCCCTTCTTCTTCACGTCCTTAGCCAGCTCTTTTCTGCGCTCCTCAGTAAGCTCCGGGAAAATCAGGCGGATTACAGAACCGTCGTTGTTCGGGTTGATTCCCAGGTCAGAGGTGAGAATCGCTTTCTCAATCGCCTTCACAAGGCTCTTCTCCCACGGCTGGATCTGAATCATTCTCGGCTCAGGAACAGAGATGTTGGCAACCTGCTGAAGCGGAGTCGGTGCTCCATAGTAATCTACCTTCAGCTTATCTAATACATGCGGATTCGCGCGTCCTGCACGGATGGAGCTGAACTCGTTTAATAACGCGTCGTAGGATTTCTCCATCTTATCTTCAAATACTTTCATTTTCTCCTGCATAAAAAATCCTCCTGTTATGCGGTCACTACTGTGCCGTTTATTTTCCCCTGCATCGCGTTGGCAATGCCGTCCTTCTCATTTAAGCTGAATACTGCCATAGGAACATGATTCTCCATACACATGATGGAAGCCGTCAGATCCACCACAGCCAGACTGCTTGTCAGATCACTTCCTGAATGGAAATGGGTGTCGTATCTTCTTCGCCTCCGGATTTCAGCTTCGGATCGCTTGTCGTAAACGCCGTCAATGGCTTTGGCTAACAGAATGCAGTCAGCCTCC
>ENA-OQAB01000442-OQAB01000442.1-human-gut-metagenome-genome-assembly--contig:-NODE-442-length-22892-cov-3.274544_pt1 | contig 22892 bp, 19 predicted proteins | sample MGYA00242490_ERZ504517 | MGnify/ENA primary metagenome ERZ504517 (study PRJEB26092, sample SAMD00036298) | human gut metagenome | host: Homo sapiens | study: EMG produced TPA metagenomics assembly of...
TTGTGATGTGGAGTGTTGGAATATCGGTATTTTTAAAAGGGAAGAGAGAAAATATTTTGAAAAAGGTGCTGACGCATCCGTGTATTATCGCAGTTTATGTCGGCGCAATACTAATGGGAACAGGAGTTGTATTGCCGGAGTTTCTGATGAAAACTATTTCGGGGTTAAGCAGCTGCAATACACCGCTTAGCATGATGCTTGTAGGGATGATGTTGGCGGAGATGAACCCGAGAGGACTCATTGACCGGACTATGTTGTTTTATACAGGTGTCCGTCTGATTGTGATCCCTGGAGTTGTCTTTTTACTGACGATGTTTTTGGACATTGATCCGCTGCTTCGCGGGATTGCTGTCATCATTGCAGGAATGCCGGCTCCGATCACAACGGCGCTGCTTTCAGCGAAATACGACGGGGACGAGACATATGCTACGGGAATGATATTTGTCACGACGATAGTATCGCTTATCACGCTCCCAATTTGGTGTGTGGCATTGGGAATGTAGCTAAAAATAGAAATAGAGGAGTGTGGGTGTTGAAGAAAATAAAAGAGTGGGGGAAGTCTTTGAATAACCGGCTTATGGGGATCATTTTGCTGTGCGGTATCGTGCCGGTTATTTTTATTGTCCTGTTTGTGGCAAGTTCTTACAGGCGGGAATTATGGAAAAAACGGAGTCTATGGTGGAGAATGAGATGGAGTATGTCTCATCGCTGATTTCCGGGAGATTGAATCATGCGATTGAAATCTGCAAAGCAGCATACGATGAAGAATATGAAAATGCATGGAGGGAATATCAAATTGGGAAGCAGTCAGAGGAGCTGTTTCGTGAGAGGGTGAAAAAACGGCTGGAACGTATGTTTTATCTAGAACAAAGCTATGACACATTTTTGTTTTACGAGAAGGGAAAAGAATTTCCTTTTTGCTATAGTGTAAGAGAGGGAGGTACAGTTCCTGACTGCATGAAGAATATACATGAGCCAATTCGAGAAATTAGAAAGCAGGAGAGGTTGGATGTGCAGATGCTCGTGATAGACGGGCGTATTTTTATCGTGCAAAATCTGTATGCGGATTCTGCGCAGGGGATATTTGGAACATTGGCAATTGAACTGAATGTATCCAGACTGTTTCATGATATTCAGCCCCAAATAGCAGAGGAGACGGCGATTTATCTGAACCAAGTAGAGAATCGTGTGATGATACAGGGCAAAAATTAAAGAGGAATGGCAGAAGAAAAATGGAGAAGGAGCTTTTACAGCAGTTTGGACGAAAGGAATCGTATAAGCAGATTAGTATACATAATCTGGAGTACAGCGGATATATGCGAAGCAATCGTCAGGAGTATTATAATTTAGAAATCATCTATCTGTCTTCAAACAGACAGTTGTATATTGAAGTGTACGAGTTTTACAAAGTGATTCTCTTTATTATCCTGCTTATGATCCCTCTGTTTGTATATGTGTTTTACTTTTTGAAGATTCATATTTCCAAGCCAATCACAAAGATGATCGATGCATCAAAAGCGATTGAACGAGGGGCGATCGGGACAATTGTGCAGGATGAAAAGATGCCGAATATAGAATTTGAGTATTTGCGGGAAGCATTTAATAAGATGTCAAAACAGGTAAAGTATTTGTTTGATTATGCTTATGATGAAAAAATGGCAAGGAAAGATGCAAAAATCATGGCGCTTCAGGCGCAGATCAATCCCCATTTTTTAAATAATACGCTGGAAATGATGAACTGGCAGGCAAGAATGTCAGGCAATCTGGAGGTGTCGAGCATGATTGAATCTTTAGGAGTTGTACTTGATTATAATATGAATCGGGAATCAAAGCGTCTGACAACGCTTTCGCAGGAACTTCGCTGTGCGGATGCGTATTTTCATATTATATCAAAGCGTTTTGGAAAGAGACTTACCGTGGAGAAGGAAATTGATCAGAAACTGCTTTCAATCAAAGTTCCTCAGCTTGTGCTCCAGCCGATGATAGAAAATGCGGTCGTTCACGGTATTGAACGAATTAAGCAGGGGATAATTAAGATAAAAATACACAGCGACGTGGAAAACGTTTATCTTCAGGTGATGAATAGTGGAAAACCGCTCACAAAAGAGGCGAAAGAACGAATTGAAACATTGCTGAATCAAAGACCGGAGGAGATTGCCAAGGAGATGGGGCATCATGTCTCGCTTGCGATTCGGAATATTAACGAGCGGGTGAAATTGATCTATGGAGAAGAGTATGGACTTTGTATTGAACAAGAGGGGGAATATATTGTGTCAACGATTGTGATTCCGGTACGTGAAAAGAAAGTGGAGATGGAGCGTGACAGCCGGGAGAATGTAAGAAAACGTCTGGAGAGACGGGGCGTTTTTAAACGGGATTCCCTGAAAGGGGCAGAAAAGGTTTTGACAAGTTTTTTGGGACGTGTATAATAAGAGATGGTTTGTTGATGTAAGGCAGAGGGTGTGAGAAGTGAACAAAGTAGTAATTGTTGATGACGAATTGATTATCGTAGAAGGATTGACAAAGACACTCCCGTGGGAGCAGTGGAACTGCAAAATCGTTGCAACGGCAAGCGATGGGGAAGAAGGACGCAAGATTATCGAACAGTATCATCCGGACCTTGTTTTTTCTGATATTGCCATGCCAGGAGTTGACGGGTTGAAGATGATAGCGGGATTAAAATCAGAGTTTCCGGATATGGAGATCAGTATTTTGACAGGATATCGCGATTTTGAGTATGCGCAGGAAGCAGTTCGGCTAGGCGTGCGAAGATTTCTTTTGAAACCCTCCAGCATGAAAGAGATTGAAGAAGCGGTGGAGGCTATGGTTCAAGGACTCGGAAAGAAAGCAGCAATTTCTAAGGCGGAGGGCCCAAAAGAAAAATGTGATATGGCAAATAGTTTTATTGTGAAAAATGCAATGAGATATATAGAAAATCACTACACAGAGAGATTGACGCTTTTGGAAGTAGCAGAGCAGACTTATGTCAGTCAGTGGCATCTGAGTAAATTGTTGAATAAGCATACCGGTCACAGTTTTTCTGAGCTTTTGAACAGAACGAGGATTGCAAAAGCGCAGGAGCTGCTGAAAGAACAGTCTCTTCGGATTGGTGATATTGCAGAGCAGGTAGGATTTTTGGACATGGCACATTTTTCCAGAGTGTTTAAGAAAATTGTCGGAATGTCGGCGAATGAATATAGAAATATGATGAGTTAAGTGAAACAGAGTAAGAAATAATTCAGTTTTTTGGGATTATTTCTTATTTTTTTGATTTGGATACTTGACTTTTGGAAAGAATCATACTACACTGTCTAAGTGTGCATCGAAACGCATTGTTTTTTGTGCACGTATAACTTAGAATAAGTTAAAACAGCAACCAACAGTATTCATAGGAGGTGAAAGGAATGCCAACATTTAACCAGTTAGTAAGAAAGGGACGTCAGACTTCTGTAAAGAAATCAACAGCACCAGCTCTTCAGAAAGGGTACAACTCTTTAAGAAAGAAAGCTACTGATGCTTCAGCACCACAAAAAAGAGGTGTTTGTACAGCAGTTAAGACAGCTACACCTAAAAAACCTAACTCAGCTCTTAGAAAGATTGCCAGAGTTCGTCTTTCTAACGGTATCGAAGTAACAAGCTATATCCCAGGAGAGGGACATAATCTTCAGGAACATAGTGTTGTTCTTATCCGCGGAGGTCGTGTTAAAGACTTACCAGGTACAAGATACCATATCGTTCGTGGAACACTTGATACAGCAGGTGTTGCAAAAAGACGTCAGGCTCGTTCTAAATACGGAGCTAAGAGACCAAAAGACGCTAAGAAATAGAATATTAGCAAGTGCATAGCGCGAGTGTAGTGCGAACTACATTTTATGTAACAATCGTATCACAAACAGAACTATGATTCCTGTAGGTTGCGGGTTATATCGATAGATAGTAAGTCCCGCGCGAACACATTCATATTTCAGAAAATGTGAGTACCGATGAATTAATTTTATTAGAAATGAAAATTTCGAAACCATAATTAAGGAGGGAAGAACCGTGCCACGTAAAGGACATACTCAAAAAAGAGACGTATTAGCGGATCCATTATACAACAACAAAGTGGTTACAAAACTTATCAATAACATTATGTTAGATGGTAAAAAAGGTGTAGCACAGAAGATTGTATACGGAGCATTTGAAAGAGTTGCTGAGAAAGCTGACAAACCAGCTATCGAAGTATTTGAAGAAGCAATGAACAACATTATGCCGGTACTTGAAGTAAAAGCAAGACGTATCGGTGGTGCAACATACCAGGTGCCGATCGAAGTAAGAGCTGACAGAAGACAGGCTTTAGCACTTCGTTGGATTACATTGTATTCTCGTAAAAGAGGAGAAAAAACAATGGAAGAAAGACTGGCAAACGAAATTCTTGATGCAGCTAACAACACAGGCGCATCTGTAAAGAAGAAAGAAGACATGCACAAAATGGCAGAAGCAAACAAAGCATTTGCTCATTACCGTTTCTAATTTCAGCTTGCTGAAATTGATTCAAATAATAGGAGGAAAAAATCTTGGCTGGAAGAGAATATCCATTAGAGAGAACAAGAAACATCGGTATTATGGCTCATATTGATGCTGGTAAAACAACAACAACAGAGCGTATCTTATACTATACTGGTGTTAACCATAAAATTGGTGATACTCACGAAGGTACTGCTACTATGGACTGGATGGCTCAGGAGCAGGAAAGAGGTATCACAATCACTTCAGCAGCTACAACATGTCACTGGACATTGCAGGAAAACTGCAAACCTAAAGCTGGCGCTTTAGAGCACCGTATCAACATCATTGATACTCCGGGACACGTTGACTTTACTGTAGAAGTTGAGCGTTCACTCCGTGTACTTGACGGTGCAGTTGGTGTATTCTGTGCAAAAGGTGGAGTTGAACCACAGTCAGAAAACGTATGGCGTCAGGCTGACACATACAACGTACCAAGAATGGCATTCATCAATAAGATGGACATTTTAGGTGCCAACTTCTACGCAGCAGTTGAACAGATTAAGACAAGATTAGGTAAAAATGCAATCTGCATTCAGTTGCCAATCGGAAAAGAAGATGACTTCAAAGGAATTATCGATTTATTTGAAATGAAAGCTTATATCTATAATGATGATAAAGGTGATGACATTTCTATCGTTGATATTCCGGAAGATATGAAAGATGATGCTGAGTTATATCGTACAGAATTAGTAGAAAAAATCTGCGAATTAGACGACGATTTAATGATGGCATATTTAGAAGGAGAAGAACCATCTGTAGAAGAATTGAAAGCAGCATTAAGAAAAGGAACATGTACTTGTGCAGCTGTTCCGGTATGCTGTGGTACAGCTTACAGAAACAAAGGTGTTCAGAAACTTCTTGATGCAGTTATCGAATTCATGCCTTCACCACTTGACATTCCTGCAATCCAGGGTGTTGATGAAGACGGAAACGATGTTGTAAGAGAATCTTCTGATGAAGGTCCTTTCTCAGCATTAGTATTTAAGATTATGACTGACCCATTCGTAGGTAAGTTAGCATACTTCAGAGTTTACTCTGGAACAATGAACTCAGGTTCTTATGTATTGAATGCAACAAAAGGAAAGAAAGAACGTGTTGGACGTATCCTTCAGATGCATGCAAACAAGAGAGAAGAGCTTGACAAAGTATATTCAGGAGATATCGCAGCTGCGATCGGATTCAAATTCTCTACAACTGGAGATACAATCTGTGACGAACAGCATCCGGTAGTTCTTGAATCTATGGAATTCCCAGAGCCGGTTATCGAGTTAGCTATTGAACCAAAAACAAAAGCTTCTCAAGGTAAACTTGGTGAATCCTTAGCAAAACTTGCAGAAGAAGACCCGACATTCCGTGCTCATACAGATCAGGAAACAGGTCAGACAATCATCGCTGGTATGGGTGAGCTTCACCTTGAAATCATCGTAGACAGACTTCTTCGTGAATTCAAAGTAGAGGCAAACGTAGGTGCACCGCAGGTTGCTTACAAAGAATCATTCACAAAAGCAGTTGATGTAGACAGCAAATATGCAAAACAGTCAGGTGGACGTGGACAGTACGGACACTGTAAAGTTAAATTTGAGCCAACAGATGTCAATGGCGAGCAGACATTCTTCTTTGAATCTACAGTAGTAGGTGGAGCGATTCCAAAAGAATACATTCCAAAAGTAGGAGAAGGTATTGAAGAAGCTATGAAATCTGGTACACTTGGTGGATTCCCGGTAGTTGGTATTAAAGCTACTGTATACGATGGTTCTTACCATGAAGTCGATTCAAGTGAAATGGCATTCCATATTGCCGGATCTTTAGCATTCAAAGATGCTATGGCAAAGGCGGCTCCGGTACTTCTTGAGCCAATTATGAAAGTTGAAGTAACAATGCCGGAAGAATATATGGGTGATGTTATCGGTGACATCAATGCACGTCGTGGACGTATCGAAGGTATGGATGACTTAGGCGGCGGTAAGATCGTAAGAGCTTACGTTCCATTGTCAGAAATGTTTGGATACTCTACAGACTTACGTTCAAGAACTCAGGGACGTGGTAACTACTCTATGTTCTTTGAGAAATATGAACCAGTACCGAAGAACGTTCAGGAAAAAGTATTATCTAATAAAAATGCATAATTCTTACTAATTTTCGGGACGAAAATCTTAAAAAGACTTGAAAATCTATATGATTTGAAATATAATCAGAGATAACCGAGTAAATCAAAAATATGAAAAAAGCCCCTTTATAAGGGGCATATAATTAAGGAGGATTATTCAAAATGGCTAAAGCTAAATTTGAAAGAACAAAACCACATGCTAACATTGGTACAATCGGACACGTTGACCATGGTAAAACAACTTTAACAGCTGCTATCACAAAAACTCTTGCAGCAAGAGTTGCTGGTAACGCTGCTGTAGATTTCGAAAACATCGACAAAGCTCCAGAAGAAAGAGAACGTGGTATCACAATTTCTACAGCTCACGTTGAGTACGAAACAGAAAAACGTCACTACGCTCACGTTGACTGCCCAGGACATGCCGATTACGTTAAAAACATGATCACAGGTGCTGCTCAGATGGATGGTGCTATCCTTGTTGTAGCTGCTACTGATGGTGTTATGGCTCAGACAAGAGAGCACATCTTACTTTCTCGTCAGGTAGGTGTACCTTACATCGTAGTATTCATGAACAAATGTGACATGGTTGACGATGAAGAATTATTAGAATTAGTAGAAATGGAAATTCGTGAATTATTAGATGAATACGAATTCCCAGGAGATGATACTCCAATCATCCAGGGATCAGCTCTTAAAGCTCTTGAAGATCCAAACGGAGAATGGGGAGACAAAATTATGGAACTTATGGATGCAGTAGATAGCTACATTCCAGATCCACAGAGAGCAACAGATCAGCCATTCTTGATGCCAGTAGAAGACGTATTCTCTATCACAGGACGTGGTACAGTTGCTACAGGTAGAGTAGAACGTGGTACACTTCACGTATCTGACGAAGTTGAAATCGTTGGTATCAAAGAAGAATCTCGTAAAGTTGTTATCACAGGTATCGAGATGTTCCGTAAACTTCTTGACGAAGCTCAAGCTGGTGATAACATCGGTGCATTACTTCGTGGTGTTCAGAGAACTGAAATCGAAAGAGGACAGTGTCTTGTTAAACCAGGTAGTGTAACTTGCCACCACAAATTCACAGCTCAGGTTTACGTATTGACAAAAGATGAAGGTGGACGTCATACACCATTCTTCAACAACTACAGACCACAGTTCTACTTCAGAACAACTGACGTAACAGGTGTTTGTAACTTACCAGAAGGTACAGAAATGTGCATGCCTGGTGACAACGTAGAAATGTCAATCGAATTAATTCACCCAGTAGCTATGGAACAAGGTTTACGTTTCGCTATCCGTGAAGGTGGACGTACAGTAGGTTCAGGAAGAGTTGCTACAATCATTGAGTAATCGTTGATTTGTGATTTGAACTAATTGAATTTATACCCCGGAAACGCAAGTTTCCGGGGTTTTTCTTGAATTATAGGAAATTCCTTTGGAATCCTATAATTCAAAAAAATGCACTTCGTGCAAAGATGCGCAATCTTTTTTGAATTTATAAGAGATACAAGCAGTTGAATACACAGAAATAGCAAATTGAATAAGGAAGATGAAAGAGGAAATCTAACGATATAGGATTTAGAATAAAATATTCACTTGCAAATTTTGGCAAAAAGTGCTTTAATAAAATTAATATTATACAGGCGGGTTGTTACTTTTTAGGCAAAACCGAACTTTTGGAACAGAGTATATAATGTAAAATTGTATAGTCTGTTCCAAAAGTTCGGTTTTTTAGTGCAAAGCAGAATATTTTCCTGCTGTAAAGATTCGTCTGATAATAAATAATGAGGAGGAAAGATATGAAGAAAAAAGGAACATGGATGCGTGCAAGTGCAGGCGCCCTTTCTGCGGCAATGGTATTGGGGTCTGTAACTGTAGCGCCGGCTGTAAAGGCAGAAAATGTGGAAGAGAAAGCGGGTTATGAGGTTAACTATGCTCTTAATTCAAAAGTAACTGCGAGCAATCAGGAACTGGCAAATCAGTGGGGACCGGAGAAAGCGGTAGATGGCATTGTGAATCGTGATGCTGAGAAACCGGAACAGTCACGCTGGTCAACAGCACAGAGCACCACACAGGAAGCGAGAACGTTGACATTAGACTTGGGGGCAGTAAAGACATTCAGTCAGTTTGTAATTGAGTGGGAGAGAACCAATATTACAAATTTCAAGATTTCTGTTTCTGACACAGAAGATGGTACTTATAAAGATGTTTATGTAAAGGAAGATGGTAAGAATATTACATCTCTCACAAGCAGGATCAATCTTGAGAAAGCTGCAACAGGACGTTTTGTTCGTTTGACGGTGAACGGGTATACGTTGAACCCGGGTAACTGGCAGTCTGTATCTCTCTATGAGTTCAAAGTACTCGGAGAGGCTGAGAACTTGAGTGAAGGTGCAACAGTAGCAGCAGACGGATATGAAGATAATCTTGAAAAATTCCAACCTAGTAAAGTAGTTGACGGAGATGATACAACGCGTTGGGCAAGTCCGGCTAAGTTAGGACAACACTGGATTAGCTTAGATTATGGAAAAGAAATTTCTATCCAGTCATTCAAGATTCACTGGGAGCGCACGAATGCAACAAAATATCGTTTGGAAAAATCGTCAGACGGTACAAACTGGGAGCCGGTTGTAAGTTTTGAGAAAAACCAGACAGCTATCAGCAGATTATCAACTTAGATGAACCGATCAACACACAGCATGTACGCCTTTTCATTGAAGAATTCGATCCAAAAGGGGCGCCGGAAAACGGAGCTGAGGTGACATGGAACACAGTTGGTATCTGGGAGTTTGAGACTTATGCCGGAAAATTAGAAGAGCCGGAAAACACTCAGGATCCACAGGAAGTTGCAGATAACTTAGAGCTGCCTGAATCGATCGAAGGTGATTCTAAGAAATTTACAATGCCGGAAGTTCCGGAAGGGTTTGAAATAAGCTTTGTCGGAGCAGATTATGAGCAGATTTTAGACAGAGACTTGACAGTTTATCAGCCGTTGGTTACACAGCAGATTAAGATGAACTTCAATGTAAAAGCAGAAGGAAAAGATGGAAAAGCAGTTGACTCGAAAGAATATACAATGACTGTTACCGGTAAATACGAGCAGGAAGAGGGAGACAACGCAAAGCCAGCAGTAATTCCGGAACTTGCTGAGTGGAAAGGTGCAAAAGGCGGAGAGTTTGCAGTGAAGGACGGCAGCCGTATCGTTGTTGCAAACAAAGATAAAGCAGCGCTTCAGAGAGCGGCAACAGAGTTCCAGAAAGATTATAAAGATTTATTTGGAAAAGATCTTGAAATTGTATATGCGGACAGCGCAAATGCCGGAGATTTCTTCTTTACACTTGTAGAAGCAGGAACAGGTCTGAAAGAGGAAGGATACAATCTGAAAATTGGTGATTCAGTTACAGTGGAAGCAGAAACTTCAACAGGTGCATACTGGGCAACAAGAAGTATTCTTCAGATTTTAAAACAGACAGATGGAACAATCGCAAAAGGTGAGGCGCGTGACTATCCAAAATACGAAGTGCGTGGATTCATGCTTGATGTCGGAAGAAGACCATTCTCTAAGAAAATTGTCAATGAAGTTGCAAAGACAATGGCATGGTACAAGATGAACGACTTACAGCTTCACTTAAATGACAACTATATCTTCTTGGAAGATTACACAACTGCAGGAGAAGATCCGATGACTGCATATGAGGGATTCCGTTTGGAGTCTGATATCAAAGCAGATGGAAATCTGAATAAGGCAGATTTGACAAGTGATGACATGTACTGGACAAAAGATGAGATGCGTCAGATGATTCAGGATTACCGTGAAATCGGTATGGATATTGTACCTGAGTTCGATACACCGGCACACTCTCTTGCATTTACAAAGGTTCGTCCAGACCTTAAAATGGGTGGAAATGGACGTGAGAATGATCACTTTAATTTGGCAACTCCTAGTGGGGGTGATGCAAGTGAAACGCCATATGCGAAGTCTTTAGAATTTGTAGAAGGTCTTTGGGATGAATATTTGGAAGGTGAGAATCCTGTATTCGATGAAGAGACAATTGTTAATATCGGAACAGATGAATATTCAGAAACATATAAAGAACAGTTCCGCCAATTTACAGATGATTTGTTAGCACATGTTCAAGAGAAAGGTAATCAAGTTCGTCTTTGGGGAAGTCTTACTGCAAGAAAAGGTCAGACAGATGTAAGAAGCGAAGATGTACAGATGAATATCTGGAATGACGGTTGGGCAAATCCAAAAGAGATGTACAAAGAAGGATATGATCTGATTGATATGAACGATGGAACAGTTTACATTGTTCCGGCAGCCGGATATTATGGTGATTATTTGAATAAACAGCACTTATACAGTAATTATGATCCGGCAAAACGTATGGGAGTTCCGGTTGGTTCTGAACAGACACTCGGTGGAGCTTATGCAATTTGGAATGACATGGTAGATAAGAAAGCAAATGGTCTTTCTGAGATGGAAATTTATGACCGTTTCAACGATGCAGCTCCATTCTACGCATCAAGCTTGTGGGGAGATGAAGAAAAGACTTACGCAGAGGCAACAGAAGTCAGTGAAGCAGTTGGAGAAGCTCCTCGCACAAATGCATATGACAAAGTAGACAGCAAGGGGGACACTATTGTATCATACGATTTTGATGAAGGTCTGAATGATGAATCCGGAAACGGCTATGATGCAAAAGATGCAGTGAACGCAAAAGTAGAAGATAAAGCATTTGTATTGAACGGAAAAGAAAGCTATGTCTCTACTCCGCTTGACCGTGTTGGCCCTGGAAAGGAACTTTCTTTCGACATTACAATGAAAAAACCTGGAATGCCTGGAGAAATTTTATTCGAGGCAGATGCAGAGTACGGAACATATGATATCCGTATCATGGAAGATGGAACACTTGGATTTACAAGAGAAGGTTATGACTATTCCTTTGGATATAAGCTTCCGGTAAATCAGAAAGTATCTCTGACAATCAGAACAGACGGAGATGTGACTTCTCTGATTGCAGATGGCAAGAAATATACTGCAACAGGAAGCTACACATATGAAGGCGATTTGAAAGCATCTAATATCTCACGTGCGTCATTGTCATTGCCGACAGAACGAATTGGTTCTAAGACAAATGCGGTAAACGCAGTGATCGATAACATTGTGTTGACTTCTAAAGTGGTAAAAGAAGATTTGACAGAGGGAGCAATCGATTCAAAAGACTTCACAGTGACAGCTGACAACGAAAACTCAGATGGAAAAATTACAAATGCATTTGATAATAATATTTCTACAATCTGGCATACACAGTGGTCGCCAAACAAGAAACCACTTCCGGCTGTGATCACAATTGATATGAAGAAGAATTACGATATCAATGGATTCTACTATATGCCAAGACAGACAGGAAATAATGGATATATCTTAGAATATACATTGGAATATCAAGATGCTTCCGGAAACTGGCAGAAAGCTGTAGATAAAGGAACATGGGCTTCTAACGGATCTGAGAAAAATGTGAGATTTAAACCAATCAACACATCAAAATTAAGACTGACAGTTACAAAAGGACAGAATGATTTCGGTAGTGCGGCAGAGTTCAAAGTGCTTGGAGGAACAGAGGACTTGACAAAAGTACCACTTCGCATCAGCACATATGTAGAAGGAAGAGGAACAGCAGAAGTTTCAAAAGAGCAGATTAACAAAGGCGAGGAAGTTACATTTACTGCAAAAGCAGATAAAGGAAACAAATTCGTTGGCTGGTATGACATTTTCGGAAATGAAGTGAGCAAGGAAGCTTCTTACAAAGTAACACCGGAGGATAACCTGACATTGGTTGCTAAGTTTGAAGAATCTGACACACCGGTAGATCCGGATGGAGTAAACAAAGACAGTCTTAAGAAATTGTATGATGACTGTGTAGCGGCTGACAGAGACGAAAAAGAGTACACACCAGGTACATGGAAAGCATATGCAGATGCAATAGACGCTGCAAAAGCAGTCATTGACGATAAAGAAGCAACAGAAGAACAAGTGAAAAAAGCACATGATGATCTTCAAAAAGCTCTCTTTGAATTGAGACTGATTCCAAACAAAGATAAATTGGAAGACTTAATCAAAGAAGCAGAAAAGATGGATCTGAGCGGATATACATCAGAGAGCGTAAAAGTGTTTGAAGATGCACTTGCTCAGGCGAAAGTAGTTATGAAAGATCCGGAAGCTGATCAGGATGCTGTAGATGCAGCAGAGGGGCAGTTGAGGGCAGCAGTTGAACAGTTAGAAAAAGCTGACAAACCTGTAGTACCGAGCGAAGTAGATAAGAGCGCTTTGGAAAAATACTACAATGAATGTGTTTCATACTACAAAGAAGCTGACTACACAGCAGACAGCTGGAAAGTATATAAAGAAGCACTCACAAATGCCAAGACGGTGCTTGATGATGAAGATGCAACAGCAGAGGAAATCAAGGCAGCTACAGAGAAACTTGCAAAGGCAGCTAAGGATTTAGTGAAAAAAGAGGAAAATAAGAAACTAAGTACTCCATCTGCCGGTGGTTCAGATGAATCAGGAAAGAAACCGGTGACAGGAGATTCGACTGCGGCGCCAAATGAATGATGGTTCTTGCGGCAGCAGCATCCGTAATTGCAGGAAAAGAAATCTTAAAAAAGGAAAAAAACGGATGAATAATAAATAGCCGGCAATGAAAGTTGCCGGTTGTTTTAAAAGGGAAAAGGGAAATGGGAAAAAGGAAAAGAAATGAAAAGGAAAATATATAAGGGATTTCATAAGATTCTTGCAGGAATATTTGTATTGAGTCTTGTGATGATTTCGATCCAGGTACCGACACTTGTCGCTGCCGGAGAGAAAAAAGGAGAGGAAAAATTGGTGAATATCGCACCGGAATCAGAGATTACAGTCCCAAGTTCGGAAGCGGGGAAAGAAAAAGAAAATCTGGTTGACGGTGACGATGCGACCTTGTGGGTGCAAAACGGTGATACATGGCCGAGTGAGGTATCATTGAAGCTGCCTGCAGATAATACAAAAAAGATTAAAAAAATCGTTGTAAAGTTTGAACAGGGACATACTCCTTGGACGGTGGATATTCAACTGTCACATGCATTGAATAACGTCACGAGTGATCTTGTTGTGGATGATACAAAAGTGAATCACTGTTTTGATGATGTCTATGAATTTGAATATGAGACACCTTTGAATTTTACACACACGTATATTACATTGTCTAATCCGCAAAACGATGGACAGCCGGGAGCGTTCTGGCCGGCTATTGCAGAGGTGGAAATCTGGGCGGAGGCATCTTCCGAGGAAAGTGATCTGACCAATGTGGCGCCGCAGGCGACAATCACATCTGTTGGCGGGGATGCCGGAGTAAAAAGCAATCTGGTTGATGATAATTATGAGACATTGTACGTTTACAACAATGGAGGTATCTCCGGTTTGAAAGACGGCGCATGGATCGAGATGGAGCTCGACAGAGAGTATCCGGTAAAATCTATGGAGGCGGCTTTTGAACTTGTGGATCCGGATGAAAATGGCTTTGAATTTACATTTGACGTACTTGGGAAGAGTAAAAATGACACCGAGTGGCAGACGTTATTTGCAGGAGTGAAGGCAACGCGTCTGGAGGATGGACATATTCAGACATTATCTTTAGACAGTGTCAAGAATTTAAAGAGCATTCGCATCAATGTGACTGATATTGCGAGCACAGGCGGAGATCCGTGGCCGGCGCTGGCGGAATTTAAAATCTTTGCAGATGCAAACGGAAGCAATGTAGAAGATACTGAGAGTATCGCATATAAAAAACCGGTTCATACTAACACAGGTCAGTCTACAGTATCCAGAGTGAATGATGGCTCTACAACGAATGTGTGGTCGGGGGACAGATATCCGGCATACATTGATATTGATTTGGAGAAAATTATAATCTGGATGAGATTCAAGTGTTTACACCGTCCACAGGATATTCCCAGTATTCGATTATACGAGTATGGACGGAAGAGATTTGATAAGCTTGCGGAAAAAACAAGTAAAGAAAGCTGTCCGGCAGACGGTGAAAAATACGCTGCTGATGGAAAAGAAGCAAGAATTGTTCGTGTATATATGGAATATCAGTCGACTTCGGGAAAAGTCTTTGATCAATGAAATCCGTGTGCTTGGAAAGGAAAGCGGAACGAAAATTCAGGAGACACCAAAAGTTCAGGTGGAAGATTTTGCGGGTTCCGCATATGATGTGCAGATTACAGAACAAGATACGATTGATGAAGTGAAAGGGATCATTGAAAGAAGAATCGGCTCAGCGTATGTTGACTGGTTTACCTTGGAAGTGGCAGAAGGCGACAATGCATATGATTACTTTGAGTTATCTCAGAAAGATGGAAAGATTCACATCAAAGGAAACGATGGTGTCTCTCTTGCGACAGGGCTGAACCATTATTTGAAATATTATTGTAACGTAAATATTTCTCAGGTTGGGGATCAGGTGAAGATGCCAAAGAGCATTGTTCCAATTGAGGGAACGGTACATAAAGAGACAAAATTCCCGGTCCGCTATTCTTATAACTACTGTACGCTTTCATATTCTATGGCGTTCTGGGGTGAGAAAGAATGGAGAAATGAATTGGACTGGCTTGCATTGAATGGTGTAAATGTTGTTCTCGATGCAACAGCGCAGGAAGAAGTGTGGAGAAGATTTTTGGGAGAACTTGGATATTCGCACGAAGAAGCAAAAGATTTCATCGCAGGGCCGGCATACTATGCATGGGCATATATGGCAAATCTATCCGGATTTGGAGGACCGGTACATGACAGCTGGTTCACGGAGAGAACAGAACTTGCGAGAAAAAATCAGCTTATTATGAGAAAACTTGGCATGCAGCCGGTACTGCAAGGTTATAGCGGTATGGTTCCTGTTGATATTACAGATAAAGACCCAAGTGCACAGGTAATCAAGCAGGGGACATGGTGTTCGTTCCAAAGACCGAGTATGCTGAAGACAGATAGTGAGACATTTGACAAATATGCGCAGTTGTTCTATAAGGTACAAAAGGAAGTATATGGAGATGTATCTGACTACTATGCAACAGATCCGTTCCATGAAGGTGGAAACACAGGTGGTATGAGCCCGACAGTCATTGCCGAGAAAGTGTTGGCAAACATGATGGAGGCAGACGAAAATGGTATCTGGATTATTCAGTCATGGCAGGGAAATCCGTCGACGGCTCTGCTTCAGGGATTAGATGCAGCACGTGACCATGCGCTTGTACTTGATCTCTATGCAGAGAAAACTCCGCACTGGAACGAGACAGATCCTGGCTCTTACGGTGGAGCAGAAGGCGGTGGAGAATTTTTGGAACACTCCTTGGGTTTACTGCATGTTGAATAACTTCGGAGGGCGTCTCGGACTGCACGGACATATTGAGAATTTTGTAAATGGTGTTGCGCAGGCAGCGGCACAGGCGAACCATATGGCGGGAATCGGTATCACACCGGAAGCATCTGTGAATAATCCGGTACTGTATGATCTGTTCTTCGAGACAATCTGGTCAGATGATGGTGAGAATTTATCGGCGATCAACCTGGACGAATGGTTAAGGATTACACAACGAGAAGATATGGGGCAGAGAGCCAATCGGCGTATGAAGCAATGCAAATCCTGAATGATACTGTGTATAATCCAGAGATGAATATGAAAGGACAGGGAGCGCCGGAGTCGGTTGTCAACGCCCGTCCGGGATTAGATATTGGAGCGGCTTCCACTTGGGGAAATGCGGTGATCGATTATGATAAGGCTGAACTGGAAAAAGCGGCAGCACTGTTGCTAAAAGACTATGACAAATTAAAAGACAGTGCCGGTTATCAATATGATCTTGCAAATGTATTAGAGCAGGTGTTATCGAACACTGCTCAGGAATATCAGAAGAAGATGGCAGATGCATTCCGCGAGGGGGACGCTGAAAAATTTGAAAAAATGTCAAACAGTTTCCTTGAAATTATTACAAAGGTAGAGGAAGTAACCGGAACACAGGAAGAATTTATGCTTGGCACATGGCTGGAATCGGCGAAAGCACTTGCGAAAAATGCAGACGATTTCACAAAAGAATTGTATGAGCTAAATGCACGTGGCCTTATCACAACATGGGGAAGTATCGAGCAGGCAAACAGTGGAGGCTTGATTGATTATTCCAATCGTCAGTGGTCAGGACTTACAAGCGACTATTATAAACCACGCTGGGAAAAATGGATTGCCGAACGGAAAAAAGAATTGGCAGGAGAAGAGTCAAAAAATTACTCAGCAGCAGATTGGTTTGAAATGGAATGGGCGTGGGCTCGGAGCAATAACGAATATCCAACGAAAGCAAACGGTATGGATTTGGAAAAGCTGGGGACAGAGATTCTTGATAAGTATTCTGTAAGCCAGATTCCGAAAGATCCTGCAGAGAACGATGAGTTTGATATCTCTCTGGAAGGAATGACTGCAACTGCCGGAAGTGAGCAGGCAGGAAGTGAGACGGAAGGCTTGGCAAATTATGTTCTGGATAACAATACAGGAACGCTGTGGCATTCTTCATGGGCTGGGGCAGAGAGAGAAGACCTGTGGATTGATATCCGGCTTCCGGAAAAACAACTGGTGGATGGAATCCGTTTGTTGCCAAGAACAAGTGGAACAAATGGAGTTATCACAAAATACAGAATTGAAGTGAGTGCTGACAACGGACAGAGTTATCAGGAAGTGAGCAGTGGAACATGGAGTTCTGGAAACAGTTGGAAAAAGGCAAGTTTTTCAGAAGTGGAGGCAACAAATGTCCGTGTCTATGCGGTAGAGTCGCTTTCGACGGATTCTAATAATTATGCTTCCGCTACTGAGATTCGCATTACCGGACCGAAAAAGGTAGAAGTGCCGGTTGACAAGGCAGAACTACAGGAAGCCTATGATAAGGCGGCTAAAATGGATCTGAGTATGTACACGGAACAGAGCCGCAAAGTGATGGAAGATGCAATTGCAAATGCAAAAGCAGTATTGGACGATGAAAAGTCGGCACAAGAAACAGTTGATGAAGCATTAAAACGGCTGCAGGAAGCAGAAAAAGGGTTGGAGTTGATTCCGAGCACGCCTGTGAAAAAAGAAGATCTTAAGAAGAAACTGGATGAGGCAGAACAATACAGGAAAGAGCTTGATTCCTATACACCTGTAACGAGAGAAGCTTTTGTGAAAGCTTATGAACTTGCAAAAGAGGTATATGAGGATGAAAAGGCAACTCAGGAAGCGGTAGATGCAGCATTTGGACAATTGCAGAAGGCGATTTTTGATCTGAGACAAATTCCGAGCAAGGAAAAATTAGAAGAGTTGATCAAAGATGTGGAACAAATGGATCTTACAGGATATACTGAGGAATCAGCAGGCAAGGTGGAATCAGCATTGGAGTTTGCAAAGAAAGTTGCATTTGATGAGAATGCGACAAGTGCTGATGTGAGAAAGGCATCAGATATGCTGAGAGCGGCAGTTCAGGGATTGGAAGAAAAATCTGAAAGTGGCACAACACCGGATAAGCCGGAAAGTGGAAATCAGAAAGAAAATCCAAAAGAAAATCCAAAAGAGCAATCGAGTGTGAAAACAGGAGATAACAATTCTATGATTGTTTGGCTTGTAGTAGCAGTATCGATGTTAGTTGTCCTAATGGAAAGAAAGAGAAAAGAGAAGCGATAGTATTATAATAAAGAAGAAACCGGAGCTTTTGCTCCGGTTTCTGTTTGCGTATATAGAACTATGAAAGTTTTTTCGCATCTTTGAAGAATGTAAGTGCTGTGTAAATCATTACTACGATAACAATCCATGTCAACACTGTAGTTGGCATCTCTTTTACTAAGAAGTAAGCGATGAATACACCGATCATACCACCAACTGTTAACATAACAGAAGCTTTTCTGTCGTATTTTCCTTCTTTGATGAATTTGATACCACAAGATGGCATTAAGAATGCACAAGAACCCATCATAATAGGGAATGCAGATTTAATATTCATACCAAGTGCACCAATCATAGCCATACATGGAGCGTAAAGTCCAACACCGATTGTCATCAAAGCACCTAAGAAGAAGTTGATTACGATACCAAGAACAAGTTTTACGCCTGTAAGACCTGTAGCTGTTCCGGCAGCACCGAATGGTCCAACTTCCATTAATTTACAACCCATCATCACTGCAAGGAAAAGTAATGCAACACCTAAAGCGATACGGATCTGTTTTACAGGAAGTTTTGAAACGATACCTGCACCGATGTAAGAACCGATTGCAGCTGCTGCAAGTAAACCTACTAATGTAACTGTGTCTAAGTCAATCAATCCAAGGAAGAGTACGAATTCTGTTACGACAGGAATCGCATCTCCAACGTTGAGAGTACCTGGCATTACTTCGTCATCACAAGACTTTGTAAATTTGAAACCTGCCTGAGTGGTAGCGAAACTACCAATTCCTAATGTATCGAAAAAGTTAGTGATAATACCAATAAGTAACAATGAGATAACTTTCTTGCCTGTAAATTCTTCTTTATGTTTGATGCAGTCGGCAATCCAGTAAATAGCAAAAACTGCAGTATAAGCAATAATAACGATACGTAAAATAAGAGTAGCGTTCATATAATATCCCTCCAGATTAAATATTAAATTTTGAAAATTGGTAAAAAATAGAGACATATCAAAGAGATAGTATATGCAAAGCCCCCGATATTGAATATACCTTGTTAAAAATATGTCTTTATCTATTGATAATTGTAACAAGTTTAATAGGAAAAGTCAATGGATTCAAAGGTGAAATTTAGTTCAGTAAAGTGCCGAAAAAAAGCCTAAGATTCAGCGTTTCTTCCTATTTATAAATATAAGAGTAACAGTTCGGCTGCAAAAGCTTGAAACAGTGGTATAGCAGTCGGTTTTGCGGCAGATTTATGAGAAAATTTTCTCTTGTAAACGAACTGGCAGAAAAAATAAAAAAAGTCTTGAAAAATGAAAAGAAATCATGTATAATAAAAAAGCTGTGACATGATAGCGTTGAAGCGTGAGGTTGCTACTTATAATAGTAGGTGTTCCGTGGAGCGAATGTCAAGTTAGGAAACTGGCGACAAGTCACTGTACGAATCAATAACAACCGATGAAAAACGGTAACAACGTGTGAGTTCTCACGACACACACGGGAGAGTGTACAGTCACCGCTTGTCGTACTTGAGTTTAATAGTACGAAAAGGAGGCGACTTTTTTTATGGCAAGTCAAGTAATGAGAATTACACTGAAAGCATATGATCACCAATTGGTTGATGCATCTGCAAAGAAAATTATCGAAACTGTAAAGAAAAATGGATCACAGGTGAGCGGACCGGTACCACTTCCAACTAAAAAAGAAGTAGTAACAATCTTAAGAGCGGTACACAAATACAAAGATTCCAGAGAGCAGTTCGAACAAAGAACTCACAAAAGACTGATCGATATCATCACACCAACACAGAAAACTGTTGATGCATTATCAAGATTAGAGATGCCAGCTGGTGTTTATATCGACATCAAAATGAAAAACAAATAAGAGTTCGATCAAATTAAGAGACAGTAAGTATCCTATAATTTAGGATGAACACGAAAGTGTTCCGCTGTAAATCACAGGAGGTAATAATAATGAAGAAAGCTATCTTAGCTACAAAAGTCGGAATGACTCAAATCTTCAACGAAGACGGAGTATTAACTCCAGTAACTGTTCTTCAGGCTGGTCCTTGTGTAGTAACACAGATCAAAACAGTTGAGAACGACGGTTACAGTGCTGTTCAGGTTGGTTTTGTTGACAAAAAAGACAAAATCGTGAACAAAGACAAAAATGGTAAAAAAGAGATTGTACACAGACATGGTACAACAAAAGCAGAAAAAGGACATTTTGACAAAGCTGGTGTTTCAAGCAAGAGATTTGTAAGAGAATTCAAATTTGAAAATGCTGAGGAATTTACATTAGCACAGGAAATCAAAGCTGACATCTTTGCAGCAGGAGACAAAGTAGATGCTACTGCAATCTCAAAAGGTAAAGGATTCCAGGGTGCGATTAAGAGACATAACCAACACAGAGGACCTATGACTCACGGTTCTAAATTCCATCGTCATGCAGGTTCCAATGGTGCTGCATCTGATCCAAGTAAAGTATTCAAAGGTAAAAAGATGCCAGGACACATGGGAAGCAAGAGAATTACAATTCAAAATCTTGAAATCGTAAGAGTAGATGCTGAAAACAACTTAATCTTAGTAAAAGGATCAGTTCCGGGACCTAAGAAATCTTTAGTAACAATTAAAGAAAGCGTAAAAGCAATCTAGTCTTTAATAGGAAAGGAGGAACACACAGATGGCAAACGTATCTGTTTATAATATCGAAGGTAAAGAAGTTGGAACAATCGACTTGAATGATGCTGTATTCGGTGTTGAAGTAAATGAACACTTATTACACATGGCAGTTGTGAACCAACTTGCAAATAAACGTCAGGGAACGCAGAAAGCAAAAACTCGCTCAGAAGTTTCAGGCGGTGGTAGAAAACCATGGAGACAAAAAGGAACAGGTCATGCAAGACAAGGTTCTACAAGATCTCCACAATGGACAGGCGGTGGAGTTGTATTTGCTCCAACACCAAGAGACTACTCTTTCAAATTAAACAAAAAAAGAAAAGAGAGCAGCTCTGAAATCAGCTCTTACAACAAGAGTATTAGAAAAACAAACTCATCGTTCTTGACGAAATGAACTTTGGTGAAATTAAAACAAAGAATTTCCAGAACATGTTAAACAACTTAGAAGTATCTAAAGCATTAGTAGTGTTAGAAGATGGAAACACAAATGCAGCATTATCTGCAAGAAATATTGCAAATGTGAAAACAGCTTGGACAAATACAATTAATGTGTACGATATCTTAAAATACAACACAGTAATCGTAACGAAAGCTGTTGTTGCAACAATCGAGGAGGTGATACGCATAATGGCAGACATTAAATACTATGACGTAATCCTTAAACCAGTAATCACTGAAAAATCTATGGAGCTTATGGCTGACAAGAAATACACTTTACTTAGTTCAACACACAGGCTACAAAGAATCAGATTAAAGAAGCAGTTGAAAAAATGTTCGCAGGAACAAAAGTAAAAAGCGTAAATACTATGAATCTTGATGGAAAAACAAAAAGACGTGGTATGACATTTGGAAAAACTGCTAAGACAAAAAAAGCAATCGTTCAGTTGACAGCTGACAGTGCTGATATCGAAATTTTTGAAGGACTGTAAGAAACAGCCTGATATATTGAAACCATACGGATTAAAACCGTGATAATAAATAATCGTAAACGAAAGGAGTGACAGTAATGGGAATTAAAACATATCGCCCATATACACCTTCCAGAAGACATATGACAGGTTCTGATTTTTCAGAAATCACAAAGACAACTCCAGAGAAATCTTTGTTAGCTTCTAAAAGCAGAACAGCTGGTCGTAACAATCAGGGTAAAATCACAGTAAGACACCGCGGAGGCGGAGCTAAAAGAAAATATAGAATTATCGACTTTAAGAGAAAGAAAGATGGTATTCCGGCAACTGTAATCGGAATCGAGTACGATCCAAACAGAACAGCGAATATCGCACTTATCTGCTACGCAGATGGTGAAAAAGCTTATATTCTTGCGCCTCAAGGCTTAACAGATGGAATGAAAGTAATGAACGGACCGGAAGCTGAAGTGAGAGTAGGAAACTGCTTACCACTTTCTGAGATCCCAGTAGGTACACAGATCCACAACATTGAGTTATATCCAGGAAGAGGCGGACAGTTAGTTCGTTCAGCTGGTAACAGCGCTCAGTTAATGGCTAAAGAAGGCAAATATGCAACATTAAGATTGCCATCAGGCGAAATGAGAATGGTGCCAATCATCTGTAGAGCATCAATCGGTGTTGTAGGTAACAGAGATCACAACCTGATTAACATTGGTAAAGCCGGACGTAAACGTCACATGGGTATCAGACCTACAGTTCGTGGTTCTGTAATGAACCCTAATGACCATCCACACGGTGGTGGTGAAGGTAAGACAGGAATTGGATCGTCCAAGGATACCATGTACACCTTGGGGTAAAACCAAGACAACTTGGTCTTAAGACAAGAAAGAAAAACAACAAGTCTAACAAGTTAAATCGTTAGAAGAAGAGATGGTAAA
>ENA-OQAB01000443-OQAB01000443.1-human-gut-metagenome-genome-assembly--contig:-NODE-443-length-22774-cov-2.686360_pt1 | contig 22774 bp, 21 predicted proteins | sample MGYA00242490_ERZ504517 | MGnify/ENA primary metagenome ERZ504517 (study PRJEB26092, sample SAMD00036298) | human gut metagenome | host: Homo sapiens | study: EMG produced TPA metagenomics assembly of...
CCAGGCCGGTAACGTCTATAAGTCGATGTACCTGTACGATGAAAGCTGCCAGTCGGCCATTGAAATCAAAGTGACTTCGGGATATTACATTACCTATGCTCCCGGTCGCCTGGTTTATATCCGTTTCAGGGGTCTGGTGCTGGGAAATTACCGCACGATGCTCAGCGTGGGTGTCGCATCGACCAATTCCGATTATGCGAACGGTAACATGGAGGATCGCAATACCTTGGAAGAGCATGTCAAGCTCGGCGAATTGATCGGCTTGACGGCGGCCGATACTTTGGTGGTTACTCCCGCTTCCTATTCGACGCTGACGGATGAGTCGCTGGGGCGTTTGATCCGTTTCGAAGGGTTGGAAAGCAAGTTCGGCAAGGCCGGCTGGGGGTATAAAAATACATTCCCCAACTACTTCGCCAACAGTACCTCCTACGATGTGAATTCTCCGGGTTGGACCGATATCAACGATTGGGCTACCTGGGCGACGAAGCGGGTCGATGAGCTTACGCACGAGAGTACGTTCTATTATGGCTCTGCCTGGTTCACCTATGGCGACATCAACACCCTCGCAGGCAATTATGTCGTACGTTCGAGCGGTTATTGCCGTTTCCGTGACGAGAAAATACCTGCGGACGGTTCCGTGGTGAACATTACCGCGATCTATACCAAGTTTTCGCAGGGCAGCGATGCGACGGCGGCCTATCAGTTGTTGCTGAACAAGGCGTCCGACGTGGTCGTGACTTCGAAATAGCCGCAGTTTGCAGTTGAAATCGCCGGGCCTCATCTTTTTGATGAGGCCCGTTTTTTATTCTTTATGCGGTTGCGATTCCGCTCGTATTGTCCGCGAAGGAGCTGCCTCCGGTCTTATGAGGCGTAAATTTCAGGGAAGAGCAGTGCGCGGAAGTCGGAGCGCATGATCTTGTCCCGTTACTGTTTTTCCTGCCTGCCGGGGAGCCGGTTGCCGTATGTCCGAAAAAAGCAAGACATTGTTCGGATCGTTCTTTTGCTGCAAGTTGGCAGGCTGTCGCACCGGGGGACCTGCTGTCCGCATAATGCGATTCCGACTGCCGGGAAGGGGCAACGTGATCGGCAGAGAGCTGTCCGCAAACGGAAGAGCGTCGCCGAAACGGAGAATTCGATGCGAAGTGCGGAATCGGAAAGCATGGCGGGGTATGACATAACGTCGTTCGTGGAGTTTGGTTCCGCGTCTGTTTTCCGGAAACGGATACGATTCCTGTGCGTGGACGATCTTCCTGCATTGCAGATAGGAGCGGAAAAGGAAACATCCGTGAACAGGAGTCCGAAACCAAAGAAAACCCCCGAACCGGTGAGAGTTCGGGGGTAGTAGTGAATAAAACCTGTTATTGATGATTATTCATCTGTTTCGGGTTGAGCTTCGGGACGCATGGTGACCTGTATTACGTTGCCGCTGTCGAGGAGCTTCTTCGCCAGGTCGCGGATCTCGTCGTAAGTGATGCTGTTCAGGGTCTTTTCGTAGTCGGCGAGCAGATTCTGCTTGTGACGGTTGTAGTCGTCGATCAACCCGAACCAGGTGCCGTTATTTTCGAGCGTATTCTTGAATTGCTTGACCAAGTATTCGCGGGAGTCGTTGATGTCTTTGGCTTCCGGTCCTTCAGTCGCGATTTTCTCGATTTCATCGAAAACGATCGGCACGAGTTCGTCGGCCATCTCCTCGTTGGTGTCGAACTGTATTTGCAGGAGGGCCTGTTTTTTCGGGACGATACGAGAGAGTATAGCTTACCTGTACTCCGTACGTGCCGCCTTTCTCCTCGCGGATGGATTTCAGGTTAACGGTTGTTTAGAGCCATGTTGAGCAGCAACATGGTTTGCTTGTTGCGCAGCGTGTAGTCCGCATCGCTCGAGAAGAGCAGGAACTCCGAAACTTTCGGCTGCAGCATCGGGGTGCGGAAGTCGTTCACGACCTTGCCTTTGGCTGTGCGGAGTTTGTCGTCCGTGAACTTAAGCACGTGTTTCGAGGTGGGAATCGAACCGATATATTTCTCGACCAACGGCTTCAACGTTTCCAAATCCACGTTGCCTACGAAGGTGAACGTAAAGCTGTTCGCACCCGGGTAGAGCGTTTTGAAGGTTTTCGGCAGATTTTCGAACGAGATGCTTTCCAGGGCCTCGATCGTCAGCGGCTGCTGACGCGGATTGTCGCTGTAAAGCGTTTTGATCGTTTCTATCTGCATGATGTAGTCGGGATTCGAGGTCAGGTTCTGGACGTATGCCTTGTAGCTGTCCATCGTCGTGTTGAAATCCTCCTCCGAGAAGCGGGGACTTGTGAAGTTCTGGTAGAGCAGTTGGAGCATCGTTTCGATGTCTTTGGGCGAGCAGTAACCGCTCATACCGTTGCTGTAGTTATTGACGTACAGGTTGATTCCGGCTTTCTTGCCTGCGAGCTGCTTGTTCAGTTCGATTGCAGAGAATTTGCCCACCCCCGACTGGGCCGCGATGACCGGAAGGAATTCACCCTCCTTCACCTCAGTATCGGCAAGCTGCGACATCCCGCCGTCAGCCTGTACCTGCAGCAGGACTTCGTCCGCCTTGAGTTGGGTCGGTTTGACGATGATCTTCACACCGTTCTTGAGAATCCATTCGGTCGTTCCGAGATCCTCGTTGTATGCGGTCTTTTTCACGGGCGAGCCTTTCAGCTTGATATCTGCGGGGATCAGAGGCTCGCTGACGGTATTGTCCTGGTAAGCCTCGACGTCGGATGCCATGACCTCGCTGCGGATGGCCAGAAGTTCGGCTTCGGTCGGCTCGGTCAGTCCCTCTTTCTTCGGTACTTCGACGGTGATAACCTGGTTTTCAGGTGTCAGAAGTTGTTTTACCCAAGCATTCACATCGTCGAGGGTCAATGCTTCGAGGTATTGTTTGTCGAGGTTGTACTGCGTTTCGGCATCTGCCATAGCGGTATTTTTCTTGTAATTCGCCAGGTAGGTTTGAACATATTGTCCGTTCGTAAGGTCGTTCCGATTGGCATAGGTAGCCTCGGCCTGACGCAGGAATTCAGCTTTCGTACGATCGAATTCGCTCTGTGTAAAGCCGTAACGCTTCATCTTTTCCATCTCTTCGAGGATAGCTTTGTAACCGCAGAGCAACTCTCCGTCTCGAGTTTGTACGGCGACCATCGTGAGATCTTGGGTCGGATTCACTCCCAGTATGTTGCCTGAATCCATCCCGGCACTCAGGAACGGAGCATCGGGCTGCATGGCGATTTCATTCATACGGTCGTTCGCCATGGCACTTGTGTAGGAGTTGAGTACATCGTACATTTGGCTAATTATCAGGTTGTTGTATTGCTTGGGGAGAGCGGGTCGTTTGATGAAGAGCTGCATGACCGAAGCCGTCATTTCGGGATCGGAAAAGATGCTGACGATGGGTTCTTCGTTTTCAGGAACTAGGTAAGCCTCTTTCTGCGGGGCATCTGCAGGGGAAACCGGAATATTCCGCCATCAGGGTTTTGATCTTGTTTTCGATCCGATCGACGTCGATATCGCCGACTATGACGATCGCCTGGTATTCCGGGCGATACCACGTTTTGTAGAAGTCGTACAAGGCTTTATGGTCGAAACTCTTCAGACCGTCCAGATAGCCGATTACGTTGCGGTGCTCGTATTTCGAGCCTCTGTTGACGGCGGCGTTGCGTCGTACCATGGCGCGCCATCCAGCTCCGTCGCGGGTGCGCAGCTCCTCCATGATTACGCCGCGTTCGTTGTTGATCTCCTGAGGCTCCAGACTGATGAACTGCGACCAGTCGTGCAGGATCAGCAGTGCGGTGTCGATCGTCGCAGGGTTTGCTGTGGGCACATTGTCCAGGTTGTAGCATGTTTCATCGTAAGAGGTGTAGGCATTCAGGTCCGCACCGAATTTGACGCCGTTACGCTCCAGATATTCTATCATCTTTTTGCCCGGCAGGTTCTTGGTGCCGTTGAAGGCCATGTGTTCGAGGAAGTGGGCGAGGCCCTGTTGGGAATCTTCCTCCTGGACAGCTCCTACGTGGTGGAAAATGTAGAAAGATGCCTGTCCCTTGGGTTTTTCGTTGTGACGGATGTAGTACGTCATGCCGTTTTCGAGTCGTCCGACGCGCACCTCCTTATCGGCGGGAATCGGCATGTCAGGCTGTAGTTGCGCCATGACATTCGTCATTGCGAACAGCGTGACAAGTAAAAGAATGAACCTTTTCATAAAATGATTGTTAATTGATTTTGGGTGAAATTATTTGTATTGCGTTGTCATTCGGTTGTTTCTTCCGGTCGGTATTCGATGATGTCGCCCGGCTGGCAGTTCAGTTCGCGGCAAATGGCTTCCAGCGTTGAAAAGCGGATCGCCTTGGCCTTGCCGTTCTTGAGAATGGAAAGGTTGGCCGGGGTGATATCGACCCGCTCGGCGAGCTCGCCGAGTGACATCTTTCGTTTCGCCATCATGACATCTATGTTGATGATTATCGCCATGTCTTGCGTCCCCCCCCCGTGTGTATATTGTATATCGACATTTATTTTTTCTTTAGATCGTGAGTTTTTGCTCTTCGCTCAACCGGGATCCGATCGAGAAGACCTCGGCCGAGAAGAGTACCAGAATCGCCATGACGATGTTCCAGTAGTTGAGCGGGAACGAGGCGGCGACTTGCAGGGGCGAATCTTCGAGAAACGTCCGGGTCGTACTCTGGTAAATATAAGAGCCGACTCCGGTGCAGACTTCGGCCAGAATCAGCAGGAACCCTACGGCACGCGTGTAGATGATGATACGCCCCGGCAGGGGTTGTTCGTCCCGTACCGATTTGCGCAGGATATTGATAATCAGCGCTACCAGGATCAGGATAGAGAGCTTGGCCAGCAGGGCCGGGATGGACAGCAGCAGTATGTAATTGATTCTGTTCAGTGTCCGGACTACTGTCGGGTCACTGTTTTCGTCCGTTTTGACGTAGATATTAACCCCCGTATATTCGGCTTCGGTGGAGATCGATGCGTGTCCGGTTTCTATCGGGAAAAGAGTTTCGTCGCTCTGGGCGTTTGCAACCGGGCCGCCAAAAAGTAGGTGTGTTGCGCGATACCGTGTTTTTCCTGCATCCGAATGTCTTCGGACGCAGCCTGCCAACCTGTCGCCAGACTCGACGACACGTGGGGCACGAAGCTGTGGATGAATCCTGCGGCCAGAGCCAGGAAATAAAAGATGTAAATGACCAGCAGATGGCGCCGCAGAGATTTTTTTCTGTTTTTTGTCCATTTTCGGTTTGCTGAATACGTAATGGAGGTGTTCGACCTGTTTTTAACCTCCGGTGAGGCAAAGATAGTAAAGAACTTCTGCAAAACAAATAATTTTTATCGTTTTTCGATAAAAACGCAATAAAATATAACGAATGATGTTTCTCGTCTGAATACGGAGCGGAATTTTCCGGACTTTTCCCGAACCGGAGATCGGACGGGCAACCCGGCTGAAACCTACCGAAGGTCGGACCGGCAGGGATCATCCCCGTCTTGGAGGCGAGGCCCCTGCAAGTACGGACGATCGAAACGAGAAAGCCCCTCTACGAGCTTCGTTACGCGGGGGAGCCGAAAACAAAAGTTGAGTTTGGTTCTCCGCTCTTCTTGTTATTATCTTTGACTTCTTCTTAGACACTCCATGCCGGCAAAACGCAAATAAAATTTGCTTTTGTACCCGGCTTATTCGTATCTTTGCACGAAATGCAGTCGGCGCGGCCGGAAGGCTTCGCTCTGTTTCCGGCATACGCCGCTACTGTCCGCAGGAAGCCGGGCCGGGGCGTTTTTGTAGGAATGAAACCATTCGGTATCTACGGCTTTCTCCCGGCCCGGCGGATAACCGGCGGATTGTCGTTTCGTTGCATTTGAAATTGAAAACGCACTGAAATATGGCAGAGAAAACAGGTTACACTTATTATGCAGACCCTCAGCAGGTCGATTTCACACTTCGGATGACCGTTCCGGCTTTGGCGAACGAGGTCCTCAATACGGCGGGTGTCGATGCCCAGCGCAAAGGGTTCGGGATCGATAAGTTGAATAAGGAAAACCGCTCGTGGGTCCTTTCGCGCATGGCGATCGAGATCGACGACCGCCCCGAACAATACACTTCTTATGAAATCGTAACGTGGGTGAACGAGTACAACCGGATGCTCTCGACCCGTAATTTCACGCTGCACGATGCCGCTGGCCGGGAGTTCGGGCGGGCCGTGACGCAGTGGTGCATCATCGACTTGGCGGTCCGTAAAGCGATCGACCTGAACACGGTTATCGGGCCTTGTACCGATACGCTCGTCGATGCCCCTTCGCCGACGGAGAAACCCCGCAAGGTGATGGGGATCACACCGCAGCATGTGATGGAGCACCGGGTGGTTTACAGCGACATCGACTTCAACCGTCACGTCAATACGATGCGTTATATCAACATGATGTTCGATATGCTGCCCATCGAACAGTTGACCGCGATCCGGCCGGTGCGTCTTGACATTCATTTCATGCACGAATGCCGTTACGGGCAAACCCTTACGGTCGGGTACGAACAACGGGACGGCTTGTCGCTGTTCGAGGTTTCGAACGGAGAGGAAGCCGCTGTCCGGGCGGCGCTCGAGTGGCGTTGAGGTGCTGTATTTCGTGGTGGCGGGCAAGGCAGGGAGCCGACCCGAATCGACTTCGTTTCGGTCCGATTTTACGATCGGCTTTGTTCCTTTCTGGAACGGGTTTTGCTGATATAGGGACAAAACCTTTATTATTATGGAAAAGATCAAAGTTGCGAACAAGTACCAGAAAAGTATCGATCTGTTGAACGATGCTTTGGGAAAAGAAATTGCCACCTCGCTCCAGTACATGTATTTCCATGTCCATTTCGAAGATGCCGGTTACGAGTATCTGTCCAAAAAGATGCGGATGATTTCGATTGCCGAGATGCGTCACAGCGAGGAGTTGTCCGACCGTATCCTCTTCTTGCAGGGGGACGTGAATATGAACCCGTCGTTTCCGACGCGCCAGATCACCGATCCCCAAGGAGATGTTCCGTTTCGCTATGCAACTGGAACAGAGTACGATCGATAGCTATAACGATGCCGCTCGCATTGCGGCCGAAGCCGACGATTCGGTAACGCACAAGATGTTCCAGGATCTGGCCGTCGAAGAGGAGGAGCACTTGGACTATTTCCGCAACGAGTTGCAGAACCTGCTCGATTACGGCGACAAGGAGTACCTCGCCTTGCAATCTTTTGCACGCAGCAAGGCCGAAGCCGAAGGTAAGGTTTCCGAGTAGTTTTTCCTCGCGGACGCGAGATAATGCGTCCCATACGTGGTTTTTGAATAAAATTTCATATCTTTACACGCGAAAAAAACTATTAACTTATTAAAATAATAGAGATATGAAATTTTATATCCGTATCGTGCTGCTGGCGGCTTTCTTGACGAGTTTGTTGTCGGCTCACGCGCAGTCCCCGACCATTACCTGGGACAGCACTGTGAAGGACCTCGGCGATTCGAATTACGAAGTCGTATTTACGGGTAAGATCCTGCCGGGATGGCATACGTACGACCTGCATTCGGACGTTTCTTCGACCCTGGTGGAGTTCGAGCCTGCAACGGGCCTGACGCTCGACGGCGATCCTTATGAGATCAACGCTTCCAAACGCGAATACGACGATATTTTCGAGGTCGAAATGGGTACTTATTTCGATGAAATCATCCTCGGTCAGAAAGTCACCCTGACGGGTGAAGGCGCCGTATTGAAAGGCAATATCAACTGGCGTTCCTGCGAGGAGGAAAATTGCAATTCGCCCGAGGATTGGGGATTCGAGATCACGATCGGCGATCCCGAGGCGGCCTGGGCATCCGTTGCGGCCGGGGACGCTGCGGATCAACCTGTTTCCGGCGACGGAGCCGGAGAGTCCAAAACCCTGTGGGGGTTGATTATCGAAGCGGTTCTTTGGGGCTTCGCGGCGCTGCTCACTCCTTGTGTATTCCCGATGGTCCCGATGACTGTATCGTTCTTTATGAAAGGCAGCGGATCGCCTGCTGCGGGACGTTTCAAGGCTTCGATGTACGGTTTCTTCATCGTAGCGCTCTATACGCTTCCCATTGCGGCGATCATTCTGATTACGCGTCTGGTGGGCGGCGATGCCGTGACGGCCGACATCTTCAACTGGCTGGCTACGCACTGGCTTCCCAACCTGATCTTCTTCATCGTGTTCATGATTTTCGCCGCATCGTTCTTCGGGGCCTTCGAGATCACGCTTCCGAGCTGGATGGTCAATAAGAGCGACCGGCACGCGGACAAAGGCGGTTTGATCGGTATCTTCTTCATGGCTCTGACGCTGGTGTTGGTGTCGTTCTCCTGCACCGGGCCGATCGTCGGCAACGTCCTGATTCGTTCGACTGCCGGCGAATTCTGGGTGCCCATCGTGACGATGTTCGCTTTCTCGCTGGCTTTTGCTCTGCCTTTTACGATTTTCGCTTTCTTCCCCTCCTTGCTGAAAGACCTGCCCAAGAGCGGCGGTTGGCTCGGTTCCGTGAAGGTCGTTCTCGGTTTTATCGAGGTCGCCCTCGGTTTCAAGTTCCTGAGTATGGCCGACCAGACCTACCACTGGGGGTTGCTCGACCGTGAGGTCTATTTGGCGATCTGGATCGTCGTGTTCACATTGCTGGGTTTCTATTTGCTGGGTAAGATCCGCTTCGCTCACGACGACGAACTCAAGCACGTTTCGGTGACGCGGCTGACGCTGGCCATCGCTTCGCTTTCGTTCGCGGTCTATATGTTTCCGGGTATGTTCGGTGCGCCGCTGAAAGCTCTTTCTGGCTATTTGCCCCCGATGCATACGCAGGACTTCGTGATCAATACGCAGGGTGTCGTTGCCGCACCGTCAGCAACGGCACAGACGACTGAAAAGATCAAATATGCGGATATCCTGCACTGGCCTTACGATCTGCCGGGGTATTTCGATCTGGCCCAGGCCGAAGCCGCTGCCAGGGAGGCCGATAAACCCTTGTTTGTGGACATTACGGGAATCAGTTGTGTGAATTGCCGCGAAATGGAAGCCCGCGTCTGGAGCGATCCGCGCGTGCAGCAGATCCTGCGCGACGATTACGTGCTGGTAGCCCTCTATACCGACGACAAGACCAAAGTGCCCGAGAACGAATGGGTGACCACTGCGGGAGGCAAGGTTCTCAAGGACATCGGCCGCATCAACTCCTACATCGCCCAGACCCGTTTCGGGGTGAACGGACAGCCCAACTACCTGATCCTCGGCCGTGATGGGCAGGAATTGGTTCCCAAGCGGGCTTACAATCTCGACGTGGAGGCATACATCGACTTCCTGAAGAGCGGTGTGGAGGCGTATAATAAAACGAAATAGGATGGATAACGATAACCGGTTCGGGCAGTTCCTCCGAACCGGTTATCGTTATCTCCTTGTTGCAGGATTCGGTAGGGTATTTGTATTTTTCCTGAAGTTGCCGTGCGCTGTTTATTCGAAAACAGGAGGGCCGTACCGAAGGTTTGAATCCGTTCGGGGATTCGATTTCAGTTATAAATAAAAGTTCGGGGTATGAAAATTTCGATCGTGGGGCCCGCCCATCCGTATCGTGGGGGCTTGGCCGTAATTATGCAGAGCATGGCCCGGGTTTTCCAACATCGGGGCGACGAGGTGAAGATCAAGACTTTCACGCTCCAGTATCCCCGTATTTTCTTTCCCGGCAGGAATCAGACGGTGCAGACACCTCCGCCGCCCGATCTGTACATCGTGCGGTGCGTGAATACGATGAATCCGTTCAACTGGATCGCCGTGGGGCGGTGGATCGCCCGCGAGAAGCCGGATTTCGTGCTGATGAAATACTGGACCCCCTTTATGGCGCCCTGTTTCGGTACGATTGCCCGTTTTGCCAAAAAGAACGGTACGACGCGTATCCTTTGTCAGATCGACAACGTCGAACCGCATGAACGCCATATGACTGACAAGCCGTTCAACCGCTATTTCCTGAGGGCGGTGGACGGCTTTATCTATATGTCCGAGCAGGTGCACCGCGAATTGCGCCGATATACGCAGGTTCCGGCGCTTTTCTCTCCGCATCCGCTTTTCGAAAATTTCGGTATCGTCATTGATCGTACGGAGGCCTGCATCCGCCTCGAACTGGATCCTTCGAAACGCTATGCGCTCTTTTTCGGTTTGATTCGGGACTACAAGGGATTGGACCTGTTGCTCGATGCCTGGAAGATCTACAAGCGGGAGCATCCTGCCGAAGACCGGCGCCTGATCGTGGCCGGTGAGTTCTATGCTCCGAAAGAGAAGTATTTGAAGCAAATCGCCGACAACGGACTGGAGGACGATGTGATTTTGCACGACTATTTTATTCCGGACGAATTGGTGCGTTACTATTTTTCCGTCGCAGATTTTTTGGTGCAGCCGTATCGTTCGGCCACGCAGAGCGGCGTGACCCAGATCGCTTATCAATTCGACCTGCCGATGGTGGTGACCGACGTGGGCGGTCTTCCGGAGATCGTGCCGGACGGTCGTGTCGGCTTCGTCTGCCGTCCCGATGCCGCAGAAGTCGCCCGGGCCATCGACCGTATCTGGCGGGACGATGTGCTCGCGGGATTCCGTGCGAACATGGAAGAGGAGAAGAAGCGCTTTTCGTGGGATGCGATGTGCGATCGCATTACGGAACTTTACCGATTGGTTAAATAGGAAGCGTAGAGGGTCGATCCGATTAAATAGGAACTCTTGTATCTCGAAAAGCGGAATCTCGTACGATCCTCGTCGCTTTAGCCGATAGACTCTTTATTACAAAACCCCCGCTGCAATTTGCAGCGGGGGTTTACTCATCATTTTTCCGGCAGACCGGGGATACGGATTATCGTTATTTCTTGATGTTGGGCAGTTCCAGGCCGTAGTGCTTTTTACGGTCTTCGAGCTTGAGCCAGAAAGCCAGCAGGAAAGCCAATACGCCGAGGCTGGCGAAAATCAGCATCGGAACCGTGTAGTTGTAGCTTACGTGTTCACCGGCTTTGATCGCTTCTCCCACGCCGGGATTGACCTTGTTGAGAACCCAGCCGATGATCATCGGGAAGGCCATCAGTCCGAGGTTCTGGATCCAGAAAATCGTTGCATAGGCAGAACCCATATAGCGGTTATCGACCAACTTGGGTACCGAAGGCCACAGGGCGGCGGGAACCAGCGAGAAAGAGAGGCCGAGCAGGATGATCGCCGAGAACGCGATAGCGGGGGTGAGGGGAACCAGTGCGAAAGTCATGTGGCAGATGAACATCAGGATCGCACCGATCATCAGCATCGTCGCGCCTTTGCCCTTGTGGTCGAGGAACCAGCCGAGGAGCGGAGTCAGAATCATTGCACCCATCGGGAACCAGCGGAAGATGTCCGAAGCCTGCTGGTTGGTGATGCCCAGATTACTTTCGAGCATACCCGTTGCGAAACGCTGGAACGGGAAAATCGCCGAATAGTAGAGCACGCAGAGTGCCGAAACGATCAGGAAGGTTTTGCTGCTGAAAAGGTTCTTCAGATCGGCGACCTTGAAGGGCTCTTCGGTTTCTCCTATCGGGGTGTCTGCCTCGGTTTGTCTGTCGAGTTTGAAGTCCATGACCGAGAAAGCGATGTAGGTCAGCAGGCCGATGCAGAGCAACAGGCCGACAACGGCTACCGGACGTGCTACGCTCGGATCGCCGCCCCAGTTAGCCACCCAGGGCGACAGGCTGAATACGGCGAATACGCCCAGTCGGGCAATAGCCATTTCCAGGCCCATCGCCAGAGCCAGTTCTTTCCCCGTGAACCACTTGACGATTGCACGGGATACTGTCACACCGGCCATCTCCGTACCGCAGCCGAAGATCATGAAGCCCAGGCAGGCGAGCTTCGCGCTGGCCGGAAATGTCCGTGAGGAACGAATTGAGGAACTCGTAACCGAATCCGCCTTCATAGAAGTAGTTGCTCAGCCCGTAGAATTTGATACCGGCACCGAGTACCATCAGCGAGGCCGAAAGAATACCCGTAAACCGTACGCCCATCTTGTCGAGGATGATACCTGCGACGAGCAGGAAACCGCAGACGTTCAGAATGAATTCCGAACCGCCGTACAGTCCGAAAATCGTGGGGCTCCAGCCTCGGGTGCTTTCGAGCATGTTCTGCAACGGCGAGAGGACATCGACGAACATGTAGCCGAAGAACATGGTGAGCGCCACCAGAATCAGCGCGGTCCACCGAGCCCACGCCGAGTCGTTCAGTTTCTTTTGAATAGCTTGTGTCATAGTTTATTGAATTGGTTATTGTTAGTTAAAAAGCTTCTGTATGCTCCCCCGTGTAACGTTTGAGGATTTCGTAGGCCGAGGTAATGCCCAGCTCTCCGGCTTTCGAGAGGTCGAGGCAGCCCTTGCGCGTGTCTTTCATATAGATTTGGGTCATGCCCCGGTTGTAGAACGCTTCGGCGAAGAGGGGATTCAGTTCGATGGCTCTCGAAAAATCTTCGAAGGCCTCGGGGAGTTTGCCTGAAAGAGCCAGCAGCGTTCCCCGGTTGTAGTAGGCTTCGGCGAAGTTCGGGAAGAGGCGGAGCGTCTTGTCCAGATCGGCGATGGCTTCGTCGTAATTGTAGGTGCGTGTATGGGGGTTGGTGAGTTTGTTCGCCGGGTCGGAGTCGATCGAAATTCGCTGATAGGGATTGTCCAGGCCCGAAATGAAGTCGATCATTTCGGCCCGTGTCACGGCCCGGTTGAAGTAGAGGAACGGATTGGCGGCATTGTCTGCGATAGCCGACGAATAGGTGCCGACCGAATTGGTGAATTGTCGGATCAGCGATTGCGAAATGGCATATTGTACTTGCAGGAGCCAGTCGCGCGGATTCTGGCTCAGGATTTCGGTATAGCGGCTGTCGAGCATCGCCAAAGAGTCCGCATCGATGTTCGTAGGCCGGTTGGAGAGGACGAGGTAGGGATTGTCCAGTTTTTTCTCGAAGTCTTTGACCCGTTGCAGGGTATAGCGGTTCGACGCCTCGATCCGGGTGGTGTCGGGCTGCATCAGGGTGAAGCGGAACAGGGGTAGCAGACGCATGTTGCTGCGGCCCAGGCTCGGTTGTTCCGAAATGCGGTCGAAGTAGTTGTTGGTGAATTGGTTGTCGAAAGCCAGCAGTTTGTCCATCCGTTGCGTCGTATCGGCATAGATCGAGTAGGTGCTGTCCTTCAGGTGGGATTTGTATTCGGCGATCTTGCGCTGGGCGATCTCTTCGTCCCGTTTCGCAGCCTTGGGGTTATGCAACGCATAACGCAGGGCGCTGCGGTTCAGGTAGGCGTTGGCGAAGTCGGGGTAGAGTTCGATGGCCCGGGTGTAGTCGCGCTCGGCGCCTTCGAGATCGCCCAAGCGGGTTTTGAGCATGGCACGCAGGTAATAGACCTGGACATTGCCGGGGGAGTAGAGCGCCACGCGGTCGAAGTCGTCGAGTGCGCGGTTGTAATCGCCGATCTGGGTGCGGAGAATCGCCCGGTTGAAATAGGTGAACGAGTTGGTCGAGTCCAGTTGTAGCACCCGGTCGAAATCCGCGAGGGCCTGCATCGGACGGTTGGTGTTGGAATAGACCACCGCCCGGTTGAAATAGGGCGGCAGGAAAGCCGAGTCGCAGCGGATCGACATGTCGAAATCGGCTTCGGCTCGGGCATACTCCTCTTTTTGCAGCAACAAGGTTCCGCGTTGGTAATAGCCGTTGGGATTTTCGCGGTTGGTGCGGATCGCCTGGTCGAAATTTTCCAGGGCCCGTACGGTGTCCTTCAGGTAGAGGTAGGCTGTGCCGCGGCCGATGTAGGCGTCGGCTACCTTGTTTTCCTGGAAGATGAATTTGTCGAAATCCTCGATCGCCTCCTCGTATTGCTTGTTCTGCAGGCGCGTATAGCCCCGGCTGTAATAGGCGTCCGGCAGGTCGGGCCTCAGGTCGATCGCCTCGCGGAAATCCTGCAGCGCGTCGTCGTAGTTGCCCATGCGCGTACGGGTCAGCGCCCGGTAGATGTAGGCGGTCGTGAACACGGGGTTTTTGACGATGGCAGCCGAAAAGTCGGTATCGGCACCCAGCAGGTCGTCGAGGTTGAATTTGGCTACACCCCGCAGGAAATAGCCCTCTGCGGCGTCCGGATCGGCCCGCAACAGGATGTTGAGCACACGAATCGCCTCCTGATATTCGCGGTTCATCAGGCAACGGCGGCTGGCCCAGTAGAAGTAGTCTTTGTTGTATTGGGCGTCGGCAGCGGCAGCGTTGCCCAGCAGCGTCCCCAACAGGATGATTTTCAGGATAAATTTGCGCAATGCCACGACACCCCGATTTGGTTGTGATTATTCTTGTTCGTATCCGAAGCGCTTGAGTTGCCGTTCGTTATCGCGCCAGTTCTCGTTTACTTTGACGTACAGCTCCAGGAAAACCTTCTTGCCGAGGAATTGTTCTATGTCCTCGCGGGCCTGTTGTCCGACTTTTTTGAGTTTCTCGCCCTTGTGTCCGATCAGGATGCCCTTCTGGGAGTCGCGTGCGACATAGATGACCGCCGAAATGCGGTCGATCGTCGGTTCCTCCCTGTAGGCTTCGATCGCTATTTCGCAACAGTAGGGGATCTCCTTGTCGTAGTTGCGCAGGATCTTTTCGCGGATTATTTCCGAGGCGAAGAATCGCAGCGTTTTGTCCGTGAGCGTATCTTTGGAGTAGAAGGCTTCTCCCTCGGGCAGCCGTTCCAGAATCAGGTCGAAAAGTCCCTTGATGTTGAAATTCTCGCGTGCCGATACCGGGACGATCGTGGCGGCCGGCAGCAGCGCCTGCCATTTATCGACGAGCTCTTCGAGCTTTTCGGGCGTCGTGAGGTCGATCTTGTTGATTACCGCGAGGGTGGGAATATCGCTTTGGCGGATCTTTTCGAGGATGTCGTTCGAACGGTCGCTTTGTTCCACCGTGTCGGTGACGTAGAGGATTACGTCCGCATCGTTCACGGCGCCGGTGACGAATTTCATCATCGACTCCTGGAGTTTGTAGCTGGGTTTCAGAATGCCCGGCGTATCCGAGAAGACGATCTGGAAATCTTCGCCGCTGACCACTCCCAGAATGCGGTGGCGCGTGGTCTGGGCTTTGGAGGTGATGATCGAGAGGCGTTCGCCTACGAGTGCGTTCATCAACGTCGATTTGCCGACGTTGGGATTTCCGATGATATTGACGAAACCGGCCTTGTGCATAGGATGTCTGTTGTCTGATTCTCACGAAAAGGCAGTGAAAGCGAGGACCGCATAAAACGAACGAACTTGTTTTTCATGCCGGGCCGCCATGCTGCCTGCTCCAAAAATAGTGAAAGCCGAGAGCAATCGCACGGATTTTGCACGCTAAGATTGCCGAACCGCCTCCTATCTTTTACAAAGATAGCGAAAAAATACCCCCTGCCAAATGAAGCGTCATCTTTCTATGTTCAGAAGGAGTCGGTCGGTGGCGTTTTTCGGATGAGGGGGGCCGAGGGAGGTTGCGGCTCTTTTCGACGCCGCTGTTTTTCCGGGAAAAGCCCGTTATCGGACGGATTGGAAGATCGGGTCGGAAAAACGTCGTTTTCTTCGGTCCTTCGCGTTGTGTTTTCCTCTCCGGTTTTTTCCTATTTCTGTATATTTTTCTTGTACTCGTCTGCAAGGTGTTCCGGACGAATCCGTTCTTCGTGTTTACGGGCGAAGCCTTTCCGGATTTGTCCTGCATTCTGCTTGCCCAATTATGAGCTGACACCGATTTCGGAGAGCATGTGTGAATCGCCTTTTCGCTGCCGGTGCGTGGTTGCAGAGGATGCCGGATTTGCCCGGAAGCGGGTCGATTATATGATAGATGTCATAAGGAAAACCCCTTCGGTTCGGAACCCGAACCGAAGGGGTATAAAGTAGTTGGCGAAGTATTCATCCCGCTTATCTGCGGAAGCCGCGTCCGGGTAATTTGGGCATTTTCATATTGCCTCCGGCGACGGCCTTCATCATCTTGTGCGTGTCTTCGAACTGCTTCATCAGTTTGTTCACCTCGGCCATCGTCGTACCGCTGCCTTTGGCGAGCCTTTCGCGGCGCTTGGCGTCGATGATTTCGGGTTTCTCGCGTTCGAGGGGAGTCATCGAGTTGATGATCGCTTCGGTCTGCTTGAATACGTCGTCCGAGATCTCGACATTCTTGAGAGCCTTGCCCATACCGGGGATCATCGAGGCCAGGTCCTTGAGGTTGCCCATCTTCTTGATCTGCGCGATCTGCCCCATGAAATCGTTGAAGTTGAACTGGTTCTTGACGATCTTCTTCTTCAGGCGGCGGGCCTCCTCTTCGTCGTACTGCTCCTGGGCGCGTTCCACGAGCGATACCACGTCGCCCATGCCCAGAATACGGTCGGCCATACGTTCCGGATGGAATACCTGGATGGCATCCATCTTCTCGCCGCTGGAGATGAACTTCAGCGGTTTGTTCACCACCGCACGAATCGAGATCGCCGCACCGCCGCGCGTATCGCCGTCGAGTTTGGTAAGCACTACGCCGTCGAAATCCAGCCGCTGGTTGAACTCGCGGGCCGTATTCACGGCATCCTGACCCGTCATCGAATCGACCACGAAGAGCGTTTTCGCCCGGTTTCACGGCCTGTTTGATCGCCGTGATCTCCTGCATCATCGCCTCATCGACGGCCAGACGGCCCGCCGTATCGACGATCACGACGTTGAAACCCGTGCTGACGGGCGTATTTGATGGCATTTTCGGCGATCTGCACCGGATTTTTATTCCCCTCTTCGGTATAGACTTCGACTCCGATCTGTCCGCCCAGCACCTTGAGCTGGTCGATGGCCGCAGGACGATAGACGTCGCCCGCCACGAGCAGCACCTGGCGCCCCTTCTTGCTCTTGAGCATCGCCGCCAGCTTGCCCGAGAAGGTAGTCTTACCGGAGCCTTGCAGACCGGCGATCAGGATGACCGCAGGCGTGCCCTCCAGCTTGATGTCGGTCGCCGTGCCGCCCATGAGTTGTGCCAACTCGTCGCGGACGATCTTGGTAATCATCTGTCCCGGCTTGACGGACTTGAGCACGTCTTGTCCCAGGGCCTTCTGCTTCACCTCGTCGGTGAAGGATTTGGCTACCTTGTAATTGACGTCGGCGTCGATCAGCGCCCGGCGGATCTCCTTGAGGGTTTCGGCGACGTTGATTTCGGTGATGCGGCCTTCGCCCTTGATCAGCTTGAAGGACCGTTCGAGTTTATCGGTTAAGTTTTCAAACATAGTTTCGGTTCGTTATCGTATGCCGGGAAACGGTGCCGCCCGACGCTGGAGCATTTTTCGTTTTGCGGAGCCGTCGTTGCAGTCGGTTTTTTCAGTCCGGACAAAGCTAAAGCGGTGTCGGGCAAATCGTTCTCCCTGTTCGGCCGTTGCAGGTCCGCTCCGGATTTTTCGCTTGCAAATATATAAAACTATTCGCAGAATCGCAACGGAGGTGCTGATTTTCCTCGGTGTCGGCGACAAAGACAACCCCCTCCGAGTTTTCGGAGGGGTTGTCTGATGGGGCTGTGCCCGTGTTTTCGGTTTAATAGTGTGCGACGTAGATGAACCGGTTCAGTTGTTGGTAATCGTATTCCGCAGGCTCTACATCCGGATTGACCCGGAAGAGATATTTTTGTGTAAATTCGTATTCGCTCGTAGGGCCGTTTTCGTCCGTATTTTCACCCATATACCGCAGTTCCGGTTCGGATACCGTGAAACAGTTCTTGTCGAGCGGAAGCATCGGCATCCAGTGGGTTTTCTGTTCACCGGTCGCAGGATCGAAGACTGTGCAGGAAGGATAGAACACGTCGAATTCCAGATTGACCGTGAAGCAGTTATATTCCAGCGTATAGACGAAACGGTGGGGGTTTATCTCGTTTTCACCCAGCGGAATCTCGTTGAAAGAGGTCGAAACGAGCCGGAAGTTGTCCGCTTCGTCCTGCGTGATGTATAGGTAGCCCAACACCGGACCCTCCTGAGTCGATGGGTTGATGTTGATCTGCCGGTATTCGGTTTTTTCGCTAGTTCTGCCGTCGGACATCGTGCTGCGGATCTTGGCGTAGGAGGTGTAGGCGTTTACACCATATTGTTTTTCGTCCGGATTATCTTCCCAGAAAATATAGGGAAGCGTACCTTCGTCCACGACTTCCTGTTTGGCCAGGTAGGGGATGTAATCGGGTTTCGAAACGGTTTGGGGACCGTAGTGGAGCGTATATTCCGTGCGCTCGCTGCCGCTGCCGCCGCCGTCCTGCCAGTTCTCTTCGATCACGATCGTGCTGACGCGGCCTTCGGCGTCGAACGTGTAGGTGTAGGTCGTAGTGCTGTTGCCGTCTTGACAGCTGGCGGGCAGGTTCTTAACGGTCGTACCGCTGATGCCGAGCAGCATGGCGGACTCCTCTGCATCGCCGATCATGAAGGCGCCTATGTCGATGCCGTTCCAGGGGTTGAGGTGTTCGGTGTAGGAGAACGTCGTTGTTTCGTTATCCCGTCCGTCGATGGTCGAAATGGAAACGATGTTTCCGTCCTGCCAGGTAAGCGTCGAGGTCGAGTTCTCATCGGGATAGGAAGGGTTGCGGTATTCCAAGCGAGCCAGCGTGCCGTCGGCGTTGTAGGTGAAAGTCTGGCTGGCGCCGTCCGGGTCGGTGTAGCCGCTTACCAGACCGCTTGCATTCAGGCGGTATTCCTTGGTGTATTCGCCCGAGTTGGGAAGGGGCATTCCTTCGTAGCTGCTGCCGCCGATTTCGAACCATTTCTCTTCGTCTGTGATTTTCCCTTCGCTTCGTTTGAGCGTCCCTTCATAGGAGGCATTGATTTTGTCGGTCTGTTCCGAATCGTAATCGTATTGGTCGTAACCGGTCAGAAGACCTTCGGCATCGTATTCGAAGAGCATGTAGCTCTTGTCGGTGCTGGAACCGTCGCTGTAAACCTCGGTGTAGGTCGTTTCTACCCAGGTCAGCCGGTCTTCGGGTGCTACGTCGGGATGTTCGGGCTTTTGAGGATTGTCGGGGTTATTCGGGTTGTCCGGATCTTCCGGTTCGTCTTGTCCCACGCCCCGCTGGGTGATGGAGATATTCGCGGATTCTCCGCCGCAGGAGATGATGACGACCGCCTGGCGGGATTCGGTCGTTTCGTTTTCAGTGAGCGTGACGGTAATCGTGTGCTTGCCGGCGTCGCCCGAAGTGGGGTTGATGGAGATCCAGCTTTCGGCACGCGAGGTTTCACGCACGGATGCCGTCCAGCTCTGGGTCGTTTCGAAACCGATGGTATGGGACAACGCATCGGCCGAAATCGAGGCCGATAAGCTTATCCTGAGGAATCAGAATGTTCTGAAACTCATCTGTTTCGCTGTACGCTGCAACTCCCCCCCCAGCGCCAGGTGATGAGAGCCGAGAAAATGAACAGTTTTTTCATACGATAAAGAATTTGAACGATAATTGGTTAAGTAAGTCGGGCATGTTTTGTCCGACGTTGCAAAGATACGAATAAGCCGAGCGCAAAAGCAAATTTTATTTGCATTTTGCCGAGGCGGAGTATCTAAGACGAAGTCAAAGATACGAATAAACTGCGTGCAAAAGCAAATTTTATTTGTATTTTGCTGAGGCGGAATGCTTGAACGACGTTAAAGATTAGAAAAAAGCCGGGTGCGGAAGCAAGTTTATCTGCACTTTGTCGGATCGAAGCGTTTGAGGCGAAGCCAAAGATTATGAAAATGCCGAACAGAAATACAAATACAAATATATTTGTATTTTGACGGAGTGGTCCGGAGATCGTGCCCGTATGGGTATTTTCGTCTGTCGAATGGGAGGGTGGATGGCATTCGATCGTGCCGTCGGTGGCTGCGGAGGTTGCAGACGGACGGAAAACAGGGGCGATTGTCTGTGAACGGCGGGCGGATGCGGTTTACAGCAGCCCCGCTTCGTAATAGAGAACGATCTGTTCGAGTACCTTGTCGTCCCCTTCTCGGTCGTATTCCGACTTGAGATTCTGTCCGAAGATACGCGATACGCTTTGCCAGAATCCCGCGACGAAGCCGCCCCGGAACTCCCGGAGGATTTCGTAAGCCGTGTATTTCGTTTCCGGTCAATCAGCTTCAGAAGCACGCGGCCCTGGGTACGGGTCATGTGTTTCAGCACGGGCGTGTACTCCTTTTTGATCGCTGCGGCGATGCCTTTGATGTATTGTTTCTGTTCCTTTTTCGTTTCGAGCCGGAGCAGTTCCGCCTCCATTTGAACCATTTGTGCTTTGGCGGCTTGGGCTACGGGATAGACTTTCTTCACCGCTTCGACCAGTTTGCGGTAACGGCGCAGGTCAGCTTTTTTGCTGAATACGAAGACGGGTTTTATGGGGACGACCGAGATCGTGTCGCCGTCGGGTCCGATTTCGAAAGAGGTGTGCCATCGGCCCGGCTGTCCGTGTCGGGCCGAAGCCTGCCCGGGCAGGGAGAGCAGCAATACCAGGGATAGGAAAAACCACTTTTTCCATCGGAACCGGAATTTTCGTACCTTTGTCAGGATGAAACACAAGGGCGGAGAGGGCGCTTCTGTCCGAAGCGGACGGATTTCGAATCCTCTTCGCAATTCAAAGATAGTGAAATGTGAGGGCAATTGTGAGAACTTGTTCTCGAAAATTGCCGAACCGAATCCTATCTTCTGCCAAAGATAGTGAAAGCCGAGCGAAAAACGGGACTTGTTCCCGGTTTTCCGAGGCGCCTCCTATCTAAAGCTATGTTCAAAGATAATGATTCTGAATTATTAACGCAATAAAAAACGGTTGTATTATGATGGAAAAGGACTTTCTGCACAAAGTAAGGTAACGGTCGATGGCGGCAACGTAGGCTGCAACGATGGGATCGGGCGACTTGCAGGTATTCGCTACGCCGGCTATGGTGGCCCTGATGGAAAATGCGGCGATGAAGGCTGTGGCTGACCATTTGCCGGAAGGTTCGACGACCGTCGGTGCCGAGATGAACGTGACCCATATCAAGCCTTCGGGCGTCGGTGCCGAAATCGTCGCATCCGCCGTGCTGACCGAAGTCGAAGGGCGTAAGCTCACCTTCAATGTCGGGGCCCGCGATGCCGAAGGGATGATCGGCGAGGGGGTTCACGTCCGCTATGTCGTTGATCGTGAGAAGTTCATGTCCAAAGTTCGCTGATGCTGAATCTTGTCCCGGAAGCAACGGAAGGAAAAAGTAAAAAAGGCTGTCCAACAAGTTTTTTAATCCTTTTAGAATCGCGTATTCGGAAAAGCTCTCGAATAAGCAGTACAAATAAAAAAGGGCTGTCTGAAACTTGTTAGACAGCCCTTTTTTTGTTGTTATGCTCTTTAGCCCAGCAGCAAATGTTCGAGGAAAATAACCAGCATGCCCGCGAAATACCCGGCCAATGCCAGCAGCGTGATTTTACGCAGGTACCAGCCGAATTCGATCTTTTCCAGTCCCATCGCCACTACTCCTGCGGCCGATCCGATAATCAGCAGGCTGCCGCCCACGCCGGCGCAGAAAGTCAGCAGGTGCCAGAAGATACCGTCCTGTACGAACGCCTGCATATAAACCGGGTCGAGGCTCGAGGCCAGGGCTGCCGTATCGACGACGGGGTACATACCCATACAGGCAGCCACCAGCGGCACGTTGTCGATTACGGCCGACAGCAGACCGGTGATTCCGGCGATCGTATAGACTTCGTGTACGTTTTTGTCCAGGAAGTCGGCGAAGTCGGTCAGCAAACCGGCGCTCTGCAATGCTGCGACCGACATCAGAATACCCAGGAAGAAGAGGATCGTGGGCATATCGATATGTTTGAGTACTTTCGACACCCGGTTTTTGATAGATCCTCCATGTTCTGTTTGTGGTCATAGACGAGCTCCGTGAAGACCCACAGCACACCCAACGATATCAGCATGCCCAGGTAGGGCGGCAGTCCCGTTACAGCCTTGAATATGGGCACGAACAGCAGCCCGCCGACACCGAGAACGAGAACGAAGTGGCTGAAGCGCGGGCCGACGAACGGCGGCAGCTTGGGCGCCGTGTCTAATTTTCGGGATGCGCGTTTTCGTCGGGAATATAACGGCAGGCGATGGCCGTGGGAATGATTACCGATACCAGGGCCGGGAGGAACAGTTTGGCCACGAGCAGGCCCGAGGTGACGTTGCCCCGCATCCAGAGCATGATGGTCGTTACGTCGCCGATGGGCGAAAAGGCACCGCCGCTGTTGGCCGCGATGACGATAACGCTGGCGAAGATCCATCGTTCTTTCTGTCCGCTGATCATACGCCGCAGCAGCATGATCATAATGATCGTCGTGGTCATGTTGTCCAGCACGGCGGACATAAAGAAGGTGATGATCGATAGCAACCAGAGCAGTTTGCGTTTGTTGCGGGTTTTGATGTGGTCGGTGATGACGTGGAATCCTCCGTGCCGGTCGATCAGTTCGACGATGGTCATGGCGCCGATCAGGAAGAAGAGTATTTCGCTCGTATCGCCGAGTTGCTCGATCAGTTGCGTGCCGATCTGGGCGTCGTTGCCCAGCAGACTCAATACCGTCCATAACGCACCGCACATCAGCAGGGCGATCGCGGCCTTGTCGATGCGTAGTTTGTGTTCGAGCGCGATGCAGAGGTACCCGAACACAAAAATCAGAATCATGGTTATAATCATATCTTACTGCATTGAATTATCGATTTTATCGATGGAGTCGGAGCGCCGCAATCCCTGTGCCGTAGTGGGTGAGTCCGGTGATTCGGGCCTTTATTTTTCACTTTTTTCGTGGAA